>Ga0105048_10001207_pt1 | contig 41911 bp, 22 predicted proteins | sample MAT05_FD_78382 | JGI IMG/M metagenome (GOLD analysis project Ga0105048, IMG submission 78382) | Freshwater microbial communities from Lake Fryxell liftoff mats and glacier meltwater in Antarctica - MAT-05 | ecosystem: Environmental > Aquatic > Freshwater > Ice > Liftoff microbial mat | place... | reverse complement strand
GACAATGCAGACCGAATTGGGATCAAATTGTTCGGCACGTGGAATACGGGGCATAGCAATTCTCCTTTTGCAACAGCTTACCAAACGCCCGCCCCAAGTCAATAGGTGCCTGGCACCTATTGTAGCACCTACAGCTTACCAAACGCCCGCCCCAAGTCAATAGGTGCCTGGCACCTATTGTAGCACCTATTGCAATTGCCTGGCACCTATTGTACCTGGCACCTATTACAGGGTACGAATTTGTCTCGCTAGATTTTCAACCGTTACTCGGAACCCTTCGCTAGTTGCGCAACGCGACTGGACTCCTTGTCGATATTCTTAGCGTTCCACCAACTCTTTACGCCCACTGCCGTTTGGTACGCCATGTTGCGCATTTGAGAAACCATGCGATTGGACGGGACAAGCCAACGATGCTGTACGGAACGGACGCCACCTAGCCGTTCCTTGTAATCCTCGTCACCGCGCATGAAGTCGACTTTCGTGCATTTCTCTTCAATCGCGTGCTTGATGATGCAGGAATTGAGCATCCAGCCTGGCCTAAGTTCCGCAAATTCCGTATTCATTCCTACCAGATACGTCGCAATGGCGTCGTGATCACGAAAGCAAATGGAGCCAGCTGCGACTGCTCCGTCGATCCTCACTATTGCCACGAGTACTCGTTGCTTGCTCACAACAGAAAGATCGCGTACATCACTGGATGCCACATTGGACGCCACCTCTGAAGTCGCTTCCCATGGGTCATGCCACATGCATCGAATCGCTTCGTTCAGAAAACAAGTGAATTCCTTGGTCGAGAAACACCCACTGATGCCCCGTTCCTTCCATCGCGCCTGATGCATTTTCTCGATATCGCAGACAAATTCTAAAGCTTGCTCTTTAGTTTGAGCAATTTCCAAAACTCCCTTGCCGGAATCAATGGCGGCCTCGGAGTCGCGAACGATTTTTCGTACCCGCCTGGTTAATCGGTTTCGATACGCTTCTAGGCCGCCGTCCAACGGTGCAGCCCAGCAATTCGGACTTGGTTTGCGATTGATTTGTGAGCCAGACAAGGCCTCAATGCACTCACCAAAATGCGCCATTGCCTGATTGTCTTCTCGAACGCCGTCCAGGTCGAGTTGATCCCATCGACAGCAGTCTGGCGACTGAATAAGCCATGTTGCGAAGGCCACCGCTACTTCCTCGACATCGCAACGCTCTGCGAGAATTCCTAGGTTATCCGAGCAAACTTTGCCACTCCCCATAAACACCAGCGAACGCCCAGCCAACGCGGAATGGGTCTCTGCCAGAGGAAAAATGCCGCAGACACTTTCTCCGCGGTACGCAACCAGCACATGCAGCCGATGAGTGACTTGATACGCATCCCACCACGGGATGAGCCAACTGAGTCGTTGCATAGTGGCTCCCTTAGACAAGCGATCGAAATCACACGTCAAGGACTTGAGTTTGGCTGCTTCGCGAACACATTCAACGCGTATCATAGTCATTGCTAGAATTGAAAATAAAGGAATGGACTCTCGGCATCGAACCGCAAAATACACACGACAAACAGTGCGCTTAGCGCGATGGCGGTACCCAATGACCAGCGTGGCTGGAAATTCCACGAATTAGGTGCCGACCAGCAAAAGAACAGCGTTGTGATCGCAACCAAAAAGCCGGCCGATTGTAAGACGCTTCGGCCCAGATCCGCTTCGATTCCTTGCAGGCCAAAAATGGCTGCATACCAATGCTTGGCCATTTGCAAGTCGACAGATCGAAAGAGGAGCCATCCCATCATCACAAAGAAAAACGTGACGGCTATTCCGACGATTTTTGGGATTGGAATATTAATATAGTCTCGATACAAACCGTTGCCAACGAGCAAACAGCCGTGCATCAATCCCCACAGAATAAAGGTCCAACCTGCACCGTGCCAAAAGCCACCTAACAACATTACGACAAGCAGATTGCGATAGGACAAAAGTTTTCCGTATCGATTCCCCCCAATAGGGATGTACAAATAGTCTCGAAGGAATGACGACAAAGTCATGTGCCAGCGCCGCCAGAAGCTCTGGATACTTGTGGCCTGGTACGGGGAGTCGAAGTTTTGAGGAAAGGAAAAACCCATCATCAATCCGAGTCCGATCGCCATGTTGCTATAGCCGGCAAAATCGAAATAAAGCTGCATTGAGTAGGCGATCAGCGCTGCCCAGCCCGAAAAGAATTGGAGTTGCTCCGGCTGGGCGAGCAACGGGCCAGCCAACTTCGCAACGGTGTCTGCAATGAGAATCTTCTGACTCATGCCAACGACAAAAAACCAAATACCGCTTGAGATTTCGGCCCAGTTTGGTTGCGTGCCAAGTTCCCGCATCTGCGTTTCAACGTCGCTATAGCGAACAATTGGGCCGGCAATCAACTGAGGGAACATAGATACGTAGGCCGCAAAATGCATCAAGCTTCGTGCCGGCTTTACGTCCCCTCGATACAAATCGATGGAATACGTTAGCGTTTGGAACGTGTAAAAACTTATTCCCACCGGCAGAATGATTTCAGGCACATTGAGCGGCGTACCGAACCGAAACGCGTCCAAGAGTCCATTGATCGATTGCGCAAAGAAGCCGCAGTATTTGAAATAACCGAGCATCCCAAGGTTGCTTATCAGCGAAACACTCAACCATAAACCCTTGGCTCTTTTGGATTGCGAGGCATGAATGCCAAGCCCAACATAGTAATCAATGAGCGTTGAGGCTAGCAGCAGCAGTGTGAACTCCCAATGCCACCAACCGTAGAACAGATAGCTGCTCGCAACTAAAAACCCTAGTCGGATTTGCGGCCATCGCGCAAGAGACCACCAAGCAGCCAGAACTATCGGTAAAAACAAAAGGATGAAAATATAGCTATTGAACAGCATAGCTGGCCTCACTTGTTCGCGGCAACAATCGATCGATCATGCGTCGAGTATTGGGCTCTAGTGGATGGATACCGTCCACGAAACAATCTGGATCGCCAGCAAATTTTTCTACCGAACCGAAGTCGATGAACTTTGCACTGAAGTTCAAGGCCATTTTCGTCATCGCTTTTAGGGCTTTTTCTTCGACTTCGAGAAATTTCGTCTTGCGTGCTAGCCGTTCTCGCAATCGCGGATGAGAAACGGTTGCAAACAAGTAGACTTGGCAGTCGTTGGCTTTGCAAAGCCTTAGCGTTTCGTGCAGGTAATCGAGTCGTCTCTGAGATGGTTCACGAAACTGATTGAAGATCGCCGTAAACTCTAGTTCATTGAAATCGAGCGCCAATTCAAAGTCATAGGTGCCTGATTGCATTTCAGATTGACGCTTGATGTACTCGATGACTCCATCCGGGCTGAACTTCTGTTCAATCTCGGTTCCCTGCGCAGGGCGAACGCAATTGCGAAGAGACTTGATGCTGGAACTCAGTTGTTGATAGCTGAACAATTGACTGAAGCGTTCGAAATCATCACTCCATGAACTGGTTTCTCTCGCTAAGGAGTACAGCCGCGGCTCAGCGCAAAGCCTCGCATCATTGGGGACTATATCGTTGAGTGAGGCTATGTCCACACCAATCAAAACCGTCTTGGGAAAGCAACCAAATCGGTGGCGGTAATATCGTACGATCGCAAGAAAGTCTTCGGGGCGACCATGATTTACAGCAAAGTTAAAGAACGTCTGGGACGTCCTAATTTCAAGATACTCGGGTTCAAATTTTAGAGCGCGGGAAGAGCCAAGAATCAATCCTTGGGGAACAACCTCAAGCCGTTCGAAGAGTTCGACTTTTTCGCTGCGTGAATCTTGGACGATGGGTTGTAAACAATTTGAACTGTATTGGCCATACGGATTGACTATCCAGTTGAGTGTCGAAACGCACAGCAAGCTGATACAGACGAAACTCGCCACACTCAAACAAAAATGCTTGGGGCTCATCGGATTTCGTAGCTTGTCAAGAACGGATTGGATAAGTACTTGCATTTTCGGTCAATTGATCTGCGAAGGTTCGGCAACTTTCGAAACCTAGTTTGCAAATCAAGATGGTGACAAAGACGGCCGGCATTTGTGCACTGGATTCTTCCTTTCCTACGCAACCAATTCAACCAACTGCGTTAATCGATACAAACGGAAGCGCCGCGATCCGCCCTTCGCTGGATTCGTGAGAATTCAGGGACGCCTGTCGTTTGAAAGACAACGGGAGAGCGAGGCTCCTGCCGAGCGGGCGCCGCAATAGTTTGGCAGGAGCCTCACCCTCCCTGGCATTGAATGGGTTCGCTTTTAAGCAACACGGCAGCTTTGATCGGTCAAAAACGTTTAAAAGAAGCTCGTTTTTCAGAAATGAACCGTTCGGTCTTGAAAATTGCGCCGAAGCTGTTATTCTTTCATCCGGATAAACGGATGATGCTTAAGACCAATCAAATGACCACTTCAGCCCCAATGATTCTCTGGATGCAGAGCCTTTCGGACCCCACCCGAGCTAGGCTGTTGCGTCTTTTGGAACGAACCGAACTTACCGTCGCCGAAATGTGCACTACCCTTCAACTCCCCCAAAGTACTGTCAGCAGACACCTTAAATTGCTGTCCGATGATGTTTGGGCGGTATCCCGACGGGACGGCACGAGCAACTTGTACCGGATGGCTAATGGCGAAATGGATCTTGCTCAAAAGAAATTGTGGAGCGTGGTGAAGAGCCACAGTGTGCCGGCCAGCACTTCGGACCAAGATGACGCAAGACTAGAACAGGTCGTCGAAGCGAGGCGATCCAAGTCACAAGCATTCTTTTCTTCTGCCGCGAGCAAATGGGATCGATTGCGAGCCGAGTTGTTTGGGCATCGGGTTGATGCCTGGGCCTTTGCTGCCGCCTTGCCGAGCGATGCCGTTGTTGGGGACTTGGGATGCGGGACCGGTGCGGTTTCCCAGACGATTGCACCGTGGGTCGAACAGGTAATCGCCGTCGATTCTTCCGCGGCCATGATGCAGTCGGCTCGCAAGCGACTCAAAGACTTGTCCAACATAGATTTGCGACGTGGCGAACTGACACAACTGCCGATTGAAGGTGAAACACTTTCGCACGCTATTTTAATACTTGTGTTGCCATATCTAACAACACCACAGTCTGTTTTTCAAGAGGCATGGCGAGTGACCAAGCCGGGCGGAAAGCTAATCGTAGTGGATATGGTGCCGCATGACCGGTCCGAGTATCGCGAGGAACTTGGACATTCTTGGCAGGGCTTCCCTGCAGATCAGATTCAATCATGGATGATACAGGCTGGCTGGCACCAAACAAGATTCGCTTTGATGCCGCCAGAGAACGATGCCAAAGGAACTGGCTTATTTGTAACGACCGCTATCCGATAAAACTTTTGTTTCTTTCCTAGGAGTAATGTTCCAATGAGTACTGTTGTCGATAAGAAAAACACCCACGTAAGCAGCGCCGATGCTTCAAGCGTTCCTTTTAAGGTTCGCGCTTTTGACTTTCTGGCTGCTGGCAACCGAAAGGAAGCGGAAGAACTCGCGTCCCTCGGCCGCAAAGAAATCCAACTTGCCGAAGATGAAATGCCGGGGTTGATGGCGTTGCGAGCTCGACATGGCAAGACCAAGCCACTGGCCGGGGCCAAAATCATGGGTTCGCTGCACATGACGGTCCAAACTGCAGTGCTCATCGAAACCTTGGCTGATCTTGGCGCCGACGTGCGTTGGGTTAGCTGCAATATTTTCTCGACACAAGACTCTGCCGCAGCAGCAGTAGTTGTCGGTCGTGGTGGCACACTCGACAATCCAGTCGGAAGCCCAGTGTACGCTTGGAAGGGGGAGACTCTCACGGAATACTGGTGGTGCACTGTTCAAGCGCTGGTATGGCCAGACGGAACCGGACCAGATTTGATTGTTGACGACGGTGGCGATGCAACCATGTTGATCCACAAGGGAACCGAATACGAAGCCACTGGCAAAGTACCTTCGTTCGATCCTGAGAACGAGCCAGAAGAGTGGGGCGTTATTCTCGAACTGCTTCGCAAAGAATTGGTCGTTAATCCCGGTCGCTACACCGCCATGGGCAAGGCCTGCATGGGAGTTTCGGAAGAAACCACCACGGGTGTTAAACGATTGTACGAAATGGCCAAGGCTAAGACACTGTTGTTCCCGGCAATCAATGTCAACGACTCAGTTACCAAGAGCAAGTTCGACAACCTCTACGGTTGCCGTCACTCGCTCATCGACGGACTCAACCGCGCTAGCGACGTCATGCTCGCCGGCAAGGTCGCCGTTGTTTGCGGTTTCGGGGACGTGGGCAAAGGCTGCTGCCAGTCGCTCAAGGGTCAGGGCTGCCGGGTCATCGTCACCGAAATCGATCCGATCTGTGCGTTGCAAGCTGCGATGGAAGGCTACGAAGTCAAAACATTGGAAGACTTCCTACCAACCGCCGACATTTACGTAACTGCAACCGGTAACAAGGACATCATCACGGCCGAACACATGGCCAAGATGAAGGACAAAGCAATCGTTTGCAATATCGGTCACTTCGATAATGAAATCGACATGGCTGGTCTCGAAAAGATGCAAAAGGCTGGCAAAGTCGAACGCCGCAACATCAAGGCTCAATTCGACCAATGGTATTTCCATGACACCAAGCACAGCATCTTGGTTTTGGCCGAAGGTCGCTTGATGAACTTGGGCTGTGCAACCGGCCACCCAAGCTTCGTCATGAGCACTAGCTTCACCAACCAAGTCTTGGCTCAACTCGAATTGTGGATCGAACGCAAGTCTGCCAAGTATGAAAAGACAGTCTACACATTGCCAAAGCACTTGGACGAAGAAGTGGCACGATTGCACTTGGGTAAGCTCGGCGTCAAGCTGACAACCCTTTCCACATCTCAAGCCGATTACCTGGGCTGTGACAAGAACGGCCCTTACAAGGCTGACGCTTACCGGTACTAAGATAGGCGCAGCGTCTTAAAACGTTATTGGAACGAGCAGCAAAACAGCCTTGATTGAAAGTCAGTCAAGGCTTTTTTCGTTGGAGTGTTGACGGTCGCATCGACTGAACAGCTTCTTTCAAAACGCCTGCGATTGCGAAAGCAGGGTCGCCTCAAAGCCAAACTCGAGGATATAGTTTCGGCCATCGTGGCGGATGCTGCCAGCATCCGAACCGACGCTAGCAGCGTCGGCCACGCTACGAAAGTCAATGCTCTTTGAGTAAAAAGCACTTGTCGGCTCTCCAAGAGTATTTCGCAACCCGTTTGATCAAGGCTCGTAGTCGGCCGTTGGAATCGATCGCGGCCGCAAAGTCTCCGGCGGTTTCCGCCACAAGATTCAGCTCGGATTCATTCACCTGCTTACCTTGTTCGAAATGCAATATGGTTTCTTCGCTCGGAAAGGCTTGCGGCCAATGGTCGACTCCTTTTCGAGCGGGGGCGAGGTGAGCCTCAATACTCTCTCGGCTGGTCAACTCCTCCAAGAGACAACTGCTTTCGAGACCAAACGGCCCAATGGCAGTGCGCACGAGCTTCGTCATGACTGCATCGGATCCGAGCTTACGCGCGATGTCCCGACCTAGCGATCGAACGTACGTTCCGGTTCCGCACGTCATTTTCAGTTCAAAAAAAGGGTATTCAAAGGAGGTTACTTCCAAGGACTCAATCAAGACTTGACGAGATGGCATGTCAAATTCCTTACCTGCACGAGCCAGTTCATGAGCGCGCTGGCCACCAATCCAAACCGCCGAGTATTTTGGCGGCGATTGTTCGATACTTCCGATGAACGAAGGCAGTTGTTCTTCGATGGCCGTTCGATCTAGCATGGGTGCGGAATTTAATGGGATTAGCGGCGTTTCGCAGTCGGTCGACTCGCTGGTAACGCCGAGTTGGAATGTTCCGATGTACTGTTTGGGTAAGGTATGGACGGCGTCCGTCAGCCGAACCGCTTGACCGACCAGAATAAGTAGCACACCGCTAGCCAGAGGATCGAGCGTGCCTGCGTGCCCCACCTTATCAGGACGCATCAACTTTTGGATGGAGTTGACACAATCGCGACTCGTAGGCCCTGAGGGCTTGCGCAAATTCAAAATACCGAACATGGAGAGACTGCGTTAAGTTTGCGGATTATGTTGTCGATGTACTGCTCCCAAAATCTTTAGAGCGGTTTTGCTACCTTTTTGCCGAAGATGAGAGGTGGAGCATTGTAACCAGAGCCCTCAAAGGTAGCGAGTGATGGAAAATCAACGGTCGGTAAGATGGGATGTGGCAGCAGTTGTGATGTTCGCGGCTGCGGCGTTGCTATGGCTGTCTCTGTTAACCCACGATGCCGCGGACAATTTGGGGGATTTCTCGGGTTCCATTTCATCGATGTACAGGCCGATGCAGGCGGCTTATCCGACGAATCAAAGTATTCAAAATTCCTGTGGATATTTGGGGGCGTTGGCCAGCGATATCCTGATGCAAGCCACCGGAGTTGGTAGTTATCTAGTAGCTACGCTACTGTGCCTTTCAGGCGTCGTGATGCTCCGGCAGCAACCTTGGGCTTCGCCAATGGGGCGTAGTATCGGCTGGACGTTGATCTTAGTTGCGGTGTGTTGCATGCCGACTCGCTTTGGAATAGCACTTAGTATTCCAGTCCCAATTGGTGGTGGGGGGTATTTAGGGGCGCTTTGCAATACATGGATGGACCACCATCTGGCTCATTTGGGGGCATGCGTACTCGTGGTCAGCGTTTTCGTAGGTGGACTTCTCCTGAGTACGGAATACGCTTTGGTTCGTTACTTTGGTTTCGCTGCAACCAGCGGATTGATTGCATTGAAGTACTTTCGGATTCCAAATTGGACCTTCAAGCGTCACGACGAATTGACCTCAGGAACGTTTTCACCTTCACGTTCGGACCTACCCAAGAGCGTAACGCTTCGACAAAACCCGACCTCCGTGACAGCAAACAATAGCGGCCAATCGAATAGCCAATTAACCTATCCGTCGTCTGTGATTCACTCGGCTCCTCGGTCGGGTGCCGCATCCTCCGAGGGTGCTATGGGTAGCGGTTCGGGACCAGCGATACGCATTGGGCGAAGAGCGGAAACCAGTTTGACGGCCGAGGATCTGGCCTCCCAGTCTAAAGCTGTTGGTCGAACGGATCTCACTTTCCCGAAAGCCAAAAACCCTTCTACACTTGCCTCGATCGCAGGCGCTTTCTTCGGTTCCAAGAAAGAAGTGGGTGGAGTCGGCGATGCATTGCTGGATGCTGTGGGGGACAGTGAAGTGTCCAACGCCAGATCCATAGCAAGCCCGCGCAAACCCATTGATCAAAGAGAATTCGACGACGAGTACGACGAGGAGGCGGAGGACTCGTACGAACCGGATAGCGACGACGCACTGGATTCTCGCTATGACGAGGATGACGATGACGACGAAGTCCATACCGCGGAAGAAGTGGAGGAAATCGTTGCGGAAAAACCGAAGAAGCGAACCAACGGGCGCTCGAGTACCGTTCGATCTGATGCTCCCAACATCGAGGAGGACAAAGGGCCTCGCGTCCAAACCCGCAAATCCAAACAAGAGCAACTCGAACAAGCGCCCGAACCACTCCCGGAAGACTCGTTGGCTCATCTGGACGATACGAAACTGCCCGAAGGTAGCGAGGAGTATGTCTTGCCTGGACTCGACTTGTTAACCGAGTCCGATGAGGTATCGTACGACGAGCAGACCGAGGAAGTTAAAAAGAAGGCTAAGGTTTTGGAGCAGACATTTGCCAACTTTGGATTTAATATCAAAGTGGTTGAGATTGAAACCGGTCCGGTGATAGCTCAGTACGAAATCGAACTTGAAGCCGGTCTCCGGCTTAGCAAGATTGCTGGTCTTGCCGACGACTTAGCCATCGCGCTTCGAGTTCCAAGCGTTCGCATAGTCGCCCCGATTCCTGGAAAAAACAGCGTTGGGATCGAGGTTCCGAATGAAAGACGCCAGGTCGTTCGAATGCGAGAGGTCATCGAGGAAAGCGGCGCGCAGATCCGCAAGCAAAAGATCCCTTTGTTCTTGGGTAAAGACGTTTCCGGAAAAGCGCTGACGGTGGACCTGGCCAGTCTCCCACACTTGCTTATCGCCGGTAGAACTGGTACCGGTAAAAGCGTGTGCTTGAACTCGATCATCTCGTCGATTTTGATGACACGGCGACCAGACGAAGTCCGCATGCTCATGATCGACCCCAAGATGGTTGAACTCAGTTGCTACGCCCGCTTGCCGCACTTAATGCACCCGGTCGTGATCGATATGCGAAAGGCGGAAGCCATCTTGGCATGGGCCGTCGACAAGATGGAAGAGCGGTATGCACTACTGGCACGGGCAGGAGTCCGCCACCTCACCAACTACAATCAGCTTGGACGCGAGGAACTGCTGGACCGGCTCAAGCCAGAGAACGAAGACGAAGCGGAATTGATCCCCGACCACTTGCCCTTCATCGTGATCGTGGTGGACGAAATGGCGGACTTGATGATGACGTCTGGCAAAGAGGTCGAAGCGCACATCATTCGATTGGCACAAAAGAGCCGAGCCGTTGGTATCCACTTGATCCTTGCAACGCAGAAACCAACCGTGGACGTCATCACGGGACTCATCAAGAGCAATTTGCCAGCTCGAATCAGTTTCCAAGTGGCAAGCAAGACGGACTCTCGCGTCGTGCTAGATGCCATGGGAGCGGACAAATTACTGGGGAACGGTGACATGTTATTCCTGTGGCCGGGAACCAGTGCACTAGTGCGTGGCCAAGGCACTTACTTAAGCGACGACGAGATCAATTCGGTAGTAGACCACTGCAGTCTGGGCGAACAGAACTTCGTCCAGGAGCTGGTACAACTAAAGGTCGAGAAGACGGATGATGAAACCGTCAAGCCTGGATCGTTCAAGAAACGGGACGATCTCTATGAAGCCGCAGTGGATATTGTCGTTCGCGAGGGACGAGGTAGTTGCTCGTTGCTCCAGCGAGCACTCGGCATAGGTTACGGACGGGCGGCGAGACTTATTGATTTCATGTCCGAGGACGGCATTGTTGGCCAGTACAACGGTTCCCAAGCCCGCGAGGTGGCCATTACGTTAGCGCAATGGGAAGTGATGCGTTCCGGCTCAGAGGATGATGCCGAACCGGCACCGACAAAGTCCAAGAATCGTTCCAACAAGATCCGTCGGGATGACAGTTGGGAAGAGACCCCGAAAGCTCCCAAGGCCAAAAAGAAGAAACGAGCCGAGGTAGAACAGGCGTTCGTGACAGCAGCCGAAGTCGACCATTCGGATGAAGAAAACGAATGGACCGACGAGAAGGATTAGAGAAGGATTAGAGAAGGATTAGAGAAGGATTAGAGGAGGATTAGAGGAGGATTAGAGGGTCACTGGCATTTGGAGTGCTGGGATGAATCCCAGCACTCCAAATTTACTGGAGCAACTCGAAAAGGTTGGGTGGCAGTGATTCGGGCCAATTGCCTGATAAGCGGATATTGCGAACTCGTACTTGCGATTTATTGATCTCATGAAACAAGCCGAATTGCGGTGCAATATTCGTTTCCCACTTGCGTTCGTAGATGTCTTGACCATTGATGGAAAGAGTAGCCACCCCTTGATTCCAACGGATCGACATGGCGTTCCATTCTCGCTCCTTGATCTGAGTCTTAGAAAGTTGTCGGGCTTGTGGGTCAATCACGCGTTGCGTTGCATCCGTGCCCAACCATTCCTTTTCTCCGTCTCCAGGAATCCAACGCAACGCGATGTCCGGCTTGTCCAAGAGAATGGCAATCCGGCCTATCATCGGGGAAATCGTCAGAGGAAGCGAACGCGACTCGCCTTCCATGGGTTCGGGCCGACTGTCCTGATAAAATTCCAACTCGATGGTCTCGCCGTCACATAGCGGTCGCTGGTAGTAAATCAAACCGATGCTCCTGGGTTTTGCAGGCTCCTTTTCCATCCTTTCACGAACAAAAGGTTCGACAACTGTTCCGTTTGTCTCCAACTCCGCCCACATCGCTTCGCGTGCAACTTTTTGATCGACGCTTTCCAGCACGCCCTCTTTCGAGACCCAAGGAAAAGCCGCATCGCCATTCTCCTGGCCATACCAATATGGAAATTTCTGCGTCTGTTCACTCTCGAAATCGTATGCCTGTTGCCGCCCAGACTCATCGTCGTCGGAACGGTCGTCTTCATCAGCGGTCGTACTTTGATTGGCCATCAATTGGATAGGTTCAAGCCATTGCTTGGTGTAGTACGAAGACCAACCAGTCAATCGTGGCGTGCACAGATCTACCTTGCGCGGAATATCTACTTTGCCCGTAATATTCAAATCATCAAAACTCGAGCTACGAAACGATCGGGAACCAAGGCCAAAAAAGGGCGTGGCCGATTCGGCGATCGGAATGGTTACGGCCGACTCACCATTGATGTAGATTTGAACGTCCGATGACGAACGTTTGATACGATATTGATTCCAAACCCCCTGTTTGTATTTTCCAAACTTCTTATTTGCACTTCCCAAATGCCGATATCCAAGGCTGCTCAAAGCCACTGTTTTGTTGTAGGGACAGAACTCGGTCAAAATCCCGGCGATGGCAATGCCGGGCTCGGCGTGCGAGCCATCGAGTGCTTTGAAGTCAATTTCGAAGTCCCCGGTTAACGGATACTTGAGGAATAGGTAGGATTGCATCGTGCTGGTTTCGTGCCCCCAGGAGGTTAGCGACTCATTTCGTGACACCCAGATCGGCTTGGCCGGAATCCCGTCGAGGATGGCGCCACCATCCCAATCACTTGCCTCGACAAAGTGTTTGAGTCGCTCGTGGGTCATCGGCGGTTTGCTGCTCGACAGGGCTGCAATGTGGAGCAAGTAGCGACACTTGCTCATGATTGTTGTTCTCCCATGTTTCAAACAAGATTCGAGCAGACGGGTCGCGAATTCGGCACCTAGTTGTTGCGTTTTCGGGTCGCGCAAGGCAAACTCGGCAAGCTCTACCTCGATTGGAAGGGGAGGACTGTCCGCTGGGGCAAGCCGTTGGATGCTGGCTGTGGAACTGGCACTCCCATCCGACACAGCGAGAGCCTTAACAAAGCGTTGGATGTCGATGGGTTTGTCTCTGGCCTTGTCCCATATGAGTTCCGCAAGCCATTTGTCGTCGGATTTGGACTCCGACAACTCAGCGATCTTTTGTTCTATTTCCGATTGTTTGCCCAAGGCAATTGCATCGCGCATAAGCCATTCGAGCGCCGAAAAAGATGCTGCGTCGGCGTTTGCCAACTGGAGGAGTGGTGGCTTGGCATCACTTCGGAAGATAAGTGGCGTTCGGAACTCCGGCATCAGGGAACTCATGTTCTTCAAACCAAGCATAGGTGCGGTCCAGATCTGCTTGGAGAGTATTTCAAATCGAACCGCTTGCGGGCACTTCAGAAGACGCTGAGATGTAGTCTCACGCAATTGGAACCAACTGGTAGCCTGCTGGTCATTATTCGCGCCAAGCGTGACGCGCTGCATCCATTGGCTGCCAAGTTCAAAGGCATTCTTTTCGAAAGCAGCATCCGCGAGCTGCATGAAAGCTTGGGATTCCATGCTGCTGACCCATGACTCGTTATTCGTTCGAACACTGCTCCATTGGCTTACTACCGCGTCGGCAATGGACTCAGTGGAATCTGCATCATTCTTTTCGATTGCCTCTGCAATGAACTCTCGGAGCAAGTTCATGTTTAGCGGATTTCCGTTCCAGTTGCTGGTGGTGGGCAATGCCTTAAGGAAGGACTTCTTGAATCGCGTCTTGAGTTCCGAACTTGCTGGCAGTTTCTTTAACGCTTCGCGAATGGCATGCGTTTTGAGCTCGGAAGCGTCGCCGACGATCTGAGTTGATAACTTGGGTTCGATCTCTGCCAGAATCGACTCAAACACTTCGCTCGGTGCTTTTCTAGCGTCAGCGATCCAAAGTCGGAAGAGCCAACCGAGGTCGGCGTTGCCAGGATGAGCGAGGCGTTTGGTAAGCTCTTTTTCCAGCTCGTCGAGCTTTTCGACCTTGGTGGCCCAATCAATAAGGCATTGCGCACCGGACTTTAGTAGCGGCTTGGTCGTGCTTGGTATGAGGGAAAAACTGCTGTACGAGGGTTGATTGGTGGCGGCTGACTTTTGCGAATGCAGATGGATGACGTTGGGTGAATCAGGCGGAAAGACATGCTCACTCCAAACGCGATAGGCCTTGCCCGGATCAAAGGCCTTCTTTTCCCACAGATCATTGACCTCGATCATTTTTGCCGCGGCTTTACTGGCGGATTGCTGTTGAGGGGTTTCGGCGTTGGAATTGGAGCTGTAGCTGATCGAGCCGCTTTGCGGAGGGCTCGATAGCAAACCACCAAGGTCGACCTTACTGATGACTGGTCCCGTTGATGCAACCCGACTCATCGCTTCGAATGAGACATCTGGCTGATTGGCTTCAGCGGCCATTTTGGCCAATTCCAGTGCCGCGAATACCTTTTTCGATTGGGCCGATTCGGGCTCAATTTTTGGGTTGTCATCGAACTGAGCAAGTGCAGGAGGAATTAGAAACGCTAGAAGTAGAAGTACAAGCCAACTTTTTTTGAGACGCAGCGAATGAACAGTTGAGGAAAACGTTGACATGACTTATTCCTTGCCTTTCTTGGGAAACAGCTCATCCAAAGTCGAGCTCAAGATGCTTTTGCAACGAGCTGGATCCGTTTTGGCAATTCGTACTGCCAAGTCGCAACGCAACGATCGCGCCAAGTCCGGTTGATTGATTTTAACCGCAATCGACTCCGCTCGTTGTAATAGCCGTATTGCTAAGTCGTTGTTGGAACCGTCACTTTCGAGCTGCTTTGCCATCGCGGACAAGGCAAGTTCATCGGGCAAGGAAGTCCCATCGGCCTTGAATTCGGGGGCGATTTTCAACCAGATGGTGACCCGCTCCACGCATTCGTCTGCCTTCGATTGATTACCAAAAGACTTTGCTACCAAGAACGCCCATGTCCATTGTTTTGGCGTCGTGAGTTGGCTTGCATCAAAGTCCTTTAGGAGAGCCTCGAATTGAGTTTTCGCTTTTCGGTTTTTACTATTCTTGTCGACAAGTGAAGCGAAGGGGAATTCGATTTTGTAGTCTAAAGGGTTGGTGTGCGTCAGTTCGAGTTCCAACATGCTTTCGATTTGATCCTTATCCAATTTCAATTCCACTGCCTTGGGTTTCGTCTTGCTTTTGTTTTCCTCTAGTTCGGGCGTAGTCGGCGCGGTCGTGGAACCTTTCGTAACGAGTCCAAGCGATTGACTCACCATGGACAAGGTTGCTTCTGGAGTCATCTTGGCATTGATGGCCGTTTCCAACTGGCCTAAATAGTGGTCCGAGTTGCCAGCCCAGCTTTGCAGTCTATCTTTCAGTCCGGAATCGGATTTGAGTCGCCGCAAAATAGTGTACGCTTCTACCGGAGATCCGGACGTGGCGAGCAGCGTTGCAATCTGCGATCTCGTTTGGAAGAGCTGGGATTCCGCATAGGCCTGATTGCTGCCAGTGTAGCGATCATCCAGTTTGCTTTCCTTAAAGGCCTGGATCAAGAGTTTCTTTGCATCCTCGGCACGGTCCAACTTGCTATACCAATGCACTAGCAGAGCGCCTGGGGAATACTGAAATCCATTGCTGCGTAGTTGCTCGGATTTGGATTTTGCAGCAGACTCAAGTAACGTCAACAGGACCGTCATCTTGCCGATTTGTCGGTCAGGGATTTGGCTTGCGATGGACCAGATTGCGCTCGGCAAATCGTCTTTCGCTTTCGAGTTCTCCAACTGGGCTTTCCATGGTTGAATGATCGACTCCAATTCTTCCCACTTCTTCTTGCCTGCTTGCACGCTGGCCAGCATGGCGCGTGGAAGGATCTCCTCCGGTTTTTCCGAAAGCTTTTTTTCCATGGCGGAGCAGATTTCGGAATAGAGTTTGTCCGAATCGGCGATCGCGTTGAGCATTTTGAAAATGGGGTTGTCGATTTTGCCGTTCTGTTGATAGGACCGAATATAATTAAACGTGTTTTGACCACTCGCAAACTTCGGGTCTATCACACGTTTAAGCACGGCTTCTTGTGTTGATTCATCAAATTTGAATTTCGGTATTTTGATCAGGTCTGCCACATATCCCAACTGTTCGAGATCACCTTTAGCCACTATCACTGCGAAGAGTTTTTCGGCGCTTTCAAAATCGGCAGTTTGGACGAGTTGCTGGGCGACCTCTTGGATCCGGTAGGATGCGTTGCGAAACTTGCTCGGGCCGAGCTCTTCGATGAGCGCTACCAGTTTGCCCCATGCCTTTGCACTAGTAAGACTGGTTTGCATATCATAGTATCGGTCGGAGAGCATGTCCGGCTTTTTTCGAATCGCATCCAGGAATTGGTCGACAGCTTCGGCGTGTTTATTTGCGCGCGCGAGTCCCATTCCAACTTGAAAAATGGCATTTGGATCCAGGCCGGTTTTACCGGCCATGCTGCTGCGAAGTCTTGTGGCGTCGTCGCGACGACCGGCCGCATCGTAGTACGAGGCCAACGAGTCAATGATCTTAAGCGATTTCGGAGAACGCTTTAGTTGTTCCTCTGTTTGCTCAATGAGCGATTTGAGTTCACCGGCTTGCGAGAGTACCTTCAGTGCCGAATCGTTTTGGGAAAATTCCTGGGTCATGTATCGGGAGCCGCCTCGCGGCTTCGTGCGACGCAGAATCGAGCGTGCGATCTCGGCCGCCTTCTTATTGTCCCCCGTGCTGACGTACCGATTCATGAGAAGCATGAGCGTGTCTTGTTTGCCACCGCTGCGTCGTTGGATGCGTTCCATCATTCGATCGGCTTGTTCCTTTAAGCCGAGCTGGTACATGAGGTCGCAAAGTTTGAATTCAATCTCCGGTTTCAATCTCAACACAAAAAGTCGCTGAGCACTTTGGCGTGCCCGATCGAGGTCCCCTAATGCAATCACGAGTTGAAGAATCGTAAGTTCGCGATCCACCAGCATTTGCTGATTGGCGGGCTTGATCTTTTCGACCATCGCCAAGGCTTTTGCCGCTTGGCCTGTTTCGCTCAGCAAACGGATGCTTAGAAGATTAAAAAGTTCGTTGCTCGGATCGAGACTCTGCATTTCGGATAGAATCGAGAGAGCAATGTCTTTTTTGTCGTCCCAGATCGCAAAGGTGGCCCAAGCGAGTTGACGTACAATGCGAAGCGTCGCATCATCGGTGACTGCCGAAGCCCAAGTTTGCAGTTGCTTCCGGAGCGTTTCACGGGTGGCTTCTTGCAATTCGACATTCGCGTCCTTTTGGTCGTACGCAATTTTCAGCGATGCCAACAAGGAAGCTTCTACATACCCATTTGCCTGTGGGAATGGAACCTCGACACGAACGTACCTACCGTTGCGAAAGTAGTAGGCTTGCGAGGTCTGGGCAGCCAAAGCGACCCGTTCGGAAGGCCGTTTTTTTGCGGTCACGCCAACTTGATACTGAATGCCGAGGTCGAGCATCTCGATCCATTGTTCGGCTGTGGCTTTTTCCGCGAAGGCTCCAACCAATTGGCTATAATTATAGACTTGAATACCTTGACCTTTTGGCTGCTTGAGCGACTCGTCCAAGGCTTTTCGAAAGAACCCAATAGCCCGTGTTGATTGCGGCTCTTCCTCGCTAAGTAGTTGCGTCGCCATCTGCATGAGTTGGCTCGGCTGATTGCTGATGGAGAGTTTTTCTATGAGAGCGTCGGCTTTCTCTTTTTGACCTGCCAGTTTCCATTGGCCAGCCAGCCATAGCAAGCGACTGTCTGCAACCTGTGCTCCATCGACAACTTCGTTGATCAGCGTCTCTGCCTCGACCAGTTGTTCGGGAGCCAAGGGGACTGGCATTTCGTTATTGCGCCGACTGGCCGGGTTGCTGTTCATCAACCGATTGATTCGACTCTGCTTTGCAACGCGGTCACCAACTGAGATTAATAAGGATAAGCATTCTTCGTATTCGTCAGACGCTTCGCCTCTCGCCGTGAATTCTAGATCGGAGTTCTTCCAAAGCATAAGGTCCATGGCATTCCAAAGGTCGTCGGGCTTCTTGGACGCTTTCGCCATGGCAATTTTCTCCTTGATTTCATTGTCGATGACACTTTCGGATTCTATCGTTTGCTGCAAGATTCCCTTGGCCAAGAGTCGCACATCCGCGAAGCAAGTCGGTGAAAAAGCTGGCGGGCCACTGCTGCCGTAGTAGCGGTCCCGGTCGGGAAAAACGGATTGCTTCAGTTGATTGATCTGCTGTGACATTCTTTGGCGGCTGACGACGTTTTCCTTGCTGTAACTGCTGGCTAATTGCGAAGCATTCGGAGCCTTGGCGGATTTGGCCAGTTGTTGCTTGGCTGCTTCGCTCAGCGTCGATGGAGCGATTGTGAGACCAAGTACCTTCGTTGCCAATTCCCGAGCTTCGGCTTTCTTGCCCGCTCGGTATAGACTGATCATGCCTGGGGCGAAGAGCTCCCATTGGTCAGGAGATTGCACTAATGCTTTTTCTACAATCTTGAAGGCGGATTCGAATTGATCCTTGGCGATGAGATTATTGATCGCAGCCGTAACCGAGGTGGCTTTGCCGTCGCGACTGCTGAGTTTGATCCAGACGCTTTCCGCCTCATCGATTTGTCCGAGATCGGCCAGGAGTCCGGCAAGGGCGTATTCTCCTTGCGGCGACGGTGAAATGATGTTGAGTCGCCGTTGGTATTCGGCAGCCGACTCTAAATCGTATTCCGCTCTTGAAAGTGCAACGATTTGTTCGAATAGTTTTGTATCGCGGCTCTCTTGGCGAATCAATCGCTCCAGTATCGACTTGGCCATCCCAAGGTCGCCGGCGGATTGGTAAGCTGCCGCAGTCCATAGAGTAGCGTCGCGGACTTTGTTTTCCTCGCGACCGATCGTCTCAAGCCGTTTGATTAGCGTTTCAAAGCGATTTGCTCGAAGGTAGAGTTCGGTCAAGGAAGCAATCGGAGTGGCCTTGGCATCGGAATCCTTCGCCAAGCCAAAGGCGCGCCAATAGAGTTCGATCGCTTCGTCGGTTTGCAGTTCGTTGGAAAGATACTTGGCCAACGCATTGATTGCATCGAGGTCGTTGGGGTGGTTGCGTAAATTGCGGCGCAGCGCATCCAAACCGGCGGCGTTGTCCCCTGCCTGAAAGCACAGATCGGCGAAGAACCGATAGTTGTCGGCGTTGCTAGGTGCGGAGGCGATCAGTTCACGACCGGTCTTCAACGCGGCTTCGCTCTGGCCGAGTCGCATTTGCAAGCCCGCAATCTGCGTAAGGTAGTTGCTCGTGAATCGACGATCGATGGAGGCGAGTCGTCGATACGATTCGATGGCAGGGCCGATTTGACCGGATCGCTCTTGCAATCGGGCAGCCGCCAGTGAGTAGTTGACGTTTGTTGAATCCAGCTCGATGGCTTTTTGAATGGCGATGATGGCTTCCTGAAACTTGCCGTTGGCTTCACGCAACATGGCTAAGAGTTGCCAGGCAGCGGCATTGCCGGATTGTTCGGTTTCGACGAGTTTCTCTTGAACCACAATTCGATCTTGCAGTTTGCCGGCGGCCTGATAGGCTTTCACTCGCAGGTCGACCAGTTTCTCTCGCGACTCTTTGTCCTCTGCAATTTTTTCGGCGAGATCCAATTGGGCAAGGGACTCGTCAAATTGCTTATCATCTCGCAAGAGTTCGGAATAGCGAGCGCGATGCTCGAAGGCCGGGTTCAGTTCGCAAGCCCGAGCGATAGCGGCAATCGCCTTGCTCGGATAGTCAAACTGTTTCATGATTTCAGACAGTCGAACACAGTTCTCTCGAGACTCACGCGAGCCCGAAGCAATTTCCTCCCAAATGACGAGCGCTTCGTCCTTGCGAGCCAATTTATGGAGGTACTCTCCCAAATATTCGCGATACTGAGGTTCGTTGTCTGCTAGCGCGATCGCCTTTCGGTACAGCGAGATGGCTTCCTCCGGCAATTCTGCACCGCGAACAAGGTCAGCCACTCGAGAGACGGTCACCGGGTCGCCACCGCGTTTGTTAAGCAGGCGTTGCCATACCTGGGACGCTTGCTTGCGGCGTTCCATGACTTCAATCGTTTCATCGGAAATTATCAATTCGCCCCAACGGACCAGGCGGTCGACATTGTCTGGTTCCAAATCCACCAAGAGCGACATCTCTTTGGTGGCCTCGGTGGCTTTGTTTTCGCTGACCAGAACGTCGACCAACAATTGGCGAGCCTCGGGGTTGGAGGGAGCTCGTTCGATGGCTTGTCGGAAGAGCGCTTGAGCCTCTGTTCCACGGCGTTGAATCGAAAGCTGGCGTCCAATTCGCATCATGGCTTCGATATCATCCGGATGGGACTCAATCCACTTGCGGTAGTATTGGATCAAACCGTCATAGTCGTTGGAGGTCAGAAAGACTTCATCGATACGGCGTCGCACATCGCGGTAGAGCCAACTGTCTGGATTGACCTTTTGAAGGATGGACTCAAAATTGCTCAATGCCACATCGCGTTGTCCCATCTCGGCGCGGAGTTGGTTTGCTCGAACGGCCATTTCGATTTGACGAAACTTGTCCTTGTGGTTTTTGGACAAAGCATCGTACCTTTCGAGGGCTGCTTCACGTGCCCCTTCTTCGGCGAGGATACTTGCAATTTCTTCTTGGACCTGTTGGTCTCCAGGAAAAGTTGCTTCCAGCCGTTTCCAAACCGCAAGCGCCTCTTCGTTTCGGTTGGTGCGTTGATAAATCCGACCAAGGTCTTGCGAAATCTCAAGTAGGTCCGCGCGAGCCGGTTTTTTGTCGATGGCTCTTTGAAGGGCAGCGGCTGCGGCATCGACTTGGCCGAGCAAAACCAGTGACTTGCCGAGGTAGTAACTGACAAGCGAATCTGCGGGATTAAACGACTCGGCCTTTTCGAGGGCCAAAGCAGCTTGCGAGTCTTGACCGCGTTGCATCGCAAACATGCCCACGACGAGCCACAAGTTGCCGTTCTTTTCTTTTTCCGCTTGAGCTTCTATGCCCGCCGTTAGCGCATCTAGCGAGCCGCGACTCACGTGATAGCCGTAGACTTTATCAAGCGCGGTTCCGAGTCGCGGCCTTTTCTTAAGCAACTCAAGAAACCGTTCCGCCGCGATACGTTCTTTCTTATCTTCATCGGACTCTTCCGCTTTGCTAAGCTCCGGTTCTTGGGCAACGCCACCGGACAGATAACAAAAGTGGGAAACGAGCGGAAAGAATAGAAACAACAGCAATGAAACTCGAAGGAGCGGGGCGTAACGCATGATTCTTCCATCCTCGACTGAGACGGGGGATAGGTTTTGGGCTTGGCGAATTCTAACACATTCCAAAACCAATATCTAATTGTTTGATGGGGAGCTCAATATTCATTGTCGCCTTTCGCTCCGCGAAAGTGCGCCCGGCTAACGCACTTTTGCGGAGCAAAAGGCGACATTCGGGAATTTTCGACCGCAGACCTTTCCCTCTGAGATAGACTAAGACACTGATCACTTGACCCAGTGACTACGGAATGACCCAGTGAGTACGGAACTACAATAGGAACTGAGTGCGATGCAATTCAAAGAGACACACCGCCGAGTTTTGCCGCTATTGAATCTTGGAGCGGTTGCGGCGTGGTCGCTGCTTGGCTTTGGGTTCGCCGCACCTGTCAGGTCTCAGTTGGTCGAGTCGTTGGGTTCGATCGCGGATTCTCCATTTCCAAATGATTGGTATGTGCGGGACGGAGAGGGCCTCGAGGAACTTCGCAGTTTAGAAGGGAAGCCCGCGAAAGAGTTATCGGTTGCGGAATGGAAAGGCGATTCGACCACTCTCGAGCAGCTCAAAGGCAAGATCGTCGTTCTCGATTTTTGGGCAACTTGGTGCGGGCCCTGCATGGCCGTCATTCCTAAGAATATCAAGTTCATCGACGAGTACAAAGACAAAGGGGTCGCACTGATCGGCATCCATGATGCAAAATCAGGTTGGGACAACGTCGACAAAGTCATCAGCGAAAAGGGAATCAATTACCCGGTTGCACTGGATTCATCGAAGGAGTCGCAAGGTGAAACATCGAAGGCATACGCATTAAAGTTTTGGCCAACTTACGTCATTATCGATCGTGACGGAATCGTTCGCGCGGCAGGAATTAAACCCAATAAGATTGAAGAGGCTGTGGATCAGCTTCTTGGCGGTAAGCCGGGCACGTCAACTGGGAATGCACCGATCAAGATCGCGACCTTTCCCGAAAAGTGGTTTTTAGGAGGAAGCAAACGCTCCAAGTCGGCCGTAAACGTCGAGGGAAAGCCTGCTGCAAAACTCGCGGTTTCCGATTGGCTTGGCATCTCCATCGAGGCTGACAACTGGGAACAACGCGTTCGGGTTGTTCAGTTCGTGCGGCCTGAGCTGGCGGCCTCGGTCGATCAGCTATCCAAATTGCAGACCGTTTCTGAGCGATTCGCCACGCAAGGAGTTGTGTTCATGGCCGTCTGCGACGCTAGGGCCGGCAAAGATCGCATGAAGACTATTGCTGAGGAAAAGCGGATTGAAATTCCGATCGCGATGGATCGTCCGTCGGAGAACGATCCTTCCGGGCCAGGAACCACCAGTAATTCGATGGGAATCAAATTCGCCCCGGCTACAATTGTGATAGATCGCGCTGGAGTCCTTCGGGCGTCTGGGCTGAAAACGGATTTTTTGGACAAGGTCTTGAATCAGCTTTTAGCCGAAGCCATACCCATTCAAGAACCTGTTAAAGATTCTGAGATCGATGAAATTGTGGAACGACCCAAAGTCGAAGTGGCGGATCGAAAGACGGAAAACAAAGAAGAAGAGGCTAAGGCGAGCGACAAGTAAACGTTTACGATACTCGTAGGTCCGCATCTCCGATGTTGTGAGTTTATTATTGTCGCCTTTCGCTCCGCGAAAGTGCGCCGCATTAGCGCACTTTTGCGGAGCAAAAGGCGACAATCACGCTGCTACGATTACCGACAAAGAAAGACACGATGATTCAAGCCACGGAAATAACCGAAACCACGGAAGCCAAGCAGTCCGATTTCTCTCGTATCGTGCGCGAGCACGTCGCCAAGACGGTGGTCGGTCAACAGGTAGTGGTCGAACGAGTTATGATTGCCCTGCTAACCGGTGGCCATTTGTTGTTGGAAGGAGTCCCCGGCATCGCGAAAACACTGCTGGTTCAAACGGTTAGCAAAGCCATTGATTTGCAGTTCAAACGCGTTCAGTTCACCATCGATTTGCTGCCGTCGGACATTGTCGGTTCGGAGATTCTCGATCAGAAGTCGGGTGAGTTTCGGATCCACAAAGGACCTGTTTTTACCAATCTCCTTTTGGCGGACGAAATCAATCGGGCGAGTCCCAAGGTGCAGTCGGCGCTTCTCGAAGCCATGCAGGAACGCAAGGTTTCGATCGGCGATCAGACGTATGTATTGCCTGCTCCTTTTTTGGTGATCGCCACACAGAATCCGGTGGAACAGGCCGGAACGTTTGAGCTTCCAGAGGCCCAGTTGGATCGGTTCATGCTCTGCCATCGATTGACGTATCCAGATCTCGAGGATGAGACCGAAGTTGTTCGCCGAAGCTTGAAGCTAAAGCTTTTGCGGCAAGGGGAAGGGGCGGTGCCTATGTCGGCCTTCGATGCTATTACGGAATCGGGAATACTCCACGTCCATGATTTGACCGCGGCTATGAGCAAAGTCCAGGAGGTCCACGTCAGCGAAGTCTTTATTCGAGACTGCGTCGAACTGGTTCACCGGACACGCAAACATCCGCAAATTGAATTGGGCTGCAGTCCACGGGCTGCCTTGGCGCTGGTTCAAGCGTCTCGAGCGAGGGCCTTTTTGTATGGCCGCACCTACGCGGTTCCCGAGGATCTCTTTGCCCTGGCCGAAGACGTAGTTCTTCATCGCATTCGACTCACCTACGAGGCACTTGCAGATGGACATCGTCCGACAGATGTTCTCAAGGATCTTCTCGAATCGATGACGTAAGTTGGAAGTGCCGAAATCGGATGCGCCGAAGTCTGCTGGGTTCTGCAATGCCAAAAGAAAAACAACAAAGTCTACGCCCGCCGAATGAGCTTGTTCACGCCGATTTCGAAATGGTCGCGCGGCGTTTGGCGGACGACTTGGCTTTTGGATCCGATACATCTCTGTTTGTTGGCAGTGGCTTGGAGTACGCTCAGTCGCGCCCATACGAACCAGGGGATTCCGTTCGACAACTCGATTGGAGGATCACCGCCAAGACCGGTAAGGCCTTTGTGAAGCAGTATGAGACGCTCAAACGCATCGCGATGTTTTTGGTTCTGGATACTTCGTCATCGATGAGTGTCTCGTCTGCCAGGTTGACCAAGCATGACCTGGGGATTTGGATTGCATCGGCGATCGGACTGGTTGGACTGCGCAGACTCAGCCCTGTGGCGATCGCCGGGGGTGGTCAACGCGAGACGCGACTTGAGGTAAGTCTTTCGGAAAGCGACCTTTGGCGGGCCATGGAACCGCTACGTCTGCATGCTCGAGCAGAGACGACGCAGCTTGGCGATCGTATCCGATCGCTGGAGCCGCGACTGTCCCGCAGAAGTATAATCGTCGTTATCAGCGACCTGCATGATCCCATGGTCGGATCGAGCCTTCGGCATGTGGCCCAAAAACATGACGTAGTGGTAGTGCATCTCGAGGACCCAGCCGAGCGAGGCAAGTTGCGAGCGGGCTTCTTTCGCGGCGTAGAGGCAGAGACCGGTCGCATGTTCCTAGGTGGGGGCACGACTCAGTGGAAAGGCCAACCACCCCTCGTTCAAGAACTCGTCGGAGCTGGGATCAGCTATCTTCATCTCCGAACAGATCTTCCATTCATCCCGCCACTGAGGCACTTTCTGGCATCCCGCAACATGATGTCGAGGAGTGGCAAGTGATTTCTTTGCGCATTTCGACACGTTTGGTACTAGGTTTGGCAGTCATGATTGTTTGCTATAGCCTTGGTAACAAGGTCGCGTGCACTCTTGCAATCGGGACTCAGGCAGGCACAGCGGTGGAGGTCAAAGGTGAACGAGGACTTACCGGAACGGTTGTCTTTGATTTTGCCGGTAAAACCTTGCGGTCGAAAACACAACGAGACTCCGCTGCGCCGATTTGGATGCGTTTAGCTGCATCTGCCAAAGATGCACACCACTACGAAGCCAAGTTCCTCGGTACGGTCGAAGGCGTCTACGATCTACGCTCGCTCATGGAGCATGTTGACGGATCCGAAGTCACCGAAATGGTGCCCATCCAAGTTCGCATCGTATCGACATTGCCTAAGGATCATCGAAGCGATCTCTTTGGGGTAGCTGAGTTCAAGCCTTCGTTTTGGGGTGGCTATCGACTCGCGATCGTTTTAGTCGGTCTTGCATGGTTGGGCATCCCAATTGTTGTATTCATTCGCAGAGCATTGCGAGCTGTTCCGCCAGTGAGTCTCACGGTTGCAGAACCGCCGCCTACATTTGCGGATCAACTGCAACCGCTCATTGAGGCAGCCGCGTCGCGGACGCTTTCGATTGGGGAGAAAGGTAGACTGGAACTGCTATTGCTACATTACTGGCGAGATCGCATTACGCCCAAATCGACCGATATAGCCGGCGCGATTCGCGGACTTCGTACTCATCCCGAGGCGGGCACGCTGGTTACAACGGTCGAACGTTGGCTTCATGAATCCGACGCGATGGAAGATGAATCCGATCGATCACCCGCTGCCATCGTCGAGTTGTTGAAACCCTATCGGTTTCTTGCGGCAATAGATGAGACTAACACGAGGAGCAAGGCTCCATGACGTTTGTTCAGCCCTGGATTTTACTGCTTTTGATCCTGCCGATCTTGCTCTGCGTGTGGCACATGCAGATGCGTTCATGGGGAATCGCGTTGCCCTTTGATCATCAAATGCATCCGCAGCGTCGCATCGTAAGTGGCTTGCTTCGATTCTGGGAGTTGTTACCCGCGATGCTGCTATCCGTTATCATTACTATACTTGCTGGGCCGCAGGTCCAACGTGTTCCGCGTGAGGAGCGCGTGTTGACCAATATTCAGATCTGCATGGATGTCTCGGGTAGTATGACCACGGACAATCGCTATGAAATGGCCAAACGCGCCATCGAAGATTTTATTGTTTCACGCGATGGCGATGCACTTGGTTTCACTTTGTTCGGGACGCAGCAGATTCGGTGGACTCCGCTAACGAAAGACGTTGCCACGATTCGGCGCGCACTCCCATTCGCAAATCCTAGGAATCAGCCGCCGTTCATGGGGGGGACACTTATTGGTGCCGCACTTCGCTTTTGCCGCGACAACATGGTGGCCGAAGCGACAGAAGGAGACCGATTGCTGCTTCTTGTTTCAGACGGAATGAGTGCGGACGTCAACGGTGCGAATGCGGGAGAACTGGCGGATGAAATGAAAGCCGCGAACATCACGCTCTACCATGTCCACGTCGGAACAGATCCCGTCCCGACCGACGTCAGGGAGATTGCAAGTGCAACCGGAGGAGAAGCTTTTGCGGCCACCGATGATGGTGGATTAAAACGAATATTTAAGCACATTGATCGGATGAAGCCCGCTCGGTTCAAACCCGCCTCCGCGATTCCGATGGACTACTTTCAACCCTTTGCGTGGATTGGATTAAGTTTGCTTGGTGCTTATACTCTAGGGGCTTTCGGATTGAGGTTCACGCCATGGTAGCTCATCCAGTCTTCATTGCGACCATCATCGCTTTGAGTTGTGCTTTGCTCATGTTCGTTGCCGAATGGTTGCATGGAAAACGCATTGCCCGCGTTTCTTATCTTGCCTTCGGTTCGCAAGGTCGTTCTCGCGGATGGGTTGCGGTGGCGCCCTTGATGCGAATTGTGGGTGCTTCGAGCATTGCCTTTGGACTAACCGTCCTTTGGCTAATGCAACCTGCTGCGATCGAAAAGCAACCTTCGCAGGCGGCTTCGAAACATTTGCTCGTTTGTCTCGATGCGTCACCAAGCATGTACGTTGCGGATTCCGGTCCGGATGGCAGGAAGAAACGGGCCATTTGGGCAGGGGAGGTTATTCAAGCGATCCTGGATCGACTTGACACTGAAACGACGCGCGTCACGGTCTTCGCGGTCTACACCAAATCTATTCCTGTCATTGAGGAAACGTTTGATAGAAACGTAGTCCGCAATCTGTTGGATGGGCTACCTTTGTTTGCTGCATTCGAATCGGGACCGACGCGACTCTCGAGCGGGGTAAGCGAGGCGCTGGCCTACGCTCGCAAATGGGAGCCTGGCTCTGCCACACTGCTCATCATCAGCGACGGCGATTCGGAGGAGAAGATCGACGTGCGTTCTATCCCCTCGTCGATTGCCGATTCGATCGTGATCGGTGTCGGTGATCCAATGCGACCGACGATGGTGTCCGGACACCGCTCCACCCAGGATGTGGCTTCGCTCAAATCGCTGGCAACCAAGCTCAAAGGGAAATTCCATCAAGGAAACAACAAACACTTGCCCTCCGAAGTTTTAGCTAACCTGAGCATGGTGCGACCGCGTGTTACCGATGGCATTGGGCTGCGCGAGGTCGCACTGACTTGCATCGCGGTGGGTGGATGTTTGTTAGCCATGATAGGTCCAATGCTCATTTTGTTCGGCAGGGTGGTTAGCCAATTGCCATCCGTTCCAATAGCGAAAGCAATCCCATGGGAAAATCAGGGTATTGGTTCGGCAGGAGCCTCACCCTCCCGGGCGATGAATTGGTTGGGTAAATTTGATCCAGAAAGGAGTGCATGATGTTGGTTAAATTCGGGTGGAGTCTTTGGGCGATCGCGCCAGCGCTGATTCTGGCTTTCCATTTTGGTCCGGGACAGAAGTTGCTTCGTCGCGACTTAGCAGCGGATCGAATGGTAGAGGCACAGAAATTGGAGGCCGAGGCCAGCGAGCTCCAGTCGGTCGCCTACGAAGCTCAGTTCAAGACGTTCGAAGCTAGGGAAATTTTATTAACGGAGGATAGCGAGCTCAATCGAACCAAATTGGAGCAGACCTCACAAGCCGAACAAATGGCGTACGCAGCGGCCAGTGACGCTTGGAAGAGCGCTGCCGACCGTTATCAAGAGGTCGAGACACTTCTGGATGGAAGTTCGCAGGCGGGGCAGGTGAAATGGTTGCGGGGCCGAGCCCTAGTTAGGTCTGGAGAAGTTTTTAATGGGATCGATGAACTGCAGTCGACGCTCGATGAAGCTGTCCAGGCAGGGCAGTCCGAATCCACGCTGGCTATCGCAGCTCGCGAAGAACTTGCCGCCGCTCACTATTATGGTGCGCGACTTCTGAGAGAGGAAGGGCGCTCGTCCGAAGTCTGGCGACCGATTTCCGAAACTTCGCGGCAGCAGTTCCGATACTTAGCCGAGAAGACAAAGCGAGAAGCCAAACCGCAGTTGGCGAGCAATCTGCAACGCAATTTGGAACGTGTGCTGGACTTGGAACAGTTGGATCGGTCAGAACTCGTGGGACGTCCCATACCGAAAGATTCTCCGCGCGGGCGTCGGCCCGGTGATGGTGAACCTGGGAAACGACCGGGTCGCGGCCCACGTCCGGACGGAGATCGTCCAGGCAATGGCGCGTCCGGAATGTTGGAAATTGGTCCGGGTTGGTAATGCGGTCCGAAGTAACTTTTTAGTGAATCTTGAATTTAGATTGGTTTATTGTGATGGCAGGTAGCAGACTCATGCTGATTCAAAAAAGAAAACGCAACGCGATAACCATGATGGCGTTTTTCGCCTTCTTCGGCACGGAACTTCACGCCCAAATTCCTGCGCTCCGGATGACTCCTGCGCGGGCTATTCAGGCGCAGCGTGCCAACGGTGACCAAGCCACTCCGGTGCCTGGAACGATGACTCCTGCCAAGCCAATCAAGCAGGCGCTCAAGGATGAGGAGGTAAGCTTGCTCAAAAAGGACTACGACCGACTCTCACCCGCAGATCGCGAGGCAATGGTCGCAACCTATAAGGACCTCGGAATCGACTTACTGGTTGCACTTGGGCTGAGTACTCAAAACCCCGTCGATACCGTCGAAAAAACCGCTATGCCGAGTGCAAAGAATGACCTGCTCAGAGCCGTAAAAAAACTCAACTTTGCAAGGACAGCGGACAAGGTGCTCGAAGCCAGGGCTCAAATCGGGCTCAAAGCCTTGCCAATGCCAGCAGCTTCCGCCCCGATCGATGAGCAATCGAACTGGCTTCATCTGAATGTGCTTGCCGGTGAGTGGCAATCACTGCAATCCTTTCTAAAGGAGAGAGCGGGCGGCGATGCGGCCGAAATGTATGCTCACGTATTGCAATCGACGAACCAGGGGGATCCAGGCTTGTTGCCCGAAGAGATCCTTGCGATTTCCGAAGCCTGCCCTGCCGAACTCACCGAATGGCAATTAACGTTGCTAGCCCAATTGCTCAAGACGGCTGCCTCGCGTTCGAGTACCGGCCCATTTTTGGAACGTCTCCGGCAGGGAACCAGCTTCTTTGGTCCGCAGGACGATGGGCGACGTGATCGGACTGCAAAGTTCCTTTCGCAAGCAATGTTAGCCGTCGAAGCCTTTGCTTATTTACCGATTCTTGAGAAAGCACGCGAGAAAGGGGACACGCAAGCCTTAACATCGCATGCACGCTATCACGAAGCTCGAGCCGCCGCGCTCGGGAATGCACCGGAAGCGCAGCAACAACGGCGAACCGCATGGGATCTATATTGCGAAATCGCCATGACCGACCGTGTCGACTTTGCTCTACGACGTGAAGCCATGGGCCAAGCCATCGAATTGTTACCAAGCATCCCGCCTGGTCCGGCGACCGAATGGCTTCAGCGTGTGTTCGCGAACAAGTCGCTGGCGCCAACGGGCCTCGAAGCGGTCGCGCTCAAAGCCATGCGCATCGGCAATGAAAAAATCGGCATTCAGGATCGTGCTTCGGCCATCTTGATGATGAAGGACTCGGTCGACGCCCTTCTCAACGATGAGAGCGTCGAGCTGAATCAGTTGAGGGTGCCACTGCGACTGCTAACAATGAGCTTGGTCGCCGCCGCCGAGGAAACGATCACAAAACAAGGCTCGAAAGCAGGCGTTGCCCCAGAGACTACCCTCTTGCTGCGAGCGCTGCCAGGCGAACGATGGCGAAGTCTAATCGAACCGAGCTTGGCTGTTCGAGCATTCAAAGCTTTCATCGGTATCGCGCTGAGCGCAGACAATGCGGACCAAGCTTTGGAACTCTTGGCCAAGGGGATCGAACGCGCACCGGGCCAGAGCATTGAAATGGCTGATGAATTCTTGAGAGTCTGGATGATTCGACTCAACCCACTACCCGATCCGCGACGCATGAATTCCTTCATTATTATCGGTGGGCGACAACAAACTGCGTCCGCTCCATTAACGCGTGGGCGGCAAGATCGCAACTTGGATCGCCTCAAAAAGTTGCTGGACTTGCTCGACAAAATAGGTGCCAATGGTAGATCGCTTGAACGCGTGGTCACCGCCTTTGCCTCGTGTCATGGCAAAGCCGAAACATTTCGACGCGAGAACGTGGTGTCCGTATTAGGCCCGATCGCTGAATTAGCACCATCGGTCTCGGCACGTCTAGCCGAATCGATGCGAACAGGGCTAAACGGCGATTGGAAGTCTCGCGACGTGCAACGTGCAGCAGGAAACCAAAAGAGTACTTCTGAACTCGAAGCACTCATTGAGGAAGGCTATCAGTTGGCGTTGGACATGATCGAATCCGCGACCCACCAAGATCCGACTTCCTGGCGTCATGCAATGACCAAAGCAACTCTAGCTTATGACCACATGCAGTTTAGGCGACAACGGGATCAAGATGCAGCATCCTACAATGCCGCTCGCGAGGAACTTTTTCGGGCGTTTGGTGAAGCCGCGAAACAGTATCAGGCGGCGGTGATCCGAGGCGAACTGCGCGAGGATCCAGGCGTCTATCTGAGTTGGTTTAGCATCTCGCTCGGTTCCAGTGATCTTTCTACCCTCACTGCCAATGACTTGCTCACCGAGGGTTCTGAAAACATCGAACAGATTCAACAGATCCGGAAGCAAATGCTCGAGATGCCCAGTGAAATGGCAGACTCCCATCTCGGCGAATTTGCAAGGCGCATTATCGACAAGCTGCCGAGCCTGACGCCGGAAGTAAAGCCTGGGGTAGTGCGACGAGCAAGCGAGATTGTTGGAGACCATCCGGCTGGCGCCTTGCTGAGGCAGACCCTCGATATGTACGAGGATTTGCTTCGAAATGAAATCCATTTGCACTTGGCCCTAGATGGCTCGGACCAAGTCGGCACGCGGGAATTTGGAGCCGTCCTAACGCTTCGTTCCACGGCGGCTATCGGTCGCGAATTGGGCGGCTTCAGCCAGTATTTGCAAAACAATGTCTACAGCTATATCGGCGGAAAATATCAGCCGATCAACTTTCGTGATCGAATGCAAAAATCGATCGAACAGGCTTTTCATGAAGATCTCGAGTTGGTTCATATCGGCTTTTTTGATTCCATGAATCCGGCCCAACCGATTCAGGTGGAAGGCAAGAAGGGTTGGGAGGAAAAGCCACTGTGCTATTTGATACTGAAGGCAAAGGATCCAAGCGTAGATCGATTGCCGCTGCTGCAGATGGATATCAACACCATTGATGAATCGGGAGCGGTAGTATTGCCTGTTCATTCCAACAACGTCTTCATCGATGCGACCTCAACCGCAAACCAAGGCAACTCAGAGTTGAGTTCCCGCCCTTTGCATGGCTTGCAAGTCACTCAAACGATCGATACACGCGATCTCAAAAAAGGAAAAGATAAGGGCATCCAATTTGAGGTTGCCGCCACTGGCCGCGGTGTGATTCCGGACCTCGATCAATTGTTAAGTGGGCTCGATCGGGCTGTGCCAGGCTTTTCGGTCAATCGAGAAAAAATCGAGTCCGAATCGGTGCGAGTTCTCGGCGTCGAGGCGAATAGCAAAACCATGGGATTCGGTTCGACAACCCCCAGCGACTCGGACACCTACGTTAAAGCAGACGCTGATGGATTGTTCCGACTGCCTACAACCAGGAAGTGGATCGTCAAGTTTGAACCTTCGGAGATCTCCGCTGAAAATATCATACGCGTTCCCGAACTCGACAAGCGGCTTGAGGGTACCCTCCGCTCCGAACGATTCATCGACATGGACTTGGTTGAGATTGAATCCGATACGGTTCCGCTCGAAAGGGTCGCGAGCAATCGCGTACCTATGATTGCCGGGATTGCTATGGTTGGAGTTCTATTGCCCGCCTTGGTCTGGATTTATATGAAAGGGAAGACGCAATCGGCGAAGTCGGAGGACGCGGGATTGCGACTGCCGAATGAGATTACCCCTTTTTCGGCGGTGATCACGCTGCAGCGCTTTTCTAAAAATTTTGCTTCCAAAATGTCACAAGAGGATCGTGGGCGATTGCAAGCAGACATTTCCGATCTCGAAAACCGATTTTTTGCGGCTAATGCAAAAACAGATCCGCAGCTCGCCAGCGAGACACTGCATCGATGGCATAGGATTCTGAGGGGAAGCAGCGTCGGTTGAGGGTTGAGGGTTGAGGGTTGAGGGTTGAGGGTTGGTGGAGTGTTGGAGTGTTGGAGTGTTGGAGTGTTGGAGTGGCGCCTTTGTTTTCGCTACCGCTGGATTTATTCCAGCGGGGCGATAATTGGCAGCTACAAACAAACCGACAGGCCTTGGCTCTCCGTCGGTTTCAAACCGACGGAAGCAGCGTTTGCATGGCCGAATGTTGTTCCCGCCGAGTCAAACTCGATAAAGAGCTTGCATCCTTTAGCTAAACGCTGCACGCGCAAAAAAAGGCCGATGGTTTCGCCATCGGCCTTCGTTGTTCCCTGGCACCGGGGCAAACGCTTGTTTGCCCCGGTGCACAGTCTTAAGCTCTATCGTGAAGCACCGTCTCTTAGCAATCGACCCAGTAATCGCTAGTTGACAGTTATATGCTGCTCCAACCCAGGAGGAAGGCCGATCGAACATTCCCGCAAATTTTCGATCGACGACAGAGCTTTTCTTTGGTTCTTTGATGCACCAGGAAATACGACAGCAGCAACTTGAACGTCAATGCCAATTTGCTGGGATTTCTTATAAAAAGAAGTGTGCAACGTCGACACGTTTTTCCAAACGACCCATCTTGCCTGGCTCCTCTAGGAATGCCTCAAGCGTGGGGCTCGCCCAACGCAACGTGTGGGCGTGCCTTACGCAAGTCTGCTCAGTCGCCGAATGAGCCACTCCATTGACAAACACCCAACAATGAGTGCCATCAAGATTCCCATGAGTCGCTGCTGGAATTCCCGGTCCGGCGAGCCAGGCAAGTAGTTGGTCTGGTCTCGCGATTCGATCGATTGTGGAAGCGATGACTTGGAAGCCGAAGTCGTACCTATCGAATCCGATTGCCCTGGCAAAAGGGAATCCATGCCTACCCAAAACTTTCCACCGGTACGACTGGCTAACTCATTGAGAAGCGGATCGTTGCGCTGCGGCCTTTGAATCTCCAATGCTGGTACTCGCACGGCCACTTGCTGTGTCAGCAATTGTTGGTCGGCCAATCCTCCCACTGGCAATTGGACTTCGTAAGTACCGGTGGCTTTGGTAAAGAATTGACCAAGATAAACGCCAGGTTGAGATGGGTCCGGGATCGGTGTTAAGATCAATGGCGAATTGCGGCCCGATGGTTCAATCAACTTCGCCTTTACGTCGGGCAAGATTGTCGGTTGGAATTGAGCATCTCTCAAAACCGCCCGCACCATGACTTGTTCGCCCATGATTGCTTGTTGCTTGTCCAATAACAAAATGCCTCGATCCGAATCCCTCATCAATCGGCCTTGTCCAGCCCAGCGTATAAGCTTGGTGTAATAGGTATCGAAGTAATTATCACCCACCTCACGCAAACGCCAGAACTCACCTCCTCCTTGAAACGAGACACGTCCTGCACCATAAAATTGCGTTGCCAAGTAAATAGGCTTCTTGCCACCCGTCATGGTCGTTGGATCGGAGAAATATGCGATGGGGGTCGCGCCAGGCTTCGGCTCATCACACGCAAAAAAGCTATATACACCCCGAAATCGTTCCCAGACCTTGCGACTCTCTTCGACGGACTTGGCAATTTGGATGAAGTCCGTTTGCCAAGCGTCGCTAGCAAAGTCCAACGGCCAAGCGGTTTCAGACTCGAATCGACCGATCGACACCATCCGGGAGCCGCGCGTGTTTACCACCACAGGTGATAGGTTCCTGATGATCTCCGCCTTGCGGTTCCCGTTCCCTTGGCTGCCTGCCCATTTGGGAGTGGAAACCGGACCAGCGACCATCACTAACCCACCTGCTTGCTCGGCAATCCATTTTTCTAACACATCGACTTGTTCCAATTCCAATGCGGTCCAGTCGGCATCAAAACCAATGACGCAATCATACTGACTCATTTCCACGCGAGTCTTGGGGAACTCCGTTAGCAGTTTTTTGGCCTCTTGCGAAACACCCAGTCCACCTGTCTGCAAAAAAACATGCGATTGAACCGTTGGGTCTCGGAAGAGCAAATTCCGAACAAATTGATACTCACGAGTTGGACCGCCAGCAATGATCAATACCGTCGATTTAGGCTCCACCACCCGGACTTCACTTTCGAGCGCATTGTCCATCGGATTGGAATCCTGTTCTGGCGGCAGGGCCTTGACCTCGTAAATCCACGATCCTATTTCTCGCGGTTGAATGTCAAAGACCAAACTGGAAAGGGTGTCATCCGACTCAAGCGTGATTGTTCTCTCATCCTCGATTGCCATTCCTGCATTTTTCTGACCACCTGGACGTCGTCGCAACTGCACAGTGATTTGCTTGCCTTCCAATCCCGACGCTTGCAACAAGGCGGTCAATCGGAACCGATCTCCGGGGAATACCCGCTTGGGTGCTTCGATATCGACCGTGCGTACATTGAGCGGATTCTTGGCCGTCCCCATGCCAACGGTATGGATCGGAACACCCTGGAGCGTCGCCTCGGAGATCGTCATGAGTGGGTCGACTCCAGCATTGTTGCGTCCATCGGAGATGACCACGATTCCAGCCAACGGTGAGCCCCGTTCTTGTTCAAGTATACTATTGATTGCATCCCCCATCCGCGATTCCGAACCAGTCGCAGCCAATTGTGTTTCCCAAACAACGGCGTTTGGCTCAATCGGCAAAGTGACAGCGTCCTTTTCGCCCCCGGCGATCAGAAGTGGGCTGATGACGGACTCGGGTGGCGAAAAACTCCACAAGCTCTTCCATGGAATTTGGTCCGCTCTGAGAATCGCCGTCGACATCATGACAAACCCCGACACCACCGCGACCACTGCCGCGACCAAAACATACGGCCAACCAGGTCGCAAATCCCCATAAACACGCGCGATCAGGGAGGATGCCATGAACAAGGCACCGACGACTGTAATTGCCGTGCCAGACAAAGCGAGTCGACTCAGCCAACGCCACAACACTACTCTCGCGTCGTCCGACTCACTGTCCGTTTTGGCCTGTTTGGGTTTTGCGAACGACGCTACGGCACTCGGTCGTGCGCTCTGATCAAATCGAAAAACATTAACATCATGCTTCTGTTGCAACTGTTTGAGCAATGGAGATTGAGCAAAGCTCTGCTGAACAGACGAGATCCGGCTCGTCGGACTCGAGGCGACGTTCGACGCATCGTCTTGTTGCGGCATCGACATGCTCAGACTGGTGTCGACAATCACCGCCAGTCTCGATGATCGCGTTACCCGTTGCTCCGTTCGCTTCTGCAGATCGAAAAAGAAAATGAGTATGCCCAGCAAAGCCAACAGACGAAGCCCCAACAGGGCCCATCCAATACTCCTGGGCAGTTCCACCCAATCCCGGCGATACCAGTAAACGACATAAGAAACCAACGCCAGCAAACAACACGCAAGCACAAACCAGTGTATCCACTGATCCATCTGCTCAATGCGCATCCACTGATAGAAGACTCGCATGTCTTCCTGCGCAAGGCAAAGTACGGTGTCGAAGGGATAGTAAGGCATGGGGTTGGGGGTTGAGGGTTGAGCGGAGTATTGGAGTATTGGAGTTTGCTATTTGAGATTTGGTGGCCTTAAACGAGGGGCAGTTTGAAATCTACCTATAAACTGTGTGGCACGCTCTGAGGTACGAAGGGCGTGGTGAATCGCTAGAGTCATTTGCCAAAGTTCCCACGCCCATCGCTAATCGCTTTGGGCGTGCCACACAGCGGCGTGGCCTGGTAGTTTTCTGTCTGCCGCTCGCCTTACCGCTTTCCACCGGGCAAATGGTAGGACGCGCTCCAGGCTAGCCATTGTTCGAAGAGCAATACTACCAAAAGCAATGCCATCAAAATCATGTTTCTATTTGCGAAGCCTGCCAGTGCGGTATTCGTGCCTAGCGAATCGGACGATTTGTAGACGAACTTGACGCCGTTCAAATTGCGATTCAAATCGATGAGCGTTGTCTTTTCGGTTTCGCCCTCGGCCGGTGGTGTGTTGCGGGCGATGTTTTTCACGATGCGTTCTCCCTGGATGGACGTCCCCCACCACTCGAAGTTGCCAGCCGACATGATCGCGCGGATCGATTCATCCGTATCTTGATTGGACTGTGCATTCAAGGTCGCTTGAAAAGCCGATTCGCCTGCTGGTAACGCATTGAGGCTAAGCAATGCCTTGGCTCCGGTCCCGTTGGGAGGTGGGCATAGTACTTGAATCTCCGGCAGCATTTCCTTGGAGGAAAAATCCCAACGCATCGGTGTACCTGCAAGTCGAGCAGTTTCTGGGGATCGGAACGAGGACAAATAGCCAACCATTTTGAGCGCCGCCACGACAAACGTTGGATCTTGCGGCCAGTTCGTCCATTGACGGTCGAAGGCCGTAAGACCAAATAGCACACGGCCTTCGCCAATAGAATGGTCTATGAGGATCGGCTGCCCGTTGCGGAGAGTTGCCACCGGCTTCCAAAGGGGAGTGCTCCTGCCCTCAACCGTCCCTGACTCCCCAAGATTTCTTTCGAGCGCCAAAAATCGCTGGATGCGAACAAACTGAAACGGCGAGTTGCTCAAGCCGAAAAATGGCTCGAAAATGGGATGGTTGTCAGCAATCAAGTCCGGTTTCATGTCACCGGCAACTTGAGAAAGTTCCGCGGGCCCCTTGATGGTAAAGGGCATGAGCGGAGTGGCGTTTTCCGCGTTCGCAATCGGCTTGGTCCAGTTCTTGTTGTAATCGTCGATCGGCATTTGTTCTCCAAAGAAGACGGCTACGCCCCCTCCATTGGACACGTACTTGTGCAAATTCTCCAGAGCGCGAGGTCCGAGCGATGGAACCGCTTGCAGGATGATGCAGGCATAATTTTGAATTGCGGCCAAGTCAGAGTCTCGCAAGAACTCAGAACCCTCTCGAGTCATGATCAGTCCAGTCTTGGCGTTGCCACCTGGGTTGAGAGCCGACTCAAAGAAGAAGGAGTGCTTGCCGGTGGAATCTCCGTCGATCAACAACACGCGGAGACCATCTTGCAAATCCAGTACGCAACGAGCACTGTTGTCGGCATTCAAGGAATCGGGGGGTAACTGGGCTTCAACGACATGGGACCCGCTTTTTGGAAAAAGAACTTGAACGTGCCGGGTGACCAATTCGCCCGGTTCGATCCGATCGATCAACACGGGTGGCAACTCCGTCACCAAGCCAGAGAATGCGGCTGTAGGCATCGGCTCCAATTGACGATTGCCATAATCGACAGAATGAACTCTCACGGTAGCGTTTCGAACCGGCGCAATGCCATTATTACGAACTGCAATATTGATCATGGCAGGAACGCCTGCCGCTAAAACCTCTTGCTGCGGTAACACCGAAACGAGTGTCAAGTTTTCGTGCCGTTCGGTTACGCAATCGATCAATTGCAACTCCGTGTTGGCGCTGGAGAGCGATTGCAATTGCTGTTTGATCAAGGCCGGATTGTTCCAGTCTTTGGTCCGAAAATCGCTCATCAAATAGACGATCGCCTTTTCCGACGTTGCTTGCTGCAACAAAGGTGCAATCAATTCCAGGGAATCGCCTGGACCGCTATCCAGAGACGTCGTCGTTGTCGAATTGATCTTGCTGAGCAAACTCGAAGGGTCGGTTGGTATCGTTCGCGATAGCAACTCCGCCACGGAATCTGCTTGCGGGGCTTGTGACGCAGACTTTGTCGCGGTTGACGAATCGGTAGCATTCAGCGTGGCGTCTTTGGTTCTAGTAGAGGCAAGCGAGGCTTGCGATGTCCGCACCACCGTCAATAAATGCGATCCTTCTTGCGTATTGGCGTTGGCTGCAATCGACTGAACAGCCGCCAAGGCCGATTGGTATGCCGTACCCTTGGAGGATGTATCGCTCATCGATGCCGAGTCGTCGAGGATAACGTAATGGTGAGTGGTGGATTGACTGATCATCGCCAGCCAACGTGAACCGCTGACCCACTGAGCCAGCATGGCAACCGCGATCGCAACCGCTAGCATCCGCGATGCGATGAGCAAAGCCTGCTTGAGCCAAACCCAGCGCCGAAGCTTGCGATAGCTCTCCAACAGGAATTCCATGGCCGCCCATTGCGTTCGGCGATGACGCACCAAATTGATCAGGTGGATCAACAATGGCAACAGCACCAGCAGAAAGCCCCAAGCAAGTGGTTGAAATACAAATTGCATGGTCGGTTATTTTTTCCTCATGTGGGCCATGCGAGAGGTTAGATAGGCCGTCAATGCCGCGTCCATGTGCCGACTCGTTCGGATGAGTTGATAATCGATTTGATAACTGGCACACGCATGCCGTACACGATCGAGGAAACGCTGAAGCGATTCCAGGTAGCCCTCTCGAAGCGCACGGGGATTGCAGGTTAGCGCGTCCGTCGACTCCATCCCTTCAAATCGCGTCGGATCATTAAAAGGGAAGTCTAGCTCATCGTCATCCATGATATGAAAGACCAAGATATCGTGCCCGGATCGCTTGAGGGCCGCCAGTCCTTTGAGCGTTTCCGTTTCGCTTCCTAGGAAATCCGAGGCAATCACCATCAACGAGCGCTTTGGGTACGTCTCGTTGATTTCTCGAAAGACCTTGGTCAAATTGGTTTTGTCCTTTGGGGCCGTTTGCTGCAAGGATCGAAAGATGCTTTGCAAATGGGTACGGCTCGATCGCCATGGTAGCCGCGACTGGATCTTTTGATCAAAGACAGTCAGACCAACCGCGTCTTGTTGCCTCAACGTGAGGTAGGCCAAGCAGGCACAAATCGTTGCCGCATAGTCGAATTTATTGAGCGATCCTCGACCGTAGGACATGCTGGCCGACGCGTCCAACAAGAGCGTGCACCGGAGGCTCGTGTCCTCCTCGTATTGCTTGATGTACAGGCGATCTTGACGCCCCCAGACCTTCCAATCGATGTGCCGAAGATCGTCTCCGGGAACGTATTGGCGATGCTGCACGAATTCGACCGATTGGCCAAAGTAAGGGCTGCGATGCATGCCCGACAAAAAGCCCTCAACGATATTGCGTGCCCGAAGCTCCATCGACGCAATGCGTCGAATGGCTTCAGGATGCAAGTATTCTTTGGAATCGGGCATCGCGTAGCAGTTCGTCTTGAGCAGTCGGTGTGTTGGAAACGATACGATCGATGACAGCATCGCTGGTGATGCCATCGCTCTCGGCAGCAAAGTTGACCACCATCCGGTGTCGAAGCACAGGCTTGGCGCAAAACTGCACGTCGCTCGGGTCAACATGCGATCGACCGGACAAGGCGGCACGGGCTTTTGCTCCGAGAATCAGGAACTGCACGGCTCGAGGACCGGCTCCCCATGCAACTTGCTCTCGAACAAAGTCGGGAATGCCTTCTTGACCAACGCGGGTTTGACGAACGATCGCGAGGGCATAGCGAATCACGTTCTCAGAGACTTCGATCCCGCGGATGAATTCTTGAAGGCTGAGGATTTCGGCACCGGTCAGGACCGGCTCGATTTCGGACGATCCTCTGCCGGTCGTCCGCCGGGCTACCTCGAATTCGTCTGCGAAACTTGGGTAAGTGACATGCACCTTGAACATGAACCGGTCTTGTTGGGCTTCGGGAAGCGGATACGTTCCCTCCTGCTCGATAGGATTCTGCGTTGCCAGAACGAAGAAAGGATCGGACAGGGTGTGGCGAACGCGTCCGATGGTGATTTGCCGTTCCTGCATGGCTTCTAGCAAGGCGGCTTGGGTTTTTGGCGGAGTTCGGTTGATTTCGTCGGCCAGGATCACGTTTGCGAATAGTGGTCCCTCCATGAAGCGTCGTTCGCGAGAGCCTGTTGTGCGGTTTTCTTCAATGATTTCCGTGCCCGTAATGTCCGCGGGCATGAGATCCGGAGTGAACTGGATGCGGCTGAAGGACAGATTCAGCGTTTTGGCCAAGGAGCTGATCATGAGCGTTTTCGCCAGGCCAGGCACTCCTTCGAGCAAGCAATGGCCTTTTGCAAAGACGCTGATAAGCAGTTGCTCGACGACATCCAGTTGTCCGACGATGGTTTTGGACAGTTGGCCGAGGATTTGTTCTCGAGCGCGTTGCAATCGATCCAAATCCGCTTGGGCTGATCCGTCTGTAGTCATGCCGAACTTTCAAAAGGGAGCAAATCAGAGAAACTAGGCTAAATGTCCGGTTGGATTGTATCATCCCGAGAAGTCTTCTGCACTGGGTTGCGGAAATCCCCTGTTTTGGACATTATCCCGATAGGGATTAAAGAGAGTAGCCGGGGGTCGCTGCGGAGCACCTCACCCCCGGAACAGAATGGAGCCGTATGACACTTCCATTTTCAACGCAAACGGCGATCTTCCTCCTGGAATCGTAGAATTGGAGATGTAGAGAATGATCAAAAATGACATAGAGCTCTGAAGTCAAGTAGCGACTCACCGCCCAAGTTGGCGGGAACTGTTTTATGGCGAGCGCCAGCCCTCGTGGTGGCGCAACGATGGGAGAGGCTGATGATGAGCGATCTTTCTGCAATGAACGCTCACCCAAAATCGCCGCGGTCCAACACCGATGACAAGTCGAGAGGTCTGGATATCGGGCACAACCAAGCAATTAGAACCGCCACAATCGGTTGGACCGGCGGTCAGCAATTCATACGGCAAGCATGTTGCGGATGCTCCAGGCGGTCTGCTAGGCTGTTGGCAGGAAACACGGAACGCATAGAATCCGCATTAGTCAGACACGTCGAAGCGACTTAGCCCAACGCACAATCTATCGCTCCGTTCCGCTCCCAGGAATTCTACTCGAATTCCTTCCCGCTCCAGTTGGGATAGATTGTTATTCGTTCGCCTAAAGAACTTTTCCTGTCGTTCTGGGTTTAGAAAGTTAGAGTTTGCTCTAGGTAACCAAAAGTCACTTGAAAGGGATACTAAAATGAAATCGTACCTGCTAGTCCTCACCTTCATTTGTTTATCTAGTTGCACTGTTTTCGGGGACCAAAAACTCGTCAAAGAGATCGTGCCACAACAATGGAGCTACAAGCAATTTTTATGCGATGCAAATTTGTCGACCGACTTACTTCAATTGCAATTGGAATCGCTTGGCAAGCAAGGATGGGAATTAACGGGTGTAATTGCTAGGAGGACTGCAACAGGTTCAGATATTTTGCTCTTCAAACGCATGATGATCTCAGACGATGTGGATATTATCTTTCAACCTGAGATTGGGATCGTGACGGTCCGCGGTTCAAAGGATAAAGTGGACAAGCTCGAAAAGGTCTTAAATGACATTCAAGCCAACAAGGATGCTGCAAAATCGACGCCTAAACCCTAAGTGGCCCTGCGGCACCAAGGGGTCTGGCCGGCCGGACCCCTTTTAATTCTCTGAACCGAACAAGGCCATCAGCGAGAGGTCAATACGTTGCAATCTCTTCG
>Ga0105048_10001206_pt1 | contig 41917 bp, 36 predicted proteins | sample MAT05_FD_78382 | JGI IMG/M metagenome (GOLD analysis project Ga0105048, IMG submission 78382) | Freshwater microbial communities from Lake Fryxell liftoff mats and glacier meltwater in Antarctica - MAT-05 | ecosystem: Environmental > Aquatic > Freshwater > Ice > Liftoff microbial mat | place... | reverse complement strand
CCGGGACAAAAAGCGCGCGGCAGCGCCGCTCTGGATCTTCACTTGGCATGGAGGAATTCAACCGGAGGTTGATCAGCAAACAAGATTCCTCCGTGCCCTCCGGGACAAAAAGCGCGCGGCAGCACCCGCTCTGGATCTTCACTTGGCATGGAGGAATTCGCCGTGTACCGCGCGTTGCGCGTCGCCGAGCTTGTCGACTGGAATCACCGCGGTGAGACGCAGCGGCCCCGCGACGAGCCCAAGCGCTGGCACGTCTGCGCGTGTGAGCGCACCGACGAAACGCGCCAAGGGCTCGGCACTGCCAGCGAGACCGTCGCCGACGATGCTTACTGACGCCACATCGAGAAGCACGCGTGCAGCGGGCACTTCATTTGAAAAAATCTCCAGCGACCTGGCGGGCGATGGCACGTTCAGCAGGGGTAGCAGCACGGAGCCCGCAGTGCCGGCGATGACGAGATCTTTGTAGCTGAGGCGTGCTTTGGTCAGCGCATCGATGATCTCGCCCGGCGGGGCCGCCGACCAGCTGGCCATCCCGAGCGTCGTCTCGGCGGAGACAGCTCGCGCCGAGATGGGCGAGCCCTCTGCCACGGGGCGAATCACAGTCTCGCGGCCGACGTCGAAGGTAGAGCGAGCGATGATGGTGATGCCTTTGCGACGGGCCCACTCGACGGCTTGGGCGCACACGACCTTGGCACCACTCTCCGCCATCTCTTGCAGAAGCGCGTGGTCGAGCTCCGGGACGTGTTTCGCGTCCGGGACGACACGCGGGTCTGCAGAGTAGACGCCGTCGACGTCGCTGTAGATCTCGCAGCGGTCGGCCAGCAGCGCAGCGGCCAGCGCGACGGCGGTGGTGTCCGACCCGCCCCGGCCAAGCGTGGTGATCTCGCGCTTGTAGCTCATGCCTTGGTAGCCAGCGACGATCACGATGCGCCCGCGATGAAGCTCGTCTTCGATGCGATGCGGTCGCACCTCGATGATGCGCGCATCGAAGTGGCGATCATTGGTGAGGATGCCGGACTGAGACCCGGTGAACGATATCGCCTCGTACCCGCGCGCTTGAATCGCGATCGAGAGCAGCGCCATGGATACCCGCTCGCCGGTCGAGACCAACATGTCGAGCTCGCGGCGCGCAGGCTCGATACGCTTGCCCGCGAGCTCGGCTGCGCTGTGCGCGAGGGCGATCAAGCCGTCGGTGGCCTTGCCCATCGCGCTGACGACGACCACCACATCGTTGCCCGCTTCGCGCGTGGCGACGACGCGATCAGCGACGCGGCCGAGCTTGTCGACGTCTGCGACGCTGGAGCCTCCGTATTTTTGGACGACGACAGGGCGGGTACGGCTGGCTTCCGACACGGCGAACTCCTTCAGAGATCGCATGATCGGCTAGCAGAGAGCCAGCACGCCGGCAAAGATCTCAGTCTGGGTCGGCTGACGCCATCATCTCGTAGAGCTCCGCCTCCGATTGGCGGCCCTCTCTCTCGGCGGTGGCGGCGAGACGCTTCAACGTGCGCCGCCGTGCGCGGACCCACTCGGGGCGCTCGTCGGCGGGTGCTTCGTCGATGCGGGCGGAAAGAAGCGCCAGCAAATCGAGATCGCGTCCAAGCTGTTCGAGAATCGCCGCGAGCTCCCGCGAAACCGCAGCGTTGCTCGGGTCGCCGCGGAGCTTGGAAGTGAGCTGGTCGACATGCTGCTCGAGCTCGGCTTCGTCGCGCGGCCCCGCTGGCTGGGCAACAGCTGGTTTTGCAACGAGCGACTCCGCGGGGGCCGGCGCCGCAGCTTGGCTCACAGGCTCGACGATGTTCGCGAGCGCCGAAAGGGCTCGGCGCGCGCCGCCGTGGTTGGGTGACAGCCGCAACGCCAACGAGAGCGCGTGCCTGGCCGCGGCGACGTCGAGCAGCACTTCTCGTTCGAGAGTCGCTGCTTCGACCAGCAGATCAGCGGTTTCGCGAGGCAGCCCGCCAGCACCTCTCTCGGCCGCTACTTCGGCGATGGATCGGAGGCGCCCGAGCGCCCGCGAAGCGCCAGTGCGATCGCCGAGGTCGGCTCGCCAGCGCGCTTCTGCCAAACGGGCGCGCGGCGCCGCTCTCGCATCCTGTCCAATGGCAGCCGCGCGCGCGACAGCGGCAGGGCGATCATTGGCGAACGCGGCCAGCGACTCGGCCAGCTCGAGCGAAAGATCGTCGTGCAAGCTCGACGCCTCTTTTTCGGCCATCGACACTGCGCGCGCGAGTAAATCGATCGCGCGCCCATGTTTGCCGCGATCACGAAGCGCTCGCGCGAGACCTGCGACCGCGGCAGAGCTCTTCGGCTCCCAGCGCAGGGCGCGTTCGAACAAGCGCTCCGACTCTGCGGGCAAGCCGCGCGTCAAGAAGAGCTCCGCTGCACGACGAAGCGCCTCGTGTTTTTGATCGCGCCCCGGAGCTGCCGCTTCCAAATGGCTGACGTCGCCGAGCGCCGACTTCACGTCGCCGTGTGACAGCGCGAGCTCGACCCGGGCCCAACGAGCGTTCGCCATCGCTGGAGCGCGCGAGAGCGCAGCGTCGAGCGCACTCGCGCGCGCCTCACGTTCGTCGGAGAGCTCGGCCGCGCGCAGCCATGCGTGTGCGGCAAGACGGCCGAACGGCTCGTCGCTGGCGGCCCTCACAGCCGCAACATACGCGGCTTCTCGTTCGCCCATCGCCGCCAGCACCTCCGAGCCGAGCAAGCCTGCGTCGGTGGCGCTGCCCAGATCGATCAGCGTGGACAGCGCTGCTTCCGCTCGATCGCCGAAGGAGAGATCGAGCGCGGCCAAGCGATGGACGGCTTCCGGATGGCGTGGCGCCTTTTCGATGGCAGCCAGGTACGCACGTCGCGCGGTCTCGCGGTCGCCCGAGATCGCGGCGCTGTCCGCTTCCGAGAGCAGCTCGACAGTCTCGAGCGCGCGCACGACCCGAGGGGACAGCTGCGCCGGCGCCTCGTCAGCGCTGGCAGACAGCGCCACGCGGCCCGACTTGCCGTCGTCGACCACGTGAAAGTAGCTGTTGAGCCCGCGCGTCGCCGGCGCGCGCGCGCCAGCGGCCGGCAGCACTTCGCGGCAGATCTCGCCGAACGGATCGCGCAGCAGAAACGCGCTGCCTGTTTGCTCGGCCTGATCTCCGAGCAGGGCAGACAGCGCGCGGCACGCCAGTGTGTGGGCGGCATCCGGCAAGCCGGTGCCGCGGGCGGCCTCGACGATGAGTCGCACGTGCTCTCCGATAGGCGCTGCCAACACATCGAATGCCAGCGCGCCGCCCTCCGTCGCCACACCGACGACGACCCCGTCACGACAAGCCGCGAGCGTGAGCTCGGCTACGACGAACAGCGCATGCAGCTTGGGCGAAAGCGCCCGCGAGCCATCGAACAGAGGCAGCTCGACCTTCATGCGCGTCAACGAGCCGCGCACATGACGAAACCGGCGCACACCGCCGCTGAGATCGACTGGGAAGCGCACGTTGGTGAGGCGCACTTGCAAGTCGACCAGCTCGAGCGCACCGAAACGGAAAGGCCGGCTGAGCTCGATGCCGAGATGGCCACGCGCCAGCGCCAGACGCAGCTCGACCTCACTGGCTCGAGTCTCTTTCGCCTTTGTTGCGTCAGGGTCTCGCAGCCGGTTCGCGGAGCCAGAACGGCCACGGCGGGCGCCCGCTAACATGTGCCCTAGCGTATCAGCGCCGCTAGGAATGCTCGAATTTGGTACAGGCTAGCGCTCGCCCGGTCGTCACTGGCCCTTGGCGATCTTCTCTTTCATCTTGGTGACCAGGCCGGCGTAACCGTCTTTCTTGATGATGGCGGTGAACTGCGAGCGGTAGTTCTCCACCAGGCTCACGTCCTCGGTCACGATGTCGCCGATCTGAAACTTGCCGGCGCCTTTGTCGATCAGCTTGAAGTTTATCTCGATGGGCTCTTCGCGGGCGTCGGTCTTGTGTTTCGCCTTCGTTTTGACCAGCTTGCCGTCATCACCGAGGTACTCGATGTTGTAGGGCAGCACCTTGCGCAGGTTCTTCTCGTAGGCGTTGGTGACGAGCTGCTTCATCAGCCCGACGAATTCTTTCTGTTGCTCGGCCTTCAGGTTCTTCCACTCCCCGCCGAGCGACGCTTCAGCAAGCGACTGGTAGTCGATGATCTCGTCGAAGATGGTGGTCACCTTCTTCTTCGAGTCCGCGTCGTTCTTCTCCAGGAGCTTGAAGAGCTCGGTCTGTTTCGCCTTCACGTAGTCGGTCGCCGGGCCAGCCCACGCGAATGTGGTGACCAGCGATAGGGCGAAAGCAGCGATCAGCGAGAGGAAGAAACGAGGCTTCACGAGGGGACTCCTGTCGGGGGCGGTCTGCCTGAGCTGTGTTGGTCGAACTGCCCGAGCTGGCTTGGTCGAACTGCCCGAGCTGGCTTGGTCAAGCTCCCCGAGCTGTCTTAGTCAAACTCGCTGGAGCGGGCCAGCCGAGAACCGTGCTTCTTAACGTCGGCTCGCAGCGGTGTGAGGGACGGATTGTTGCAGCGCGCTATTCATCCACCGGCGCGTCAGGGGCCCGTTCGAGCAGGGTTTCGCTGCCGGGCACTCGACGATCGGCTTCAATCTCGCTGAAAACGGACGCCGCCGGCACCGTGACGGTAAACGTGGCCCCGTGCTCGCTGGTTACGCCGATGCTGAAGCCGTGCGCGTCGACGATGCGTTTCACCACAGCCAACCCCACGCCCGTGCCGTGCGAGCGAGTGGTAAAAAATGCGTCGAAGATCTGCGCCATCGCGTCAGGCTCGATGCCCGGCCCTGCATCGGCAACAGCCAGCGTGGCTGCCCCGGACTTCTGCCTCACGAGCTCGACCCTCACTTCGTCTCCCGGCGAGCTGACTTGAACAGCGTTACGGACCAGGTTCCACAAGAGCTGCCGGAGCTGCGCCGCGTCCGCGCGTAGGCGAAGCGACCCCGGACCGTTGAAGGTGACGTTCACGTCGCGGCCACGACCCGAGCGGCTGGCGAGAAGCACGACATCGCGCGCCATACCGACTGCGTCCACCTCGTCGATCAGCGGTGGTCGCGGTCTCGAAAGATCGAGCATGTCGCTGACCAAGGCGTTCAGTCGATCCGCTTCTACCTGCACGATCTCGCAGAGACGGCGCTCTTCTTCGGTGAGGCTCGGGCTCGTTGCCAGGAGCTCGATGGAGCCGGCGATTCCGCCCAGCGGGTTGCGAATTTCATGCGCCAGGCCCGTCGCCAAGCGGCCCAGCGCCGCAAGCCGTTCAGCCTGTTCGGCGCGCGCCTCTGCCTTCGCCAAATCACCGCCTGTGCTGCTGAGCCGCTCCGCGAGGTAGCCTGCCATCGAAGCCACCAGCGCGAGCCCGGAGAAATTGACCAGCATCGGGTAAGCGGCCGAGGCCCATGAGGTCGCGTACAGCTCGGCGCTCTGGTCGGGCGGCAGCGGCAGCAGCTCGTAAATGACGCCCGCCCCGAGTCCGACGTAACACACCGCGGCCGCTGCCAGCGCGACACTGGCGCCGCGCGTGCCGAGCGCGATCGCGCCTGCGATGCAGGTGAGGCCGTAGAGCGAGACACCACCACTAGAGATGCCGCCTGTCACGTAAGCGATGGCGGTCCACACGAGCTGGTCGGTCACCAGCTGTGCGAAGCCGACCTGCCAGAGCCACCTGCCCCGGCGCACGAGGACGGCGTAGATCGCCGATACGGCGTAGGCGAACGCGACCGTACCGAACATCACCACCGACGAAAAACCGCCCGTTTGCCCGCGCAAGTAGATGAGCGTGACGAACGCCAGAAACAACGTCAGGACGAACAGACGCAGCGCAACCAGCCGCGTGAGACGCAGCGCGAGATCTTGTTCGATGTTGCCGGACGGGGGGCCGCCGGTGGTCACTCCGACTTGATCTTGCCGGCGAGGTCGAAGATGGGCAGGTACATCGAGATCAACACGACACCGACAACCGAACCGATGATGACCATCAGGATGGGTTCGAGCAGGGAGGTCAACGCGGCGACGGCAACGTCGACCTCGTCCTCGTAGAAGTCGGCAATCTTGTTGAGCATGGTGTCGAGCGCGCCGGTCTGCTCGCCGACGGCCACCATCTGAACGACGAGGCCAGGGAACACATTGGCCTCACGCAGGGGCTCCGCCATGTTCTTGCCTTCCGAGACCCGGCTGCGGGTGTAGATGAGGCCCTCTTCGATCACGATGTTGCCGGCGGTCTTGGCAACGATCTCGAGCGCGTCGAGGATGGGAACGCCGGACGAGAGCAGCGTGCCGAGCGTGCGCGAGAAACGCGCGACCGCGATCTTCTTCAGCACGCCGCCAATGATGGGCAGCCACAAGAGCATGCGATGAAAGACGCGCTTGCCTTGGCGAGTGCGCAGGAACGAATAGATCGCTACCGAGAGGGCGATCAGCACTGCGATGATCAACGGCAGCGCGCCCACGAACCCGCGCGAAACGGCGATGACCGTCTTGGTCAGCCAGGGCAAGCCGTCCTTGGCGCCGAACTCCGCGAACATCGCTTCGAACGCCGGAATGACCCACGTGAGAAGCACCGTCACCACGACGCACATGATGAGCATGACGGCGGTCGGGTACGCGAGCGCGCCGCGCACCTGGCGACCGAGCTTCACGTTCTTCTCGATGTAGACCGCGAGGCGATTGAGGATCGTGTCGAGGATGCCGCCGAGCTCGCCGGCGTGAACGAGGTTGGTGAACAGCTCGTTGAACACCTTGGGGTGGCGGCGCAGCGCGTCGCTGAAGGTCGCACCTTGCTCAACGGTCGACTTGATGTCCTTCAGGATGATCTGAAAGCTTTTGTTCGGCTCCTGACTGCCGAGGATGTCGAGGCACTGGACCAAGGGCAGACCTGCGTCGATCATCGTGGCGAACTGCCGGATGAATTTGACGAGATCGATGGCGGAGACGCCCGTCCCGAGCTTGAAGCTGATCGAGAATTTTTTGCTGACCTTGGTCGGGCTCAGCTGCTGCGCGCGGAGACGAGCAAAGACGGCGGCCTCGTTCTCGGCCTCCATCGTGCCTTTGCGCGTTTCGCCCATGCGACCGCGCGCTTCCCAGACAAACTCAGCCATGATGGGTGCTCGCTCACAGACACCCGAGAGCCGGGTGGTTCCGGCAGAATAGCCGGGCGGCTCGTCGAGGGTCAAAGTTCGACGTGAAGGTCCCTCCCGAATAGGTTACCCCGCAGATGCTCGCCAGTTTTGATCGGGTGGCAGCCCTGGTGGTCGACGAGCTCCGCGCTGCACCGTGTGCAGTGGCCGCGGCGAGCCTCGGAACGGGCGCTGCAATCAGGCGTGATATCGGAGCATGGGGGGTACTTACCCGTGAAACAGGTGGGCCCGTCGCGACTCACGACACGCCGTTCGATCTCGCGAGCGTGACCAAGTCATTCGTCGCCGTGACTCTCGCGCGCCTGGCCAAGCGCGGCAAAATCGGCTTCGACGAGCGCCTCGGCAGCGTGCTGCCAGATCTGTCGAACACGCCTGTTGGCAACTGCCCACTCGAGCTGTTGCTGGCCCACCGCAGCGGGCTCGCCGCCCATCGGCAGCTTTATGCACCACTGATCGAGGGGCGCCCGATGGACAGACAGCGGTCGATCATCGAGGCAAGCGGGAGCCGCCCAGAGTGTGAAGGAGAGCGCCCAACACAGGGTTTTTTCCCCGTTTACAGCGACATGGGCTACTTGCTGGTCGGTCTCGCCATCGAAGCCCGTACCCAAACTCCGCTCGACGAGGTGGTGCTCGGCGAAGTGACTGGCCCGCTCGGCATCGAAGCGCAAGTCGGTTCTGCGAGGCAGCTCGGGTCACGCGACGCCGATTTTCTGGAACGCGTCGCCCCCACCGAGGACGTCGCCTTCCGAGGTGGTGTCGTTCGTGGCGTCGTTCATGATGAAAATGCGTGGGCGTTCTCCGGACCGGGGATCTCCGGCCACGCCGGGCTGTTTGGCGACGCCGCGTCGGTGCGGACCTTCGGCGAAGCGGTGCTGGCGGCGCTGAAGCACGACGACGGCTGGCTCGGACCGCAAGACATCGAGCCGCTGGTGCGAGAGCGGCAAAATGGCACGCTTCGCGCCGGCTTCGACGGTCGCGGCGTCACGCCGAGCAGCGGTTCCCGATTGGGCCCACGTAGCTTCGGGCACTTGGGCTTCACAGGAACGAGCCTGTGGCTCGACCCCGATGTCGGCTTCGTCGGTGTCTTGCTGACGAATCGCGTACACCCGACGCGCGATCACATCGCCATCCGCGCTGCACGCCCTCTCGCATATGACGCGATGTTCGACGCTTTGGAGCATCCTCGCTAAGGACCTGTTCGGAAACAACTCGCAACGAGACAGCCGAGCACCTGCGGCGATCTCCGGGTTGACGAAGGTGCGCGAGACTGGCGCCCGATGAACGAGCACCGGAAGCCTGCTCTTGCAGGCTGAGGAGCGGAGTGATGAGGCCGCCAGCCGCAGCGAGAGATCGGCTGTCGTAGTAGAGTTGTTTCCGAACAGGCCCTAAGCTCCTCCAGTGACGCAGGCCGAGATCGAAGCAGTGCCGCCCGCCAAGCCGCGGCCGGGCGTCAGCTCGACGCTGCCGCCCAAAGGTGCTCTCGCCAGCCAGCCGCATGATGCGCAGCCCGCAGCGCGTCGTGCGCCTGCGCGCCACAGTTACCGCTTCATTCGGGCCTACACGACCACCTTCATCGTGCTGGGCAGCTACTTGTGGACGTTCTTCTTCGGTCGCGTCTTCGGCGAACGCTGGCTGAACGCGAAGCTCGAGCGGGTTCACACGCGCAACGCGAAGCGCGTAATGACCACCATCGTCGAGCTGCAAGGTCTGTTCATCAAAGTCGGTCAGCTCTTGAGCGTGCTCGCGAACTTCCTGCCGGCGCCGTTTCGTGTCGGCTTGGCCTCGCTGCAAGACCGGGTTCCGCCTCGACCGACCGAAGAAATCAAGCAACGCATCGAGCGCGATCTGGGCAAGCGCGTCGAAAAATTGTTCGCGTCCTTCCAAGACGAGCCCATCGCCAGCGCGTCGCTCGGTCAGGTGCACGAGGCGTACTTGTTCGATGGCCGCCGCGTCGCGGTGAAGGTGCAGCACGCCGACATCGATGAAATCGTGCGGCTCGATCTGACGACCATCCGCCGCATCATGATCATCGTCTCGCAGTTCATCGCGGCGAAGAACCTCGACGTGTACTACCGCCAGATCAAGGCGATGATCGAAGAAGAGCTCGATTTCGAGCGCGAAGCTCGCAACATCGTGCGCATCAGCGCGAACTTCACCGCCGACCCCGAGATGGTCTTTCCGGTTCCGATCCCCGAGCTCTCGATGCGCACCGTTATGACGACGACCTTCGTCGACGGCATCAAGGTGGGTGAGACCAAACGCATCGACGAAGCGGGCATCGACCGCAAAGCGCTTGCAAAAAAAATCGTCGAAGCCTACTGCCAGATGGTCTTCGTCGACGGCGTCTACCACGCAGACCCGCACCCGGGGAACATGTTGGTCGGGCCCAAAGGGGAGCTCGTGCTGCTCGATTTCGGCGCGGTAGCCGAGCTCTCGCCGCACATGCGCGAAGGCATTCCCGAGTTCCTGGAGGGCGTGATTCGGCGCGACACCGACCGGCTCATTCGCGCGCTGAAGAAGATGGGCTTCATCGCCCGCACCGAGTCGGAAGACGTCAGCGAGCGTGTCGTCGAGTTTTTTCACCAGCGCTTTCAGGAGGACGTGAAGCTCGAGAGCTTCAACCTGAAGGACATCAAGCTCGACCCGCAAAAAGGCCTCGAGAACCTGATCAGCCTGCGGCGCATGAACATCGGGCTGAAAGAGCTGTCACAGGCCTTTCACGTGCCGCGCGACTGGGTTTACCTGGAGCGCACGCTGCTGCTGCTCACCGGCGTGTGCACCGAGCTAGACCCCGACATGAACCCGGTCGACGTCATTCGTCCCCACGTCGAGAGCTTCGTGCTCGGCAGCCGCGACTGGGCTCAGATCGCGCTCGAAGCCGCGAAAGACATGGCCTTGAAGGCCATCACACTGCCCGACGATCTGCGCAAGTACCTGTTGCGCGCAAACCGCGGCGAGGCCGAGATTCAAGTCAAGGGCCTGGCGCGGGCCGCCGACGCGGTCGCCTCCAGCGTGCGGCAGCTGGTGCTGGCGCTAGTCTCGATCGCGCTCGGGTTCGGCGCGTTGCAGCTTTATTTGAGCGGCCACCTCGTGCTCGCCCGCAACATCGGCTGGGGCGCCCTGGCGGTCACCGCGCTCCTGCTGTTCAGCCTGGCATTCCGCAAACGGGGCTGAGTCGCTGTCGAAGGCGCTCGTGCGTACTTCCGACACTGGCTGACTTTCGTTATACCGGAGGCGGCCCAGCCGGCCGACCCACCCATCGATGCAACACGTCATCAAATACGAACCCTCTTTCCCAATGTTGCAGGTCGCCCTCAACCCGGGCGAGGTGCTGATCGCAGAAGCGGGCACGATGGTGGCGCGGGCCAGCAACGTCGCGATGGAGGTCAAGCTCAACGCAGGTCGCGGGGCGGGCTTCTGGGCGAAGCTGAAGGCCGTGTTCGTGGCTTTGATCCGCAAGCTCGTCGGCGGGGACACCTTCTTCGTGAATCATTTTTCGTCGCCGCAAGGCGGTTGGGTGTGGCTGTCGCCGCCGCTCAGCGGCTCGATGCGCCACCTGCCGCTGCAGGGCAACTCGCTGATCATGAGCGCCGGGGCGTTCGTCGCCTGCGCCGGTGACATCGACTTGAAGGTGAAGTGGGGCGGCCTCCGGGCAATCCTCGCGAAAGAGGGGGCCTTTTTCGTCGAGGCGTCGGGCCAGGGCGATTTGTGGCTGACCAGCTACGGCGCCCTCGACGAGGTGTGGGTCGACGGCTCGTACATCGTCGACAACGGGCATCTCGTCGCGTTCGATCCGACGCTCACGTTTCAGATCAAGACCGCCGGCGGCGGGATGATGGGCTTCGTGGCATCGGGCGAAGGCCTCGTATGCGAGTTCACCGGTCGCGGCCGCGTCCTCATTCAGTCGCGCAACACCAGCGCGCTCGTGCAATGGGTCGGCAAGATGCTTCCCTGAGGGTAGGCCGAGATGCAAATCAACATCCTCTACAAACCGTCACAAACACTCGCTCAAGTGTGGCTCGCCGCAGGCGAGGCGGTCGTCGCCGAGAGCGGCGCCATGGTGGGAATGACGCCGAACGTCGCCATGCAGACGGCTGCCGGCGGCATCATGAGTGGCCTCAAGCGCCTCTTCGGCGGCGAGTCTTTCTTCCGCAACACTTTCACCGCGCACCAAGGGCAAGGCGAGGTGCTGTTCGCGACACCGCTGTGTGGTGACATGGTCGTGATCGACGTCGGCCATAAGCAGTGGTGCATCCAGAACAGCGCGTACGTTGCGTGCAGCCCCTCGGTGCAGGTCCAGACCAAGGCCGGCGGCTTCAAAGGCTTCTTTTCGGGCGCTGGCTTCTTCGTGCTCGAGACGCAGGGCCAGGGACAGCTCGTGCTGGGTGCGTTCGGCGCAGTCGAGCCCATCCAGGTCGACGGCAGCATGGTGATCGACACCGGCCACGTGCTCGCCTGGGAGTCGACGCTCAGCTATCAGGTGACCAAGGCCGGCTCCGGATGGGTGGCCTCGTTCCTCTCCGGTGAAGGTTTGGTTTGCAGCTTCCAAGGTCAGGGCGTGGTGTACATCCAATCGCGCAACGCCGCGGAATACGGTCAAGCCGTGGGCGCGATGTTGCCCGCACGCGAGGGATAGAGCGATGCAAAGCGAAATTCGCCACAACCCCGACTTCGGCGTGATCAAGATGACCTTCGATCAGCCCGGGGAAGAGGTCGTCACGGAGTCCGGCGCCATGGTCGCGCGCGACACCGCGCTGCAGATGAAGACGAACATGCAAGGCGGCTTCGGCAGCGCGCTGAAACGGAAGCTCCTCGGCGGCGAGTCGCTGTTCCAGAATACGTTCACGGCCACGGCGCCTGGCCAAACACTGTGGGTCGCCCCTGCCGCAGAAGGCGCCATCGAGACGATCTTGCTGCAGCCGGGCATGGCGATCTTTCTCCAGTCGGGCGCCTACCTCGCGTCGACCCCGGGGGTCACGCTCGACACCAAGTGGCAAGGCGCAAAAGGCTTCTTTTCTGGCGGTCTTTTCTTGCTGCGGGCTTACGGCCAAGGCCAGATCTGGTTCTCAGCCTACGGCGGCCTTCACACAGTCGACATCGGAACGCAGTATCCGGGTTACATCTGTGACAACTCACACATGATCGCGTTCACCCAGGGCCTCTCGTACAACGTTCGCAAGCTCGGCGGCCTCAAGAGCCTGTTCTTGAGCGGAGAGGGCCTCGTGTGTGAGTTCGCAGGTCAGGGCAGGCTGTGGATGCAGACGAGAAACCCCGCGTCTCTCGCTGCGTTCTTGCACCCGTTCCGCCGCGTGTCCTCGGGCGGCTGAGTTAGAGTAGTCTCCGGTCTTATTCGGGCGAATCGCGCATGTGGAAGCTGACGATCGAGGATGACGAGCAGAAGCAGATTTCGCTTCCGCTCGTGCACAACGAGTATGCCGTCGGCCGCGACGATTCGAACGAGATCCGTCTAACCGAGCGCAACATTTCGCGCAAACACGCCGTCCTGAAGAAGAACGGCGACGGCTGGGTGGTTCGCGACCTCGAGAGCTACAACGGCACCTACGTCAACGGCGGCCGCGTCGCGGGCGAGCAGCATGTCGCGCACACCGATATCGTGCAGCTCGGCGACTACCGCCTCGAGTTTCACGACGAAGGCAAGCTGCAGCCGGCGCTACCGGAGCAAACAGCGGTCCCTGCCGCGCTTGCGCCCCACCACAGGCCTGATCGCTTCGTTGTCGTGGTCGGGCCTCAGCCTGGCCAAGAGTTCTATCTCGACCGTGAGCACTTCAGCCTGGGTCGCTCGGAAGAGGCGGACATCTCCGTCAACCACAGCTCGGTGAGCCGCATCCACGCCGAGCTGTTCGCCGTCGGCAACGGCCGCTACGAGATCATCGACAAAGGCTCGGCCAACGGCATCCGCATCAACGGCCAAGAGGTGCGCCGCGGCTTCATCGAGGCTGGCGATGCGCTCGAGCTCGGTGACGTGCGGCTCCGCTTCGTAGGCGCGGGCAAGACGTTCCGCGCCGGCTTCGATCGCAGCCAAGCGCTGCCCATCGTCACCGCGATGGAGCTTGCTGGCATCAAAGGGCCGCTGCAAAAGGCACCTCCGCCGACCTCCGGCATCCTGAAGATGGTCGGCGTCGGCGCCTTGCTCGGGGTCGTGGGGGTGGGCGCCGCCGCAGCGTATGTCGCCACGCGACCTCAGAAGACAGCGCCGACCGGCACAGCTCTGCCGACTGAAGACGCTGGCGTCGCCATTTTGGAAGAGGCGAAGGCGCTGCGGGACGCCGGCGAAGTGATCAAAGCCCACGAAAAGATCGCGCAGATCCCGGAGGGCTCATCCGCCTTGAAAGATCCGGCGGTGACCGAGATCGAAGGGCAGTGGGCAGACAAACTGTTCAAAGAAGCCGAGGGCGTCGGGGACGACACTGCGAAGCAGGTCGAGCTGCTCTGGAAGATCGCCACCACGCCGACTGTCGACGAAGCGCGCCGCCGCAAAGCGGGTGCGCTGCTCAAAGAGGTCGGCGTCGAGGTCCCCGAAGATCCGCAAGAGCTCAAGCCTGGGGCACCGATGCCGACGAATTTCGCGCGGCCACTTCCGCGACCGACAGCGTCCGCGAGCGCTCGCGCACCTGGCACACCTGATCGCGAGGCGATCGAGAAGCCGAAGGGCAAGATGCAAGACCTGCAGTCGCGCATGCCAACGCTCGGCAAGACCGATTTGCTACTCTTGATCGGCCTCTGCCAGCAAGAAGGCAACATGCAGTGCGCACAGGCAGCGTCCAAGCGGCTCAGCGAAGTAAATGCCGGCGCCAGCACCGCGCCGTCGTCCACGCCGCCGAAAAAGTAGACGGCCGGCAGCCGTTTTGCGGCGGGCCGGTCCATGCCGTCGATCCAGGTGGATCGCCGCTCGTTCTGCGACTCGGTGCGCGGCCAGCATGTGATGTACAGCAGGCACGGAGAATTGCGGTGCCACGGCAGGTACTCGCATTGTCGGGAACAGCCCAAGAAGGTGCTTCGCACTGATTCCTAGCGGACACTGCGAATATTGTTGATGATTCAGCCTCCGGTTGAATTCGCACAAGGGGCACACAATGGAGTTTTCGCGTGGTGGCATGCTGCGTGAACATGTCTGCCCCTGTGAACAAGGTACCCCGCTCCGTCACCTTGGCCGCACTGGTGGCTCTCCCCCTCCTGGGCTGCAACATGCTGACCGGTGCCGATCAGTTCGTCGTCGACGACGCCGCTGACGGCGATGGCGACGGAGACGGGCCGGGCAACGGAAACGGAAACGGCAACGGAAACGGCAACGGAAACGGAAACGGCATGGGTGGCGGCGGGGTCGGCGGTGAAGGCCAGGGTGGCGCGCCTATCGTCGACACCACGGGCGACGCGACCGGCATGAGCGTGTCGCGGGTCGATTTTTATCAAGCCGTGAAGAGCACCGTGTTCGCGAACGGCGCGCCGCAGTCGCCGTCGCTTCGTTTGGTCGCTAACCGCCCCGCTGTCGTGCGCGTGTTCGTCGAGTCGTCGGCCGCCACAGGCGCGCCAGTGACAGCGCGTCTGACGATCGGCGATAGCGCGCCGCTCGAAGTCGCCGTCTCGGTGGGCAGTGGTGGCTCGGATCAGAGCTTCGGCAGCACGGTGAACTTCGATGTGCCGGCGAGCTACATGACCCCGGGCGCATCGTGGCGTGTGCAGCTGCTCGAAGATCAGTCGACCGCGCAAGGCTCGAACCCGGCCGCGTCGACACCGTCGACGAGCCTCTCGCTCGTGGTGTCGCACGCGCTGAAGGTCACCATCATTCCGATTTCGTACGGCGCCGACGGCTCCAACCGCATGCCGGACACCTCAGCCGCTCAGCTCGAGGGCTATCGCGCGGCGTTCATGACGCTGTACCCCACCTCCGATGTCGAGCTCGTGCTGGGCCCGACAATGGGCTGGAACGGCGGCGTCAATTCCGGCGGCGACGGCTGGGATTCGCTGCTCAACGCCCTGTCGGAAGAGCGCTCCAGCGCCAACGCCGACTTCGACGAGTTCTATTACGGCGTGTTCGAGCCAGCGAGCTCGTTCGGCGGCTATTGCGGCGGCGGCTGCGTCTCCGGCCTCGGCTTCATCGGCGACCCCAACGGCATCTACTCGCGCGCAGCGATCGGTCTCGGCTACACGGGCGATGTGGCGATCGGAACAGCCATCCACGAAGTCGGGCACAACCATGGCAGACCCCACTCGCCTTGCGGCAACGTCGCAGGCGCCGACGGAAACTATCCGCACGGGGGCGGCGTGATCGGCACCTGGGGCATGAACATCTTCAGCCACACGATGGTCTCGCCAGACACCAAAGATTTCATGGGCTACTGCGACCCTGTTTGGATCAGCGACTACGTGTACGACGAGATCTTGAGCTTCATGCAGGCAACTGGAAACCAGAACCTGATCGTGCCGGAAGAGTCGATGAACCAGAGCTACGAGCGCATCAGCGTCGGCGGCTCCGGCTCGCAGTTTCTCACGCCGATGACGCTGAAAAACCCGCCGATGGGCACGATTAAAGACGTCGTGATCACCACCGAGAGCGGCGAGACCAAGACCGTGCAAGGCACCTTCTACGCGTACGATCACTTGCCGGGCGGCGTCCTCTTCGTGAAAGAGGAGGCCAGCACGATCTCTGTGATGGAAGCCAATTTCGACCTCGGCAACGGCAGCCAGGCTGTCAGCATCGCTCGCTGATCGTCGTGACGCTGTCGTCGTTTCGCAATTCGCGCGCTTCGCAGCGCTGGTCGTTCACCGAACAAGACTCGACCGTCGCCGAGCTCGGTCTGGCGACACCAATCGAGCTAGCGGGCGCCTGGTTGCTCGAAGATCACGAGCCAGCCACCGGTGGCCGCGCGCTGGTCAACCACGCAGGCGCCGCAAATGGGCCCCCTGCCCTGGCCGTCAGCAGCCTGCGCACGCGGGACGTGCGGGCAGCCACGCGCTGCAAAGCCGAAGCCACGGGCACGGCGTGCGGCCTGGTGTTCCGCTACCACGACGCGCAGTGCTTCGATGTCGCGCATGTCGATCGCGCCTCGCAAACAATCGGCCTGAGCGCAGTCGTCGACGGCGCCGAAAAGCCGATCGCCCAGATCAGCGCAGAGATCGCCGATGGCAGCTGGCAAGCTCGCGATCGAAGCGCGCGGGGCTCACATCACCGTCTCCTGGAACGGCGACTCGGTAATCTCGGCACGTGACCGCACGTTGCAGAACGAAGGCGCGGTCGGCTTGTGGGTCCGCTCCCCGGACGTGGCCCGCTTCGACGAGCTGACCATCGAGCCGCTCGGCGACAGCCGACATGGGCTCGAGCTCGTGCCGCTGTTCTTGAAGAAGTCGTCGTAAAGAAGCGCCCAGCGCACGCGCGGTTCAGGATTCGTCGTGGCGAATCTCGATCATCGCAAAGGAGAGCTCCTCGCTCGCCGCCAATCAGTCAAGGCTCGATCGGCACCAGCCGCACGATCGACCCGTTCAAGCTGACGACGATGAGCTCGCCCGAGGCGTCTTCGAACACGCCGACGATGTTCTCTGGGACAGCGACAGGGTCGATCCACGTGGGGGTCAACCAGGCCGGTGATATCGATGAACGGCGCCGCGAGCAGCTCGCCGTCCTTCACCAGGCTGACAATGCCGGTCTTCTGCGCGATGAACAGTCGGCTCTAGTCGCCTGCGTGAGCGGCCACGAAGATCGGCTGCTCGAGGTCGCGCGCGATCACCTCGAGCGCGATCGGCCCGGGCTCCGTGGCGATGTAGTGGTTGCCCTCACCGCCCGTGCCCCCGACGCCACCGGCCCCGCCAGCATTGCCGCCTGCGCCCGCGCCGTCGCCACCGCTGCCGCCGACAGGTGCCGAGCCTCCGGGCCTCGTGCTGTCGTCTCCGCAGGCAACCAGCAACCCGGCCCGAAATAGACACGAAAGGCTCGCTCGCATGGCAACGCTCATACTGGAGCCGGCGAGCGAGCGAACCTCAAACAGGCTCGACGTCGTCACGCGCTCGGACGTGGCAAGGCCTGACACACACAGGCGAGCCGCGTCAGGGTGCACGCTGCCACCACTCGGGCTCAGGGCCGAAATTCCTCCGGAGGAATTCTTGTTTGTTGATTCACCCTCCGGTTGAATTGAATGTGGCACTAGGCTTGCTAGAGGCGGAAACATGCTTGCCCAGTCTTCGTCGTTCGCCCAGGTGCTTTCGTTCGTGTCGTTCGGTTTGGTTGTGGGGTGCGGCTCCGTCGTCACCTACAACGACGGTCCCGAAGGCGGAGGAGGCGAAGGCGGTGGTGGTCCAGTGGTGCCGCCGACGAACCCGCCGCAGTGCCCCGCTGCGTCGCCAGAGGCCTATGGCGACTGCACCTTCTACGACGGAGCCTGTAGCTATGCGGAACAGGGCTGTGTCGTCGAGTACGTCTGCGCCGGAGAAACGGGCTGCTTCGACGGCGCCGGCGGAAGCGGAGGCTCCTACGGCGGTTGCGAGGAGGAGTACTGGTATTGGCAGCCAGCAAGCGCGACATGCAGCCCCGAAGCGGTGGCGTGTGATGCTGCCGTCGATGGCGACCGTTGCGCGCTCCCCGGCGACTACTGCAGCAGCGGCTTCGACTGCGAGTGGGAAGACAAGTACTGCGGCGAAGATCACGTCTGGACCGTGTCGCAATACGAGGACGAGTGCTGCTACGACGAGTGCTGCTACGACGAGTGCTGCGAGGCCTGGTCCTGCCCGGCAGAGCTGCCGGCACCCGGCGACTTCTGTGATCCTTGTTACGACGCGTCCGCTTGCTCCTACGTCGTCGAGCTGGAGTGCGGGGTGTTCGACATCTACGCCGGCTGCACCTACGACTACGTCTGGGAGATCGGCGACCTGCCGGTCTGCGAGGAGCCGCAACCTGGCTGACTCGTTCAGATGCGACGAGCGACCGCACGCACGACTCGGTCAGTGTCAACACGACGCTGGACGTCTTTCTCGGGACGAGCCAAGGCCCACCGTGAAACTCGAGCTCGACATCGACCCTACGGATACCGTCGCAAAGCTCAGATCGAAGTGGCGGTGAGGTCCGAACCGCGCTGCACACGCAACACACGCACACAGTTCGAGCTCATCCCTGAATTTCTCGATGTCGCCATCGCAACGCGCGAAGAGCCTGGCGGCGTCCATCGTGTCGAGGTGAGGGCTGGGCGGCGCTGATCGTGAAGGCGCGATCCGGGCAACTCTCAGTTGAGCCGCGCACTTCTCAAGAGAGTCGAAGACGAGCTACAACTCGGCCCATGACCGACTCGCCTTCCTACGTGCCGCCCAAAATCTGGACCCCAAACAAGGAGAACGGAGGCCAGTTTGCGAAGATCAACCGCCCGGTCGCGGGCCCGACGCACGACAAGGCCCTAGAGGTCGGGCGCCACCCGCTGCAGCTCTACTCGCTCGCCACCCCGAATGGCGTGAAGGTGACGGTCATGCTGGAGGAGCTACTCGCCCTCGGTCACAACGGCGCCGAATACGATGCATGGCTGATCAACATCGGTGAAGGCGACCAGTTCAGCAGCGGCTTTGTCGATGCCAATCCGAACTCGAAAATTCCGGCGCTCGTCGACCGCAGCACCGAGCCGACGACCCGCGTTTTCGAGTCCGGCGCGATCTTGCTCTACCTGGCCGAGAAGTTCGGCGCCTTTCTGCCGACAGATCGTCGGACGCGGACAGAGTGCCTGTCATGGCTGTTCTGGCAAATGGGCAGCGCCCCCTATCTCGGCGGCGGCTTCGGTCATTTCTACGCGTATGCGCCCGTAAAAATCGAATACTGCATCGATCGTTTCGCGATGGAGGTGAAGCGCCAGCTGGACGTGCTGGATCGCCGCCTCGCAGACAACCGCTACATGGCAGGCGACGAATACTCCATTGCCGATATGGCTATCTGGCCCTGGTATGGGGCGCTGGTCGCCGGCCTCGTGTACGACGCGGCGGAGTTTCTGCAGGCCGAGAGCTACACCCACGTCAATCGCTGGACGAACGAGATTGCAGCGCGCCCGGCCGTGAAGCGTGGGCGCATGGTCAACAGGAGCTTTGGCAAACCAGAAAGCCAGCTCCGCGAACGCCACGAAGCAAGCGACTTCGAGACCAGGACCCAAGACAAGCTGGAAGCCGCCGGTTGAGTGGTCAGCGCGGGGCGCGTGACAAGGCCACGTCGAAGTCATGCACCGCTTGCTCTTGTACTTTCGTCTCGACCGACCCCGGCCGAAGCTCGCGAACATGCGCGATCGCTTCGTCCGCGGTCATGCCAGTCGTCACGAAATAGGCAGACAGAAAAGTGCCCGTTCGGCCGAGACCAGCGGTGCAATGCACTCCCACCCTGCCGCCCTCGTCGATCACTTGGTGAGCAATCGCCGTAAACTCGAACAGCTGGTCGAGAGTCGGTGCGGAGAAATCTTTCACGGGTAGATGGAGCACGCTGACGCCGTAGGCGGCTGCCGCGTCGGGATCGGTGCCTTCTGCGGTCAAGGAGACCAGTAGATCGATCTCTTGCTCCGCCAGAAACGCGAGATGCTGATCTCGGGTGGAGCCTGCTCCGAGGCGTGGCATTCCGGCGAGCTGATCTTCGACTACCCAGGAGAAGCCGGACCATTCGGCAGGCACGCTCACGGCGTCGCGAGGCTCGCGGCTGGAAGGCCCAGACGCATCCGCATCGAGACAGCCTGCCAAGGCGATGGCGGCAGCCGCAGTGAGATCTCGTTTCGACAATGTACCCATTAGAGATCGAAGAACTCGTCAACGCCTTCCACGTTGACATTGACGCCGAACAAGCTGCCGACGCTGCGATCGGCCACATACATGACGTTTGTATCGAACCCGCCGAGCCCGCGGCCCCATTTGATGTTGGGGATCCATGAGGACGGGAGATTGGCGATGGTCGTGACCTGCCCTGTCGGCAGAATTCGATACACATTGCCCGAGACGAACTCGGCGGCGTAGATGTTGCCGCACTTGTCGACGCCCATCCCGTCGATCCCGCCGCCGGCGAACGCGTTCGATTGAACCAGCGTCGTGTAGCTGCCAGGCTGACCGGGGACGGGCTGCTCGACCTTGTAAATGACGCCATAGCTGTAGCTTCCGACGTAGACCACGGTGGGGTCGTCCGTAAACGCCACGCCATTCGGACCGGGCAAGTTGACGACGATGGTCGACACTCCGGTATCGGGGTGGACCCTTCGGAGCTTGTTTCCGGAATCTTCTGCGACGTACAGGTAGCCGTCTGGCCCGATGTCGAGGCCGTTGGGGTAATTCAGCCCGCCAATGACCGTCGTAACCGTTCCACTGGGATACGCGCGCTTCAACGCACCATTGGAGACGTCACAAAAGACGACAGAGTCATCCGGTAGAACAGCCATGCCGGCTGTGCCGAACCCGAGAGCTGGAATCCACAGTGTTTTGACACCCGCCTTGGTGATTCGGACGAGGTTGCCGTTGTCGTCGATGCTCACGTAGTTTCCCAGTGAGTCGAACACGAAGTCTTCGGAGGACGTGAAGCCGAAGAATTGGTCGAAGGCGACCGGAGGCGCCGGGAGCGCCAAGCAGTCCACTGGCGGCTCACCACCTTGCCCACCGTCCCCACCAAAGCCCCCGACGCTGACAGGGTTGCTGCCGCCAAAGCCGCCTCCCCCCACCGTGATCGGTGCGCCGCCCACTGGGATGGGTGAGCCTCCGTTGCTCGGCGCCCCGCCGATCACCACCCCAGCGCCAGCGCCGCCCTCGCCGCCACCCGGGCCATCGACCACGACTGTACTGCCGCACGCGAGTGAGACAGCGAGCCCCAACGGGAGCGAGCAACCCAACCAGAAGTTTGCCGAGCGTGAAGTCGTCATCGTGGGACCCTTCGAGCTGAGTTTCGAGCGTGGACGCGCGCGGCTAAGGCGTGGGACCGTTGATGACGGTTCCAGCGAACTCGCGACCAGGGATGCCGACGACGACTTCCATCACGGTGTTGTAGTTGTAAGGCATCGGCAGATAGAGCGCGTCTTCTCGAAAACCAAACAGCCCATTGCCGAAGATCACGCCGTGCCCGTACTTCGAGCTGTCGCTCGACCAATCAACGTAGACGGTCGGGGTCCCAGTGGGAGTCACCTTGAAGAGCTGCGACGTCGTGAAGTTCGGCACGTACAAGTTTCCGCAGACGTCCGTAGCGATGCCGTCCAGCCACACGGACCCGAAGCCCATGAGATTGACGAAGGTTTGGGGTTGACCGACCGCGTTGTAATTGACGTCCAGATCGACGAATCGAATATGGCCCAAGTCTCCAATGGTGCCGATATAGAGGCGATCGAAGGCACGATTGAAGTCGAACGAATGCGCGTTTCCGCCGTCGGGCAGGGTCGTCACGGTCTCGGCTGCGCCCGAGACCGGGTGGAGCCGGCGGATCGAGCTCGAATCCGCGATCCAGACCTTGCCGTCGGGGCCCATTCGCAGACCGTAGGTGTACTGCTGCTGGCCATTGAGCGTGAGAAGCTGTGCCGCTGGGGTCGCCGTGAGCACAGTGTTGGAGGAGGCCATGTGAAGGTTGCCATTTTCCGCGAACGCGATCTGGTCGACGAAAAGGTTGCTCAAGAACGGAGTCCACGCGCCGTCGTAGGTCGAGCGAATCAGGTTGCCGTTGACGTCGGTGCCATACATGAGCCCGATGTCGTTGATCGCGAGCCCGTGGTAGCCGCGCGCCCCCGGAACGATCTTCGTCGATAGGGCAGTGCTCGGCGCCAGCGCACAGTCGAATGTACCGGTCTCGCCGCCGCCTCCGCTGCCGCCTCCGCTGCCGCCATTGCCGCCGACGATGCTGCCGCCGTCGCCGCCAGCGCCGCCCGGCCCTGCAATGGCACCCACGCCGCCGCTGCCTCCTAGACCGACGCCAGCGCCGCCCAGGCCGGAGGCGCCGAAGCCGCCCCCGCCTTCGTCGCCGTCGCCATCAACGACAACGGTCGACCCGCAGCCAACGAGCACAAGAAGAAGAAATGGAGTTCGAGTCATCGGGCGCCCCTCAGGGAGAGCATTGTGCTGGGGAGCATCATTGCGGGGTGCATGCGACGGAGGTTTCGGTCTTCCACCCTGGGTAAGGGCGAGCCTGCTTGACGAAGAGCCTGGGGAAGCCGGGCGAGAGTTTGTCATCGAATTTCCAATCGACCTCGAGCGCGTAGAACTCGCCTTGCTCGCCGCCGTACGCGCTGAAGAAGTACTTGTGAATGGCGTCCAAGGCCACGCCGAGGCGGTACGCTTCGTCCTCGGATACGACCGACTGGCCCTCCGGAAGCAAGGTGGAGTGTTGGATGTAAACGATGGGTTGCCCCGGGCTGTAGAAGTAGTGCAGGTACGAATCGGGGAGCACGCCGGGGGCCGGGGTCACCACGTCGTTGTTGCCAACCTGCCCATTGACGTAGAAAGCGGGCTCGAGGCCGCTCGTATCGAACGGATTGTTGGTGATAGCCACCCCTTGTGACTCTTCATCCGGGAAGTTCGCGTGGACGAGCAAGGCCATGCCGACATCGAGGTGGTTCATCGAGTAGAAATCGCGTTCCTCGTAGGCTCGCGGGTTCCACACTTGCGACCAGACCTTTTTCACGGCCCACTCGATCGAGTCCTTCTCGCCGGGCGTGACAGTGGGGTCGCCAGTCTCCGAATTGTACAAGCCAGCGCCCGTGAACTTGCCGAGATCTTCGGAGTTGGTGCTCGAGCGGAAGCGCAGGTTCTCTCCGGGGAAGAGCTCGGCGCCGCGCGCGACGATATCGGCCACGACCTCGGCGCGCATCGGCGCGTCGCGAAGCTCGTCCTTGAATTCTTCCAGCGCAACGGCTCGGAAGGAGGGGTCGCTCCAGGACGGGTCGTCCATCAGCGCCTCCAAGGTCGTGTAGAGACCGTTGTCGGTCATGAATTGATCGTAGTAGAACATCGGCACGCCGAAGCCGGGCTGCACCGGGCCCTCGCCGTCTTCGGTGGGCAGGTCTGCAAAGGCGCCGGCAAGCTGGGCGTTCGCCAGCGCGCCGTAGTTCGTTGCCTTTGCACCAAAGGCCGGAATCGCAGCCGTGATCGCCTCTTTCAAGGTCATCGTCTCGAGATCGAGCATCTCACTCGTTTCCCGCATCTCGATGACGCTCAAGTCCATTGGATTGACCACGATGGCCGCCGGCTTGTGATCGAGCCACCAGCTCTCCGCCTCGGCTTCGGTGATCTCTTTGATGGACCAATCGAAGGGGCCGACTCTGAGCTCGACCCATTTGCCCTCCAGCGCTTTCAGCTCTTCACGCTCTTGGGCGTCGCGAAGGGCCATGTTCGGTGTGCCCCGATTGACCGAGAGCACATTGATGTGCGCGAGCGGCGTTTGGAACTGTGCCGTTATGAGCCCGGACACGATCGAGATGTCGTTGGGGACCGCGTCGAGCACGACGACCTCGCGGTACGGCGTGTACTGCCCGTCGACCTCGTCCGCGCTGTGAAAACGGAGGATGCCGGTGCTGGTCCCGGGGTTGAGCGGCTGATAGTCGACGCCGTCGTACAGCGTGTCGGTCGTGGTGATCGGAATGTCGGGGGGGAGATCTTTCGCGACGCCCTCGACCGTGACGCTGGCCGGGTGAAAGCTGAGCTCGTCACCGATCCATGTGTTGTCGCGGATCTTGTAGAACGCAGTCGCGATCATCTCCGCGTCTGCCGTGTCGTAGGGCGATATCTCGTAAACCCACTTCGCCGGGCCCTCGTAGTAGGACAGGGCACCGAGGATGAACCGGCGATCGGGGCTGTAGTACTCGGTCGTGTTGAACTGGCTCAAGTCTCCGACGATGGGTCTGCCGTCACCGCTCAGGTGGCTCGACGCGAAGTCCCAATGGATGCAGTAGCGCTTGGAGTTCTGGAAGTAGAGCGCTCCGTCGTCGGCGCGATCGACGATGGTCTTTACCGAGGTCGCCCCAGGGATACTGGCGTCGGTCGGTTCGCTCGAGAGGATCTCGTAGTCTTGAAGGCAGCCGAGCTGAGCCCCCGAGTCAGGGTCGCTGCCTGCCTCCAGCTGACATGCCCAGGAGGGCGGCGGCTGGGTGGTTCCAGAGTCACCGCAACCAGCGATGGCCAGCCAGGCCACTGCGAACGCACCCAGCTCGAGGCCCCAAGAACGAAGAAGAGAAAGCCGAAAAATCATTGTGTTCAATGTGTGACACCCGGCCATGCCAAGGTGGAGCCGGGTTATGCCCGGCAAAGGCGGGATTGATCGCTCAGACTAGCAAGAGCACCCCTCATGCCAAGCTCGAAGGACATTGGCTCGCCACAGAACCGTCGCACAATTGTTGCTTGAGCCACGAAAGCCGTGGTCCTTCACCTCTCCGAGCTCTACGATTGGCCTGCTCTATGAAGCCCTTTCTTTCGTTGTGTTTGCTTGCCATTTTTGCTGCCGCTTGCGGCGACACGGTAACCGGCACCGGCGGAAACGGCACTGGCGGCGAGGGCGCGTCCGGACCGGGGTCCGGAGGCAACGGCGCTGGGTCGAGCTTCACGGAGCCGCGCGGAGTGTGTGGCTTCGACGAGCGGGTGGGCCGCTTCTCAGTCGAGAAGCAGAGCGACTTCGGCGTCGTTCAAGGTGCCGTTGCGGACGGCGTCGTGCCGACCTCGATTCCGGAGATCGTTTCGGACGACGGAACCTGCCAGCTCTTGAAGCGACGCAGCCTCTTTTGCACGCCAGCATGTGTCGGCGCCGAGACGTGCGGAGAAGACGGCGAGTGCGTGCCATATCCGCGGCAAATCAGCGTGGGGTCGGTGGTCATCGACGGGCTCACCAAAACCACCGAGATGGAACCGCAAGAGCCGGGCAACACCTACTTCGCGCCCGACGCGGACAATCCTCCGTATGCGGTCAGCAGCGAGATCGTGCTTTCGGCTGCGGGTGACGAGGGTCATGGGCCGTTCACGCTGTTTGGCGTCGGCTCCCAACCCCTCGCAAAGAGCCCGACCTGGGCGCTCAGCGAAGGGCAAGACCTCGAGATCGCCTGGTCCGCTGGCTCGGTCGCCGCGGCCAAGATCGCCGTCGAGCTCACCATCGACCAGCACGGGACCTCGCCCCTTTCACTGCTCTGCGTATTCGACGACACCGGCACGGCGACAGTGCCCACCGCGGTCATCGACCAGCTGATCTCGTCCGGCGTTTCGGGTTTTCCGAACGGGCGCATCATCCGTCGCACGGTGGACAAGGTCGACATCGACGTCGGCTGTGTCGAATTGGTGGTGGGCTCGCCGCTCTCTGCCACGGTAGACGTTGTCGGCTTCACCCCGTGCAACAGCCCCGACGACTGCACGCCTCCAGAGACCTGTAACCTTGCGCTCGAGCTGTGCGAGTAACTGAATGGCTGTTTCAACTTCGTCTTCGGGTTTGGGAGCCTCAATCGCGGTCGCGCTGTTGCTCGTCGGCTGCGGTGACAGCACTGCGGTGGGCGGCAGCCCGAGCGGGGGCGCGGGCCCTGTCGGCGGGTCCGGCGGCGGCGGCGGTGCCGCTCCCGCGCTGGTGATAAACGAGATTCAGCCACACGATGACGAGTGGCTGGAGATCGCCAATGGCTCCGACAGCGAAATCGATATAGGCGGTTTCGGCATTTGCGATGAAGACGCCGCTGGCGCATGCGAGGTCGCATCCGCGATGCGGTTCCCGGCAGGCACCAGCATTCCTCCTGGCGGCTACATCGTGATCCTCACGGATCAGGCAGACGGTGACCCGGGTCCACACGACGTGTGCATACCCGGCGTCACCAGCTGCTTTTACGCAGGTTGGAAGATAAGCGCCGGCGACGGGGAGCTGCTCCGCGTCATCGACACCGACGACGCCGTGGTTGCTGCGCTCCTTTACCCGGCCGGTGCCACTTCGGACGCCATCAATACCTTGTCACGCTTACCCGACATCACCGGCCCCGCCGCAGTCGGCGCGCCGACGCCTGGTGCCCCAAACACGCCGTGAGGGCGAGATGATTGAACGGTACGAATTCAAGTACCTGATCGACGAAAGGGCCGCCGCGGACATTCGCCGAACCGTTCTGTCGATTGGCCACCGCGACCCGCATGCGGGCGCCGAGGGCAGCTACTGCATTCGTTCGCTCTACCTGGATACACCGGAGAGCCACCTCTTTTGGGCCAACGATCGACAAGCGTACGAGCGATTCAAGGCGCGCCTTCGCATCTACCCAGGCGCGGTGACGCCAACCTTCTTCGAGATCAAGCGCCGCACAGGCGACGTGATTCGAAAGAGCAGCGGCGGCGTCACGGGGGATTGGCGGCCGCTCGTTCGTGGCGACTTGCGTGTCGCGGTGCTGGAGAAGACGAGACCGGCCCTTCAGGGCTTCGTTCAGAAGATGCTGCGTTACCACCTCGAGCCCAAACAGCTGGTGCAATACGAGCGAGAAGCCTTTACCAGCGACATCGACGCCTACGCGCGCGTCACCATTGACCGGAAGATCGTGGGCCAGGCGACTCACGAGTGGACGCTCGACGCTGACGAGCAGCGCTGGCGGCCCATCGACGTCGGGCTGGTGGCCTGGGGCCTGCGCGAATCCATCGCTGTCCTCGAGCTGAAGTTCGAGCGCAGGCCGCCCCGCTGGATGAGCACGATGGTGCAGCGTCTCGGTCTCGAGCGCCGAGGTTTCTCCAAGTACGGCCACACGGTCCAAACCCAACTCCGCCATCCCGAGCGGCGCGAGCCTGTCGGCGCCTAATGCACTGGCTCCAGCTCTCCCTTCAAGGCTTCGACATCAAGCGGGTGCTCGTCGCGCTGCTGCTGTCGTTCGGCCTCGCGCAGATCGTCGCTGGCGTTTACATCCTCACGTTCCGGGGGCTTTCGTACACGCGCACGGTCGTCCACAGCATGGCCGTCGGCTCGCTCGTGCCGTGCATGTTGTTGATGGCGATAGGCAACAACCTCGCCGCCGGAGTCGGCGTGGTTGGCGGGCTCGCGTTGGTCCGCTTTCGCACGACGCTACGCGACCCCAGAGACATGCTGTTCATCTTCGCCGCCCTCGGCGTCGGCGTCGCCTGCGGCGCGCAAGCGTTCGGGGTCGCCATCTGTGGCACGGGCGTGTTCTCGCTGGCGGCGCTGCTGCTGCACTACACGAGCTATGGCGCCAGGCGAGAGTTCGACGGGCTGGTTCGATTCACCGCCGCAACAGGTGCGGGCAGCGAGGCGGGCATCATGAAGACGCTGCGAGGCACCTGCCGGTCTTTCGCGCTGGTCACCTTGCGCGAAGCCGCCCAGGGCAAAGCGATGGAACATGCCTACCAAATCAGCATCGTCGACCCGGAGCTGCAGACGAAGCTCGTGCACGGGCTGCAAGAGCTTCCGGGCGTGACCGACGTCACGCTCCTTCTTCAAGAGCCCACCTTGGACCTCTGAACGATGTCTTTGCGTATACGCCTCCGCCGTCTGAGCGCGCGCCTCGCGCCTACCGTCATGCTGGTAGGCACGCTCGGCGCGGCCGCTCTGATTCATTTCAGCGAGGGCTTCCACGGCGCCGTTCAGGGCTACACCGAGCTTCCGGTGCGAGACGTCGCGAGCGGCGAGGCAGGCCGCATCTCGGAGGTTCGCTTCGACGTCGAGGCCGAGGTTCACAAGGGCGACGTCATCGCGATTCTCGACAGCACGAGCGTCGATGCCGAGCTCGAGACCGCACGCGCCGAGAAGAGCGTCATGAGCGCCTCGGTCGACGCCGAGCGAAAGCGCGCGAAGCTCGACCTCGACGACGATCTCGCAAGCCTGCGACGGGAGCTCTCCCGTGAGCGCGAGGCCGCCCTCGGCGCCAACTCCGCTGCCAAGGCCATGGCCAACGAGCGCAGTCGCATCCAGGCGCTGATCGCTGGCAAGCAGGCGATCGTGGACGATCTCTCCGCGCTCTCGCTCAAAGAGGCCGAGGCGCTCTCCGTCGTATCGTCGAAGCCCGCTGTCATATCGTTGCTCGGCTCCCAGATCGACAGCCTGTCCGAGCGCAAACTGGGCGGCGCCGTCACCAGCGATCTCGAGGCAAAGGTAGAGCTCGCGGATCGCCAAATTCGCGCGCTCGAAGTGCGCAAAGCCGCCTTGGTGCTGCGCGCCCCGAGCGACGGCAAGATCATCGAGGTGCTCAAGCGCCCTGGTGAGTTCGTCGCCGTCGGCGCGCCGGTCGTGCGCATGGTGGGCAATCACCCCCGCGTGCTCGCATGCATCCAAGAGGGCCGCCCACTCGACCTGCCCCACGGCACCAAGGCATTGGTTCGGCGGCCCGGGGCGCAGACGCCAATGACAGGCCATGTGTCGAGTCGGTCGCCAGCGGTAGAGCTCTTGCCCGAGCAATGCCGAGCCACACCCTTGACGCCTGTGTGGGGGCGCAAGATTCAAATCGAGCTGGACGACTCCGACCAGCTGCTCGCCGGCGAGTCGGTTCAAATCGAGTTCGTGATGTCGTCCGATACGGCCCTGCCACCCTCTGTGACTTCATCGCCTTCTGGCGACACGGCGGCGGCGGCGGACACCGAGCTCGCAGTATCTCCGATCAAGGTGCCAGAGAGCCTCTCCGACGTGACGCGTTTCGAACCGTCCGGCCTCGTGCGCGAGCCTGGGCGAAACAGCTACCTCGTCGTGAGCGACGACACCGGTCTCGAAAGCGAGCGTACACCCATGCTGTTTCGCATGGGCCCGGACGGAAGAGTCGACGAAAGCCCAGCCGATATCCAAGGCATCAAGGAGATCAGCGACGTGGAAAGCGTCGCCGCGAAAGGGAGCACGGTGTTCGTGCTCGCCTCTCAAAGCAGGAGCAAGCGTGGAAAGCGACCACGCGCTCGAACCGCGTTCCTCTCTCTCGCGCCCGCTGGCGACAACTTCAAGGTGACAGCCGAGCTGCACTTCATCGATCTGCTCGCCAATGAATCGGCTGAATATCTCTCGCGCCTCGGCCTCACTCGACTGGACGATCTCGAGATCGAAGGCATGACCCACAAAGACGGCGCGCTCTATTTTGGCCTGAAGGCGCCGCTCGACGAGCAAGGGCGTGCCCTGATCTGGAAGCTCGCTCGGCCAGAAGATCTGTTCGCCGGCAAGACGCCTCCTCAGGCCGGCCTGTCGCTGTTCGCGCGCGTGTCGCTCCGCGTCGGCAGCGGCGAGCATACCGTGCGGGGCGGCGTCGCAGAGCTCGCCTTCATCGGATCCGACCTCGCCATCGCTTCGACTCCCTCGACCGACGACCTCGCGACTGGCGCTGTGTTCAAGATTCCGGCGACTGGCGGCGAGCCTCAGGCCACGCTGGTCGCCGCGTTCCGCAAGCGAAAACCGGAGGGGCTTTCGGTTGCGTTGAACGATCCAAAGAAGCTCGTCGTCGTCTTCGACAACGGCAGCTCGGTCGGCGAAATGGCAGAGCTAGAATGGCCATGAGCGCGCCGACTGCGTGCCGCACCTGCGGCCGTATCGGTCTCGCCGTGATGCTGCTCTCGCTTGGGGGCTGTTACCAAGCCAGCCGGTCGTCGGTCGCCGTCATGGCCCGAGGGTTGTGGGCGAAAGAGAAGAGCGAGTCGCGGCGCTTCGAGTCGGGGCGGCTCACGCTCGCCGACGCCATCGCGCGCGCGAAGGCGCAAAGCTCCGAGGTCGTCGCGCGCAAAGCGGAGCTCGCCGCGCGCAAGGCCGACGTCGACGCGGCGGCCAGCATCGACAACCCAGAGTTGCGAATCGGTCAGATGCGGCTCGATCAACTGAACCACGACGAGCCGGAGGTCGAGGTGAAGGTGCGTGTGAAGCCGCCGCGCCCGATCGAAAACGATGCGCGGAAGGCCGAAGCCGAAGCTGCCGTCCGGTCCGCCGCCGGAGAGCTGTCCGAAGCCGAGCGTGAGACGGTCGCCGCGGCCAGGCTCGCCTATTACGAGGCGGCGAGCCTCGCTCAATCGCTCCAGGCGACCAAGCAGGTCGCTTCACTCTTGGCCAAGCGCGGCGAGCTGCTCGAAGAGAGCGCTGCCCAGAGTCGCGCCACCTCGCTGGAGGTCGCGCTCGCTGCCATCGACAAGGCAAAGGTGGGCGCCGAGCTCGGCGAGCTGCAGGGAGAGCGGAAGCGCGCGCTAGGCCGGCTCGGCGATGCGATCGGGCTCACGCTCCCTGATGACGTCGAGCTCGATGCAGTCGACTTGAGCGCACTGGCGGCGCTTCGCTTGCCGACCGAGGCCGTGCTGATCGAAGGAGCGCTACGCGAGGCACCCGAGCTCGAGAAGCGAGCAGCCGAAATCGATGCAGCGAGCGCGCTCGCTGACCAAGAGCGCACCGGCCAGATTCCGTGGTTCAGCTTTCTCGAGCTCGGCTACCAATTCTCCGAGAAGACGATCGACCCGGAGGGCTTCACGTTCGGAGCAGGCATCGATCTGCCGATTTTCGACACGCGCGCGGCTGCCATCGATGCCGCCGAAGCCAACAAGACTGCCCTGACGCGGCGCTTCGATGCCGATGCCAAGATGATCAGAAATCTGGTTCGAGATGCATTGCGCGAGCTGACAGCGGCGCAACAGGCCCTCGGAAGAGACCGTGCCGCCGTCCGCGAGGCCACCAAGAACGCAGTGCTCGAAGCGCAGCGCTCGCTCGCCGCCAACAAGCTGGACGAGCTATCGGCTCTGAAGATCGAGCTCGACGCTGCGCGCCTCGGGCTCGACGACAGCAAAGCGCTTCGGCGTCTCTTGGTCGCGCTCGCAGAGCTCGAGCGGCTCACGGGCTTTCAGCCCGAGCTCTGACGAATTGGTAACGCCGAGAAGCTCTGCATCACTGCACGGCCACGAGCCAAAGCTGCGCGCCCTGCGCCGGTGTCGCATCCCAAGTGACTTCGTAGGTACCGGCCGTCTCCACTTCCTTTGCAGCCACAAAGCACTGCACCAGCGAGCCGGAAAGGCCGATCGAGTCGAGCACCACGAAGCCATTGTCTGGAACGGCCACCTTGTCGTCATCGGCGCCGCCATCGCCCCACCAGAACGCGACGAGCGTTGCGGGGGCCGTGGTGGTGACGGCTGCGCTGGTGATAGGCCGGCCATCGTTCAGCCTCTCGACCCATTGCGAGTCCTGGACGTGGCTCGAGCCCGTGACCTCGACGACGGCGAGTGTGATCTCGTCGCCTGGCGCATTGGTGTTGCTGATGACGTGGTTGGGGCCCCCAGCTGCGCCTACGAAGCTGTAAACCGCAGTGCCCGACGTCGGCCAATTCGTGTACGTGTGCGCCGTGCCGAGCTGAGCAAAGGGTTGGTTGCCCTTGTTGTCGGTGGGGGGCGCGAAGGCGGCGAAGTCGCCGCGCCCAGCGCTGGCAATGATCGTGCTGCCAAAGGGCTGAGTCGCTAGCGCCGGAGCCTCGATGCTCGCAAGGGCGTTTTCTCCGTAGCGGAAATACGACAGGCCATGCACGCCAATGTGAGGCGTGCCGGATTGAGGCGCCCCGCCGGTACCTGCGACGCCGCCCTGCCCCGCGGCGCCCCCTCCCCCAGCGCCCCCGCCTGCGGCGCCTCCGCCAGCCCCCGCGCCGGTCCCACCAGTCGAAGTGGCAGCCCCGCCTCCGGTCGCTCTGTCGTCTCCGCAAGCGAGCGCCAGGCAGATTATCAAGGTTTGGCCGAGACAGGACGACGCAGTCGACGAGGTCCAGGTCGGCATACAGTTAGCTACCACGGGGGCCAGACGCCTGCACTTCTGCGCACCAACAGTTTGCCGCGATCTGCACGCTTGAGTCGTGCGATGGGCTCGCCTACGGAGTCCATAGATGCTCGACATCATCGCCCTCGGCCAAGGCTTCTGGAACGTGCGCGGCGACTTGCGTATCGGCGGCGTCCTGAACGTCGGGACGCAGGCTTCCTTGGTCCGGCGGGCAAGCGGCAAGTACGTGCTGCTCGACGCGTGTGAGCTCGACACGAAGACGCGCGCCTTCATCGACGGAGAAACGAACGGTGGCGACGCGATCGAAGCGGTGCTTCACCTCCACCCGTTTCACACGCTCTTCGTGAAGCCGTTGCACGCGATCTACCCGAAAGCGAAGCTCTATGGCACGGCTCGACACCAGCGCCTCGCCGCCGATCTGCCCTGGCAGCCGGAGCGAACTGACCAGCCTCTACTTCATCAGCTCTTCGCAGACGATTTCGACTTCTCGGTCCCGCGCGGGGTCGATTTCATTCCAGCGAACGAGAACCTGCACTTCTCATCGGTGCTCGCTTTCCACCGCGCTTCGCGAACGCTGCACGTCGACGACACGCTCTGCTACGTTCGCCTGCCCAGGCTGCTGCGCCCTCTCAAAGAGGACATGCTCGGCTTCCACCCGTCGCTTGCGCGTGTGCTCGAGCGACGCGCCGGTGCCGCGAGCGACTTCCGCGCGTGGGCGAAGGAGCTCGTGGAGCGCTCGCGCGCGGTCGAGAACCTATGCACCGCGCACCTGCACGTGCTCGCGAGCACCGAGGTGGGCAACCAATCCATCGCAGACCGTGTCCAGCTGGCCGTGCACAAGCTCGAGCCCAAGCTCGCCGCGCACGAGCGGCGCTATGGCTGAGACCGCTGCCCCACGAAATTGGGCGACTCCAGCGTCGGTCCAAGTGAAGATCGCCTGATAGGATCGCAGGCCATGAGCTCTCGCGCCCGCGGTGTACTGTTCGCTGCCTGCTCGCTCGCGAGCGGTTTCATCTGCGCCCGACACGCCGCCGCTGCCGATGACCTGACGATCATCGAGGCGCGCGCGGACCGACCCACGTTGCACATGGCCGGCGTGCAGCTGTTGATCTCCGACGACGACAATCGCGACGCGACGGTGAGCGTTCGCTACCGACAGGCTGGCGACAGCGAGTGGACAATTGGGCTACCGCTTCTCCGGGTGTGGCCAGAGACGGTGTCGCTCCCGGTCGCCGCGCAGTTCGCGGGCAGCGTGTTCGATCTGACGCCAGGGACGGAGTACGAGATCGAGCTACACGCAGAGGATCCTGATGGGCTCGATCAAACGATGCTGGTGGAGACCAGCACGCGCCCGGTCCCGGCCGACCCCGCTACGCCGAACGTCGTAATGGTCGACGACGTTGCGTCGCTAGCGGGCGCTCTCTCGGCAGCTGCCCCCGGCGACGTGATCACGCTCGCCGATGGCGTGTACGCGGGCTCGTCTTTCACGCTGAATGCCAGCGGCACGGCGACCGCGCCGATTGTGCTGCGCGGGGCCAGCCAAGCCGGCGCGGTGCTCGATGGCGAGGGCTGCACCGGTTGCAACATCCTCGAGGTGTACGGCAGCTACGTCCACGTGGAGAGGCTGACCTTTCGCAACGCCGAGCGTGCGCTGCGCTTCCAGGGCGACGGGGCCAGCGACAATGTGGCGCGACGCCTGCTGGTGCGCGATGTGATCCACGGTATCGGGTCGCGGCCCAACCAGACGGACTTCGTGCTGTGCGACAACGACATCGAGGGGCGGCTAGTGTGGCCGTGGACGTTTGCGGCGGACGCGCCCAGCCACTGGGACGACCGCGGCATCGAGGTCACCGGCGACGGCCACGTTGTTTGTCACAACCGGCTCGTGGGTTTCGGCGACCCCGTCGTCAACAAGAAGAACATGTCCCGCTCGTGGGATGTATACGGCAACGACATTCGCGATTCGTACGACGGCACCGAGCTCGACGAGAGCGAGGGCAACGCGCGCCTGATCTGGAATCGCTTCGTCAACGTGATGGACCCCGTGAGCATTCAGCCGGTACGCGGCGGGCCGGCGTACGTGCTGCGGAACGTGATCCTGAATGCGCCCGAGGAGCAGGTGAAGCTGAAGAGCCTCGGTGGCACCGATGAGCCCAGCGGCGCGCTCATCTATCACAACACGTTCGTCAGCCCGAACCTGTCACTCAACTTGCAGACGCCGATCACGCAGCACAACTTCGTATTCGGCAACAATCTGTGTGTCGGGCCCGAGACGCTGGCCGGCTCGCGGACCGTGGAGTGGACGGCAGCGCTCGACGGGGGCGCCTTCGATGCCAATGGCTACTACCCGGACGGTGGCTTCTGGTTCGGGGTGGTGGGCGGCGCGAACCAGACCTTCAACAGCTTCGCAGAGGCCCAAGCCTCTGGCTCGGTGGAGCAGAACGGCGTCCTGCTGATGCGGCCCATCTTCGATGGCGACGTGGTTGGACCAGCCGATCAAATGGCGCACCTCGACGCGTTCGACGTGGTTCCGTCCAGAACGGGCGGCGCGGTGGACGCGGGCCTCGCCTTGAGCGGCTTGAACGCTCGCCACCTCGGCGCTGGTCCGGACCTCGGCGCCATCGAGCGAGGCTGCGCAGCGCCCTTCTTCGGACCGCGCCCGGAGGGCATGGAGGCCGAGACCAACCTGGTGGATTGCGGCGCCGCAGGCGAAGGCGGCAATGGCCAAGGTGGCAATGGCCAAGGTGGCAATGGCAGCGGTGCGAATGGCAACGCGGGAGGCGCCGTCGCGAGCGGCGGCGGCGGCGCTGGAGCCGGCGGCGGCGACGACGGCTGCGGCTGCAGCGTGCCTGCGAGCTCGAGCGGGTGGCAGCCCGGCGGCCTGGCGCTGGCGGCAGCTCTATTGGCCAGCGCGCGCCGGCGAAGGTTTCACACGCCGGCTTGCCTCAGGCAGCGAGGCAACGCTCTCGACTAGAATTGAAAGTAGATGAAAGGTCGCACCTCCACTTGGGCCATGTGCGCGACGACCAGAGCGAGCGCTGCGAATGCCATACTCTTGCCAATCGCGGGCATGGCACGAGCCGCGCCCTCGATGCGCGCGGCCCAGCCCTCGGGCACCGCGCAAAGCAGCGCGCCACCACCCAAAGCGAGCAGCAAGCCGGCCCGCTCGGTGCAAATCTGCGCAATGGGCGTCTCGGCCCAGCCGACGAACAGCTGCTGAAAGACCTGAAATGCGCCTTGAAAGGTCGGTGCACGAAAGAATACCCACGTCGCCGCGACGAAATGAAACGTGAACAGCCACGCGAGCGGACGCGCGCCCTGAAGGGCCCAGGCGTTTGGGCGCAGCTTTTCCCAGGTCAAGGCAACGCCGTGTAGCGCTCCCCACACGACGAAGGTCCAGGAAGCCCCATGCCACAGACCACCGAGCAGCATCGTGATCATCAACGCGGCGCACTGGCGCAGCCGTCCGTGACGATTGCCGCCCAGTGAGACGTACAAGTACTCACGCAACCAGGACGACAGCGAGATGTGCCAGCGACGCCAGAAGTCGGTGATGCTCGTCGCTCGATATGGCGAGCGAAAGTTCTCCGGGATGTCGATGCCGAGTAGCTTGGCCATCCCGAGCGCCATGTCGGTGTAGCCGGAGAAGTCGAAGTAGATCTGCAAGCTGTAGGCGTACACGCCCAGCAACACTTCGGGGCCGCTATAGGTACCTGGCGCGCCGAAGATCAGATCAGCGTATAGGCCGAGATAGTCGGCGAAGATGGCCTTCTTGATCACTCCGCGCAAGATGCGAACCAGCGCTGTCGCAGTGGCGCTCTGATCTGGCTCGCGGAGCGGGTGAATGGAGGAGAACAGCTCCGGCGCGCGCACGATGGGGCCCGCAACGATCTGTGGGAAGAAGCACAGGAACAGCAGGTAGTCGAAGAAGCTTCGCTGTGGGGGGTAGCGTCGCCGGTAGACGTCGATGAGATAGCTCAGCGACTGAAACACGTGAAATGAGATACCCAGCGGCAAGAAGATGTCGAGCGGGTGAAATGGCACACCACGCAGCGCTGCGACATTCCCGAGAAAGAAGTTCGTGTACTTGAAGAAGCCCAGCGCCAGCAGGTTCGAGCTGATCGACAGCGCCAGCAGCAAGCTGCGGCGCCGAGGCCGCTCCTCGGCGTGAATCCATTGGGCCAGCAACCAATCGGCGGCTGCCAGCCCAACCAACGTCAGGGTGAAGAGCCCGTTCGATCGCCAATAGTAGAACAGCGAAAAGGCGAGCAGCCAGCCGAGCCGCAAGCGGTTGCGTCCGGCGAGCCCCGTATGAACGAGGAGAAAGATCGTAAACAGCACCAGAAAGGTCCCGGTGTGGAACAACAGCGGGTGCTTCGGGTCGTGAGCAAGGTCCAGCATGTTCACATCGTCCCCAGCACGCGCGCCGGGATGGGCGCGGCTTCATGGGTGGGCTCCGCCATTGCGATGTCGTAGCGACCCTCGGCTTCCAGCCAGCGGACGAAGGCTGAGGTCCACACGCGCCCACCCGCCGCGTCCGGGTGAATGCCGTCCTTCTTGCGAGTGAGCTGCAACGCTGCCGAGCGAAAGAAACGATCTCGGCCCAGAACGGACGCCAGGAGATCGTTGATCCCTGTATCGGGTCGCCAATTCGGTGGACCCATCCAGTAGAGCTTTCGTGAGCCGACGCGTTTCACCAACGCCTCCAGCATGGGCCGTCGCGATTCGATGTTGCGACGCGTGAGCTCCGACGACCCGAGCACCACGATGACTAGCGACGGGTTCACCTCACGTAAGATCGCGCCTAGCTCTGCGCTCTTCGCCCAAGCGCTGGTGGTCGAGCCGTACCAAATTGCCGGTACGATTTCGTGACCGTTCTCCAGCGCGTAGTCTGCGAGCCGAGGCGCGACCACTTCGACCATCGAGTCACCCATGAGCAAGATTTTCTCTTTGGAGGGCGGCCCTGCGGGATGGGGGCTGCTGCTCGCCGAGGCGGGCGCCGTGCCCGCTGACCCGGCGGCGTCGGCTGCTAGGATTGCCTCCAGCGCCTCTGGCTCGAGGGTCGCGTCGTCTCCACCGGCGCTCGAGTCCGCCTGTGCGGCTGGTGACTGTTGGCGCCAGACGCAGAGGGCCGACAGGGTGACGGCCAGCGCGACGAAAGGCTCACGGTATGCGCGAAGAGCGCGTAGAAAGCTCATCGTGCCCCTTACGGGGATTCGTGACGCGCTCGTGGGTCGTCCTGGCTGTCACGCATCCCCGTAAGGGAAAAGGCCACAGATGAGCGCCCTCGAATCCGAGACTGACGTCGCGTTGTTGCGGCGAGTGGCAAACCGAGCGGGCTCGGCGGCCGAGGCGCGCGCGGCGGAGGGAGTCTTCTATCAGCGCCACGTGCGCTTCTTGTACGGGGTCCTCGTCAGGAAGAAGACAGAGCTACTCTCGGCGGCGGGTCTCAGCGCTGAGGACCTCGTGCAAGAGACGTTCATGCGGACGTTCGAGCGCGCGCATACCTTCACCGAGGGTCCCGCGGATCACAGCCCCGAGCACACGACGGCACGCACACGTGCCTGGCTCGGCAGCGTCGCCACGCATCTGCTGGCGGATCACATGAATCGCTTGCGAGAGGTGTCGGCGACACCCTACCTCGAGCGCCTCAGCGTCGACGCAGTCGACGAAGCAGACCCCGGCGAGTCGAAGACGATCGCGCTCGTCTCCGAGGGGCTCGACCGGCTCACTGAACGAGAGCGCGACATCTTGCGCGTCACGGCGCTCTACAAGCGAGCCGGCGAAGAGCACGGGCGCCTTCCCAACGCAGTCGCGCAAGATCTCTCCAAACGGTGGGGGACCACCAATGACAACATCCGCGCCATTCGCGCTCGCGCGATGAAGAAGCTCGAAGAATTTCTGTCTGCTCAGGGTGTACAGGCAAAAGGGAGAATCCAGTGACGGACGAAAAGTCGAACAGCGAGCTCGACGCACTCGTCGCTCGCTCCCTGGTGGAGCGCGGCGAGCTGATTCCGACCACGGTCGAAGAGGTGCTCGAGACGCGCGCTGATTACGACGGTGAGCTGCCTCGCGCGCTCGAACGCTACGAGCCAAAGCCCGAGCCTCCGGAGGCTCAGCCGGTGAAGGCCGCCTCTCGCAACGGCGATGCTTTGCGCGTGCTGTCGTACATCGGCGTCGGCGCCGCCATGGCTGCAGCCATAGCGGCGTTCTTCGTGTCACGCGGAGATCAGCAGATTCAGGGGGAGCACCTCGGCACGACGCGCGCCGGACCGGCCGGGACCATGCCCGTTGCCTCGCAATCGCCCGTCGTGATCCGCAAAGGCAGCTGCGAGGCGTCGTGTTGCGGTGGGGGCGAATGCGCGTCGGCCGAGACCGCGTACACGAGCTGCCCGACCGAGCGGACGTGCATTCCATGTGCAGGGCTCGACCAGGCGGACAGGCTCTACCGCGTGCGGCTCGGCAACGTCGCCTCCGCGTCGGGGCAAACAGCTGCCGCGCTGGGCCAGCTCGATCTGTGCGTCAGCGTCGGCTCCACGCCGGGCTCGCCGTGGGTGTGCGAGCCGGCCTATCTACCGGCCGCAACCCGGCCGCGCGGTCGCTTCCTGGCCAAGGCGTCCAGCGTGGACGAGCTCGTCGGTGGTGTGTCGATGGAGCTGCGTCCCAAAGGCCAAAACAAAGTGCTGGCTGCCTGGCGGTCGGGCATCAAGGTCGGGGTCGGCTCGCTCTGCAAGGGCGTCAGCGTCAATCTCCAGAACGAGCAGCACGAGCAAGTGGGAACACTATCGATGTTCCTCGAGCGCACCTACTACGTCGAGCTTGCCCGACGCCCAGATCGCGCGGCGCTCGATGAGGTCGCGACCGCGTTCGCCTTCGATGGCCGCACGCCCCGCTTCATGACCGTCTCCAGCGACGTGCGCGGCGGAGGGCACGTCCTCGCGCTGGGCCCATTCGACAAACCCGAGGCCGAGGCGCTACTGCGCGAGCTGCGTGGAGAGCCGACTGCGCTGGGCGCGGGCTTTCGAATCGACAATGGCGACGACTATGACGCCCATTAGGGCCTCGTCGGAGACAACTTGTCAGGAGACAGCCGAGACCGAGGCGAAGCCGCCAGCCGCGGCGAGAGTATCGGTCCCTGGACGCGAACAGCAGCACGAGCGCCCGGCTGGGGCCTCGCCGTGTCGTGCATTGCGATCTGGCTGCGCACACGGCCCGAAGCCAGTCCAGGGCGAGGCCGCGCTGGAGATGGTGGGGGGCAGCGGGCTTTCGACAAACGTAAAGTCTACTTTATGTTTCGAAGTGGCGACAAGGCAAGGACCTGGCGCCCAATTCCGGTGACACCCGCAGAGTGTTGCATGGACGTCGACCGCTCACCGTGCGCGTCGCCGCCAACCGCTACGCGAGCTCGAGCTTGCCGTCGTCGTCGCGCTCCAGGCCCTCTGCTTCCAGAAGCGCCCGTTGCAGCCCTAGCCAATCGTCAAAATCAGGCGTGAAGCTGTGTTCGCTTTGCTGAGCTCGGCGGCAAAGGTAGACTTCTCTGCCCCGACGGGCCCTCGATGAGATGGACTCGCAGCATGACGGCTCCTGCTGGCGACAGCGGCAGTAAGTTGATTGGTTCAGGCGATCGACGCAGTGGCGACGGGCATCCGTCGTCGGCGATCGGCCAGCTCGATCGAATATCCGCGATGCGGCGCCATCCGCCAAGCGCTCGCTTGTCGACCCTGCAACTCGGCTGCTTTGCGTTCGTCTGCGTGCTCGCATGCGAAGCCAGCGTACCGCCCCCGCTCGCGCTCGTGGCTGCGCCGGACAGCAAGCTGCCAGCGGAGCTCATCGGTGAGTTTCGTTGCAAGAGCGGAACGTACCGATCTCGCCTGAGCATTCGAGCGGACGGTCGCTATCGAGAGAGCACCATGTGGACGCGCCACGGGAATCATTGGGAACCGATCGAGGTCGACGAAGAACCGTGCGATCCGCTCGGCCGCGCGGCGTACCGAGACGGCGAGCTGGTGCTCGACTTTCAATGGGCCAGCTGCAAGACGCTGGAAGACCCCATCACGGTGGCGGCGCATCGTCGCAACTGGCGGCTTCTGGAGGCCGACGCCAACGGCTTTCGCGACAGCGATATACGCTGCGAACGCGTCCGCTGAAGTCGATCGCGGCACGACGCCCAGCCGGGTCGCGCGCTGGTTCGCGAGCGGCGCGGCCTATGCTCGGACGCGATTGCCCTGCAGATCGGGCCGCGCGCTCCATAGCGCATCGCTCATATAGGGCCGTCGCGTCTCGCCGGTGACCACCATCAGGAGCTTGGTGATCTTGAGGTTGTCGGCGTCGGTCACGAGCAGAATGAGCAGCTCGCGGATGAAGCTCGTATTGAGCGTGATGTCGTTGTCGGTACCGACACCGAGCTCGACGCCCTTTTTCTCCCACCACGTGAAGGGGTGCGCCTTGTAGGTCGCCAAAGACTGCGTCAGCTTCACGTTCGAGGTGGGCAAGCTCACGAGCGAAACGTTCTTGTTGATCATGCGATTGAGCACGTCGTGCTGGTAGTGCTCGACCTCGCGCGCGGCGTGAAACTTCACGCTGATGAATTTGCGGATCTGCTCGGCCGTTAGCGCCTCACCGCGCGCGAGCTTGTCGGGAATGTCGCCGTGCGCGCGCCAATCCATGTCCTCGATCTCGCGATACTCCGGGCTCTCGCGAGGCACCGGTACGCGCTTGACGTTCTTCGCCATTAGCCGCTCGAACACCATATGAAAATAGTAGTTGGGGTTCACACCCAAACTCACGCCGTGCTCGAGCGTGTCGATGTGCCAGATATTCATCGCGTTGTCGACGGCCTGCACACCGCGGCGCAAACACGACCAGGTCTCGCCGTGGTGAGAGCGGATCCGAAAGCCGCGACTGGCGAGCTTTCGCATGCCGGGGCGCATCTCCTCGAAGTGCGCCTTGCGATAATGGTGACGCTCGTCGCCCACGGTGTCGACGTCGGTCATCTTGTCACGCAAGAAGGGGTGCTTCGTGATCAGCGCGAGGATCTCGTCGGCGTGGTGGAGAAACGACTCGCCTTTGCTTGCGTAACGCGCGTGGTCGAAGAAATCGGTCTCCTTTCTGAAGCTCGGCGAAAGCACGTAGTCGAAGTCCGAATGGTCGCGTCGAAACGTCTCGAAGCCTTCGAACAGCCCCAGCACGACGTCTTCTGCGCTGACCTCGGGGCCGGGCAAGGCGTCCGCCGCGCTCCCGGTCGCGCGCGAGAAGGTGAACTTCAGCCGGATGCGACCGATGTTGTAGTCGTGATAGAGGCGTCGAGCCATGTGATAGGCCGCCTCACGATGCGCCTCTCGATCGACGAGCACCAACTTGGCGAGCGTCAAGATCTGGAGATAGCGGGAGAAGCCCATCCCGTCCTGCAGCCGAAGCAGCCGGTCGACGTCGGCCTCGGAGCGGATCGGGAGCGCGTCGTCGCCATAGGCCTCGCGGATCTTGTCCTCGTAGATCTCGCGATCGGGCCCGTCGAGCAGCGCGGCCAGACGTGGGTACACGAAGTCCGCGCTCAAGGAGCCCGTGAGATGGATGTGCTCTTCACGGAAGCGAAGCGGAAACGCGCGGAAGATGCCGCCGAGCGTGCGGGCGACCTCGTGATCGAGCAAACCGCGGATGTCGGAGGGGTCGCGGTGGTACACGTGGATCAGCTCCTGGAACTCACGCAGCGCCGTCGCCACCTCCGGCCGCTCCTCGACGAGCATCGAGCGCAACGCGAGATCGAGCGTATTGGCGAGCGTGATCCCGTTGGTCTCGCTGATGAGCTTCAACAGTACGTGGCCGAGCTGGGAGGCGTACGGATCGGGAAACGCCATAGGCTGAGGAGCGTACCTCCCCTACCAAGACCGGCCCAAAGCAAGACTGGCCCAGCCAAGCCGCTTATCAACGACCAGTCTTAGATCGTGGGCCTCAACCAGAGCGTGACGACCGACCGCAGCACCGGCAGCGGCACCTCGTCCCACGTGCATGTCGCCGAGCTGCGCGAGTTCATCGCTGTTAACGATCGCGAGGATCCGGAGAAATTTGAACAGCACGAGGAGTAGGCGCGGGACGCGGCATCCAGCGGCGAAGCCGCTGGATGCGCTCGGGTTCAGGTTGCTCTGCGCGTCTTCTTT
>Ga0105048_10001201_pt1 | contig 42005 bp, 41 predicted proteins | sample MAT05_FD_78382 | JGI IMG/M metagenome (GOLD analysis project Ga0105048, IMG submission 78382) | Freshwater microbial communities from Lake Fryxell liftoff mats and glacier meltwater in Antarctica - MAT-05 | ecosystem: Environmental > Aquatic > Freshwater > Ice > Liftoff microbial mat | place... | reverse complement strand
GTCGTAACAAGCAACAGGACTCTGCCGCTTTCCCAAGCGAGCCAGCTCGCACGATGCCCGGCGTGCCAGCTTTCAGAGGTGAGTCACCTCATGCGACCGCCACGATCTCTTGGGTCACCCTCTTTAACCCCGGGCGTTGCGCGGGCTCTCGGGCTCGGCTGGCGGCCTACCGAATCCCTCGACAAATCGCCGTTAAACACGCTCTGAGAGGTGGCTTACTCGCCCCGACGAGCGCCCACACCCTCCTACTCATTTCCATCTTCCCCACCTCGACGTGGAACTCTTCGTGGCTAGCGGGCGTCCGTAGAAAGACCTGGAGGTTGGTTTTCATGCGCTTCGGAATGCTCGTGGCAAACGGCTTGGTTCTTGGGGCGATCGGCTGGATGGCGTCCCTCGGCGGCACCGAGCAGCGCGCCGCGGAGCTGTTTCCCCGAGGCGCCCAGGTCGGCAACGCGGCGCCGGCGGATTTCCAGGGCCTCGAGGCGCGGGCGGCGCTCCTGCCCAGCGCCGGGTCAGTCGGCGCGCTGGCGGGCGCCTACCTCGACCGCGGGCAGCCGGGCCTCGCCACCGCCGTCATCGAGAAATTGCCGCGCGAAATGCAAGCGCGGCCGGAAATCGCGCAGCTTCACGCCCGCGCCCTCTTTCACCGCGGCCATGTGCGCGACGCCCTCGCCGTCGCCCGTGACGCCCGCGAATCCTGCGCCGACAACGCCGCCTGCGCCCCGTGGCTGGTGGCCAAGACCACACGCCAGGTCGCTTTCTTCGAGCAAGTCGTCGCCGCCGGCATCGAGGATCCCAGCTCCAACCCCGACGCAACCCTGGCCGCCTACGACCGGAGCTCCCACGAGGTTCGCCTCGTCGCGATGCGCTGAGCGCCCCGCTCCACCCCGAAGCTTTGGCGAACAGGATCCGGCGATTCTGGTGAGAGCTGGAGACTTTTTTCCCAAGTATCGGGCATCATGTCAGTCCAATGACCTATTCGAAGCTTCGGCTTCCTCTTGGCCTTGTCCTCCTTCGCCGTCTTTTGATCGCTGCTGCTCGCTAGAGCCGGACGCCCTGATCACCTGAGCTCCCGGTTCGCCCTTTACGCGTGGGAGGCACCGCTCGCGTGGAACACCCGCACCGCCGCAACACACCCGGATCCTTGAGAGCGACCCATTTCGGGCTCGCTGCCGTGGCTATTTGTGGCGCGAGCGGTTGCGCCCCGCCCACGCAGCGGGCGGTGATCGCCGTCCCGGCCGCGCGACTCGACGCTGACGGACGCCAGTTCCGGCTCTTGCCGCCGTTCGAGCTCGCCACGCCGGAGGACGCGATCGTTCGCATCACCGCGGACGTGACCTGCACGGGCACGCTGATCGCCGACGATCGCGTGCTCACCGCGCACCACTGCGTCGTCGCGCGCGATGCGGCTGGCCATGCGCTCGATCACGACAAGCGCCCGCACGAGCTGACGATCGAGCTCGGCGGCGATTACCTCCCGTGGGGTGAAGTCGCCGTGCGCGCCATCATCGCGCCCGACTGCGGCTACGCCTCGGGTGACGGCGACATCGCCATCCTCGTGCTCTCGCGCCACCTCATCGGCGTCCCCACCGTCCCGATTCGCCTTGAAAACGAGCCTCGTAAGAGCGAAGAGCTCCGCGTCTACGGCTTCGGCCGCTGCGCCCTTTCGCGCGACGCCATCCACCGCGTCCCGCGCATGTCGAGCGCGCTCCAGGGCATCGAGCCGGGCCACCTCGTCGCCACCGCCGCTATCTGCCCGGGGGACTCGGGCGGCCCGGTGTACGGCGAGAAGGGCGAGATCATCGGCGTCGTCTCCGCCAGCGTGATGGATGGAGACGAGACCACGCCGGGCCTCTCGTACTTCACCCGCGTCGACGTGTGGCCCCAGCTCTTCTCCGCCGCGCACGAGATCGCCAACGGCGCGAGCCCCGGCGAGCTGCCCCCGTACGGCGATTGCCGCGCCCCGCGCCAGCGCGCCCCCAAGCGCTAGATCCTGGTAACCTCGCCGCATGGGAAAGCTCTCCCGCGGCCTTTTGTGGACGACGGCGATCCTCGGCGGCGCCTTCCTGATCGGGCGCGCGCTGTTCTTCGACGTCTGGACGTTCCCGAACGATCGCCGCTTCGCCGCCTCCGTCGCGCCCACGCTGCGCGCGGACGATCTCCTCGTGCTGATGAAAGAGAGCACGCCGGCCGTGGGGGAACTCGTCCGCTGCGTTGATCCCGACGATCCCAAGGGCTTCGTCGTCGCTCGCATCGCCGGGCGCTCCGGCGACCACCTCGAGATCGAGAGCTTCTCGCTCCGCATCAACGGGCGCCGCTCCGACTCCGAGGGCGCGTGCCCCGAGCGCGTGTTCACGCTGCCGAACCCGGGCGAAGGCGCCGACATCGAGGTCACCTGCGACAAGGTGACGATGGGCGGCGGCTGGCACTACCGCGGCCACAACGCCGCGGCGCGCTTCATCCCCGACAAGGTCACCGCCGACGTGCGCTCCGACATGCTCTACCTCGTCAGCGACGATCGCGACTGGCACGACGACTCACGCGATTTCGGTCAGGTGCCCGTCGCGTCGTGCACGCACAAGATCGTCTTTCGTTTGTGGGGCGGCATGGGGATGCGCGCCGACCCACTGCGGTTCGAGTTCATTCACTGACCGCGCTGCTTCACGCCGACGCGCACGACCTTCCACTTGCCCTGGATCTGCGCGAGCTCGACGTCGGCGTCGCGCACCGTCTCCGTGTCCTCGGATCGCACGGTGACCTCGTACTGGAAGCGAATGCGCTGATCGCGGGGCGTCGCCTCGCCGCGATGGACACGAATATCGCCGAGGGCCGCCTCGCTTGGAATGTACCCATCCTTACGGATTTTCTCGACCGCGCGGAGCTCTTCGTCGAGCATCTGGGTGGCCCCGAGGGCGGTGTATTCCTTCGCCTTCTCCTGGTCTGCGCGCTGGAAATAGGCCTCGGTGAACGCGTCCGCGACCTGCTCCGCCCCCTCCTTCTTCTTGCAGCCCCCGAGGGCCAAGGTCAGCGCGAGGGTGGCGAGAACAGCAGGGCGGAACACCTCCGCAGCTTGACCGTTCTCCACGTAGACGTCTAGAACCGTACCTCGCCGAGGATCGCCGAGGATCGCGAGGAGACGTGGAGACCGAGCAGCAAGAGATCGGCATTGTCTGCGGGCAGTGCGACAACTTCAGCACGCTGGGGACGAAGATCTGCCCCGAGTGCTCGAACGAGCTGGGGCTGTTCGTTCAGCGCCGCTCGACCATACCGCCCGCGCCCGGCGCGTCGGTTCGCACAGTCCCGCCGCGGCCCGCCGCTGCGGGGGCTGGAGCGGCCCCCGCGCCGGATCCCGTGTCCGCGGTCCAGAACAATCCCAAACCGTCCGCAAGCCGCCCATCCGGCGCCTACTCGTTCACCGCCGTTCGGGGCGACGTCGCCGAACTCTCCCAGGAGGAGCTCATGGAGCAAGCCCGCAATTTCATCTGCCGTTCCTGCTCGAGCGGGGTGCCTTCGGGGCACAAGTTCTGCGGAAGGTGCGGCACCGCAGTCCCCGTCGAGATCTTGAACGCGCAGACGCTCTTCTTCGGGGACATGCAGAACCCCGCGAAGGCGAAGCTCATCCTCATCCGCGGGGAGGGGATGGACGGGCTCAGCTTCCATCTCAAGGCCGAGCAGCACATCGTCGGGCGCAATGGGCAGCTCGTCTTCCCGGACGACCCGTTCGTCTCGCCCAAGCACGCGAACTTTTTCTATCGCGACGGCAAGCTCGTCGTGCGCGACGAGGGCTCGCTCAACGGCGTGTACATCCGCGTGCGCGGCACCGTCGACATCTCCGCGGGGGACACGTTCCTCGCGGGCGAGCAGCTCTTCCGGCTCGATCCTTCGCCGCGCGCGTCGGACGGTCAGGACCCGGACGGCACGTACTTCTACTCGTCGCCGAAGCACCCGAGCCCGTTCCGGCTCGCGCAGGTCCTCCAGGGCGGCGCGATCGGCATGACGGTGTGCGCGCGCGCCACGTCGCTGCAGATCGGCCGTGAAGGCGGCGACCTCAACTTCCCGGCGGACCTCTACATGTCCGGCTCGCACTGCCGGATCGAAGAGCACGGCGGCAAGTTCTCGCTCACCGATCTCAGCAGCCGCAACGGCACCTACGTGCGCATCAAGAGCGAGCGCGAGCTCGCGCACGGCGACTACGTCTTCATCGGCCGCAAGCTCCTGCGCGTCGAGCTGAACACCAACTGACATGACGACCACGAAGAACGGATCGCCTCTGTTCGTCGACGCCGTCGGCGGCGGCCTCGCGTCGCTGGCCGCCGGCGTCGCGCGGAGCGTTGGCCTCGAAGGGGCGACCGCGGCGACGTCGAGCGACGCCGTCGCGGTCCCGAGCGAGGTCATCACCGTGCTCGCGGAGATCGGGGCCCACGTGACCTCGGTCGCGCACCTCAAGGACGTGAAGCCCACGGGCGAGGTGATTCAGCTGGCCGAGTGGTCGCTCTACCTGCTCGCGCCGAGCGAGGGCGAGCTCGAGCGCCTCTCGGCCGCGCGCATCGCCCGCGACAAGATCGAGCGCAAGCTCAACCCTTCTTCTTCTTGAATTTCTCGAGCTGCGTGGTGACGGTGCTGCCCACCGCCCACGCAGCCCGCGCCGCCCCGTGCAGCGCCTTGAGCAACGGCTCGGGCACGAGGTTGATCAGCTGCTCCAGATCGACCGGGCCGTCGATCGCGGGGATGTAGCGATCCATCAGATCGGCGAAGACGTCGTACTTGCGCGAGAGGTCGGCGAGGCGCGCGCGCAGCGCGTCGGCGTCGGTGCCCTGGGCGTCGCCGAGCATCCCGAGGGCGCGCCGCGAGAGGGCCTGCTTGTCATGCACCACGCGCCGCAGCCGCGCGATGTACGCGCCGATGACCACGTCGGGGTACTTGCCGCGGAGCGTGTACGAGTCGTGCCGCGCCCCCGCCTCGCGCCGCCGCTCGATGATGCCCGCCGCCTCGAGCCCGCGCAGGTTCGCGAAGATGTTGCTCTTGGATCGCCCGAGCTCGACGCTGAGCTCGTCCATCGAGCGCGGGCCGTCAGCGAGGTAGAGCGCCGCCACCACCTGGCCGCCGAGCCTGGTGATCCCGGGGAACGAGGCCGCAATCTCCGCGCCCACGCCCTCGAGCAGCGCCTGGCGCGCGGCGGCGACGCGCGGATCGACGCCGGGGGTGGGCGGGGTCTGGCTGATCGTCATCGGCTAAGAAAGTAGAGGTTTCGCGCTCGGAGATCCACCGCAGTGGAGAGCCGCGGGACCTCAGCCGTCGTCTTCGCAGACGCCGGCGTACTGGCCGCGGGGCAGGCTCTTGAAGAACTCCACCGGGCAACCGCCGGGCTTCTGCACCATCTCGCCGATCTCCATCACCAGCGAGGAGGACCAGTCGCGCGCCCCGTCGATGCGGGCGCGAATGACGCCCTTGGGATCGATGATCCACGTCTCCGGGAAGAGCTTGGTGCCGTACTGCTCGAGGACGATCTTCGAGTCGGGATCGAAGAGCACCGGGAACGGCGCGTCGCCGTTGAGGGTGACCTTGAGCGTGTCGCGCACGTCGTCAGGGCCCTGATCGGTCGAGACGGTCAGCACTACCATGTCGGTCCGGTTCTTCACGACGCGCGCGAGCTCGGCGATCGACGCCATCTCTTCGAGGCAGGGGGCGCAGGTCTTCGTCCAGAAGTTGAGGAAGACCGTCTTGCCGCGGAACGACGACAGCTTCACCGACGCGCCGTTCATGTCCTTGAGCTCGAAGTCAGGGGCGAGGCGGTTGCGGCCGGCGTAGGCCGGGCCGAAGGCGCAGAGGGCGCTGCAGGTGGTGCGGCGCTGGTCCTTCTGGGCGGCGCCGACGAAGCCGTAGACGGCCAGGGCCGCGAAGACGATGAAGGCGATCTGCGCGATCGATCCCGACTTCATGATGCCCCTTCGCTCTGCACCGCCGCGCTATAGCCCACGTTTCACTCCGCCGCGATCTCCGGCCGCATCATGCGCAGGTTCTTCCGGCGCGGGGCCGCGGGGGCGAGGGCGAGGAAAGCCTTCTGGTAGGCCGCGAACGATCCGCCGGCGTGCACGGCGTCGAGCACCGCCCGCCCCTCGGCGGCGCCGCCGCGCGCGAGGATCGCCTCGACCCAGGCCCAGCGCGCGCTCGTGGCCCGCACGTCGGCGCGCCCCTTGAGACCCTTGCGCAGGCGGTCGAGGCGCTTGTTGACCACGTCGATCCCGGCGAAGGGCGCGTCGTGGAGCGGCGTGTTGCGCTTCGGGCAAAACGGCGCGATCCCGAGGACGACGGGGATCACCTTCGAGAGCTGCGTCGTGAAGGTCACGCACTCGTCGATGTCCTCGTCGGTCTCCGTCGGCACCCCGACCATGAGGTAGAGCTTGAGCCGCTTCATCCCGTGTTTGCGGGCCATTTCGGCGGCTTTTTCCAGGTGCTTCGGGCGCGCGCGGCGCTCGAGGAGATCGCGCACGCGCTCGCTCGCGCCATCCATCGCGGTGGTGAGCGTCTTGTAGCCGCCGAGCTTGAGCGCGCCGACGAGCTCGTCGCTCAGGCGATCGGGGCGCAGGCTAGAGAGGCCGACCTCGCAGCCGCGCTCGGCCAGCGTGCGGACGATCTCCACGACCTTCGGGTGATCGCTGACGGCCGCGCCGACGAGGCCGACGCGGCGCGCGTCGTCGGGCACGAGGCCGAGGATCTTGTCCTTCGAAACGATGCGCATGCCGCCGTTGGTGGAGCGGCGCATGACGCAGTAGGTGCAGCCGCGCGAGCAGCCGCGCTCGGTCTCGATCAAGAACATGTTCGAGAGCTCGGCGTCGGGCGTGCGGATCGGCGACCAGGCCGGGAGCAAATCGTCTTCGCACTGCGCGACGGTGGGCAGCTCGGTGTGGCGCGAGGGCACGAAGACGTGGGGCATCGCCGCGAGCGTGTCGAGCGCGGCCTCGCGCGTGGGCGCGTCGCGCAGGACGCGGAGCATGTCGACCGCGAGCGAGTCGCCTTCGCCCATCAAGATCGCGTCGGCGAAGACGCAGAGCGGGAGCGGGTTGGAGAACGTGAGCGGCCCGCCGCAGAGAATGAAGGGGTGGCGGTGATCGCGCTCCTCGCGCAGCGGAGGGACGCCCGCGGCCTCGAGGACCTTGATCATCCCGGCGATCTCGAGCTCGTAGGCAACCGAGAGGGCGATGACCGGGAAATCGCTGATCGGACGCAACGACTCGTACGTGACCGGAGAGACGCTCTCGTCGGTGTCATCGTCGGCGAGGAAGGCGCGCTCGCAGGCCATGCCGTCTTCCGCCTGGATCATTTTGTAGATCTGGAGGAAGCCGAGCGAGCTCATGCCAGCGCGGTAAGGCGAGGGGTAGGTGAGGGCGATCCGAAAGGGTGCCTGCTTGTCGATCCGTCCGACCTCGGAGGCGAGGCGGGCGCGGATTTTTGCGTGCAGGTCGTGCCGGGACATTGCCCGGAGGGTCCCCCGGAGGGCCCGGGAGCGCAAGGCGAAGTCAGTGAAGCGCGGCGGCGGCGCTCGGCGCGAGGATGGCCTCGTCGTGCCAGTGCTCCAGCGTGGGGAGATCCGCGCAGGCTTGGATTTGCGCGCTTTCCTGCGCGCTGATCGCGAGGCCACGGCGCTCGAGGACCCGACGGAGCGCCGATCGCGCCTCGGCGATGCGTCCCTCTTCGATGCCACGTTCGATGCCGCGCTCGATGCCACGCTCCTCAGCGCGGGCGGAGAGCTCTTGCCCCGCTTCGGGGTATATTTTGAGCATGACCTCGATGATGTGGCGTTGTCGCGCCATCATTTCCGGGTCCTCGGCTCGAGGGAAGTAGCGCAGCATCTCTTCATGGAGGGTCGGCGACATGGGAAGGTACTGTAGCATTCGGAGGAACCAGGTGGTGGGGCGTCGCGGCGCGACCCAATGGAGGAAATGAAGCATCGACCGACCGGAGCGGGCGATGAGGAACGGGATGAGCTCTTCCTGCAGAGGAAGCTCATTTGCGGCAATCCAGAGGAAGGGGAAGTCCGATCCGATGCGGTAGCAGCCTCTCCCTGAGCGCTGAACTATCCGCATCTTCGCGAGCACCGCGGGGACACGCGGCGCCACGATCCAGAGGGGCTCTTCCCCCAACCACCGTGGATCAGTCGCCTCGATGCGCTGCACCTGGCGGGCCTGACGACGCAGAAGAGCACGCTGGATCGCCAGAGGATCCAGGTGGTCCCCAGGCATCTTCACCTCGATGAAGACCTCTTCATGCAGACCGACTTCGGGCCATGGGTAGGCCAGCGAGCCCACTCGCTCCGGTTGGCGGGTCAGGAGAAGTCCGTCGCCGCGGATCTGGTACATGGCAATCTCGGCCGGGACCTGAAATGACATGGCACCCTGGGTGACGATCTCGGTCTCTTCCTCGAACGTTAATTTGGCGAACTGATCCAGCTGACCCACGACTAACCCTCGTCGGCGAAGAAAGTATGCACGGTAGATGGGAGCCCTCGTGCGGCACACGCCCGCCCCATTCTGCTCTTCAAGGCCGATAGCTCCGCACCCAGGCGCCGTCCGTCTCCCACACGATCTCCCCGCCCCGGTCCGTCCTCAAGACCTCCACGCCGGCCGCTTTCAACGTCGCCATCGCCACCGGGTGCGGGTGCCCAAAGCGATTGCGCACCCCCGACGAAATGGCCACCGTCTCCGGCCTCACCGCCGCGAGGAACTCAGCCGACGTCGAAGTCCTGCTCCCATGGTGCCCAACCTTCAGAAAATCGGCGCGTAAAATCCCACCTCCGCGCTGCAACAAGCCTTTCTCTTCAGCGTGCTCGGCATCTCCAACCAACAGAACAGCGCGGCTCCCATACGTGACCTTCACGACCATGGAGTTGTCGTTGGCTCCCTCGTCAGGCACATAGCCGGGACACGGCGCCAGCAATTCGACCTTTGCGCCGCCGAAATACCGCGGCGCTCCGCACAGCGACTCCGGCCTCTTCACCGGCACCCCACGCTTGCGCAGGCCCGAAAGCAGGCCAGCGTAGGTGGGCCCGGCGCCCTGATCTTCGCCTTGCCCCGAGTCCCAGAGCTCGCCGACCTCCAGCTCCGGTAACGCTGACGCCAGGCCAGTGAAATGGTCGGGGTGCGGGTGAGAGAGGACGGCAATGTCGATTCGTGTCCTCCGCCGCGCGCGCAGGAGCGGGAGGATCACGCGCTTGCCCGGGTCGACAGGGCTTCCGACGAAGCCTCCGCCGTCGACGAGCATCGCGCTCCCGTCCGGTAAATCGAGGACGATCGAGTCGCCCTGGCCGACGTCGAGGACGCTGACGCGGAGCAGGCCTCGTGGAGCGCCGGCGCGGACGGCGCCCAGCTCCAGGGCGATCAACGCGCCTGCGCCGAGCAACATGGTGGTGAGTCGTCGCCTCGAACTCGGGGCCACCCAGGCGGCGGCGATGGTCACCGCCATGGCGGCGAGCTGCCACGAGGTCGGCGGTGGAATGTGGAGGACTGCGCCTGTCGAGCTGGTCAGTCGCGCGATCGTGCGCACGCCCATCAAGGCGCCTGATCCGAGGATGGCCGCGCCGCGCTCCACCGGAGGCGCCCAAGCGAGGATCGCATGACCGAGGCAGATCGGGAGCGCGGCCAGCTCGCCCAGCGGCGCGGCGATGAGGTTGGCAAAGAGGCCGAGGACAGGCAACGTCGGCGCGAGGATGGCGAGGAGCGGCGTGCAGCCGGCCATCGCCGACAGCGTGGTGGCTATCGCCGTGAGGACCTTTTTCACGGGCCCCGGGCCATGGACGATGGCGGCCGCGATCGGCTTCTGGAGCACGACGAGGCCCGCGGTGGCGCCGGCGGAGAGGGCGAACGAGAGATCGCAGCCGATCAGCGGATCGGCCACGGCGAGCAAGAGGATCGACCAGGCGAACGTGCGCGGCGCGGCGGCGCGGACGCCGAGGGCGCGGGCGATCATCGCGGCGCTGAGCATCGCCGCGGCGCGGACGGCGGAGCCGCTTCCGCCGGCGAAGTCGGCGTATGCCCAGGCCAGCGGCACAGCGAGGATCGCCGCGATCCGACCGGCGTCCACGCGCGCCGAGATCGCCTCGATGCGCAGCAAGAGCGCGCGCAGCGCGGCGGCGATGCCCGCGACGGCGAGGACGAGGTGCGTGCCCGAGACGGCGAGCAGGTGCGAGAGGCCGCTGACGCGAAAGGCCTCATCGTCGAGGGGATCGAGATCGGTCTCGCCGAGCACGAGGGCGCGCCCGAGGGCCGCCGCCTCGGGGTGGTACGTGGCCTCGATGCGGCGGCGCACGTGGGCCCGGGCGTGATCGATGAGCGCGGGGATCGACCGCGATCGCCGGAGGATCTGCACGTCCTGCACCCCGCCGCTCGCCGCGACGCCGAGGCGGGCGATCGGCGCGCGCGCGTCGGCCGATCCCTCATCGGCGAAGAGATGGACCGGGGCGAGATCGGCGACCACCGCGACGCTGTCGCCCCGCGCGAGATCTTCGGGCACGCCGTAGAGGCGGACGCGGATCGGCTCGCGGATCGGGTGCTCACCGCAGAGGCCGCTCGTGAGCTCGACGTCGGCGCGGCCTTTGGGGCTGTCGTCGGTCGCAGGCGTCGAGCCGCGCTGCACGACCGGCGTACCGACGACGCGCCCTTCTCCTTCGCATCGGGACGGTGGCGTGAGCAGCGCGATCGCCCCGCCGTGGATCGCCTCGGCGCCGGCGAGCGCCGCGCGCGATCGGAGCGCGCCGATCACCAGCGCGACCAGGGCGAACGCCACCACGCGCCTTCGTGTCCCGGCGCGAAGGAGCACCACGGCGACCACGGTGACGCCGAGCGCAGCCGGGATCGGCGCGAGCGCGGAAGCCGGTCCGGCGAGGAGCGCAAGAGCGGCGAGTACGATCGCGTCGACCATCGAGGCGTCGCACAGCAAGGCGAAGGCCGCGCGAAATCGCCCTGGATTCAAGGGAAAATCGTCAACACCGGGGTGGCGGCGTCACGGCGGATCCGCGATCGCGTCAGCGTCGATCGCTGGTGCACCTTTCCGTGCGCCATGAAACCCGCGCGGAGACGAGAACCTCCGTGCGTCTCTCGGGCCAACACCTTAGAATCGCCCTACCGTGAGCCGGCCTCGGCCTTGCTCTCCTTAGAGGTGCGCTTGATGTCGTTGCGATCCTTCCTGCTCGGCTTACCGCTTGCTGCGGGGCTGCTCGTTGTTCCAGGCTGCGGGGCTGCTCCTGAATCGAGCGAGGCCGAGCTCCTGGGGAGCGCGAGCGGGGCGATCAAGGACGGCTACCTCGACAACAAGGACACGGGCGTCGTCGGCATCGGCATGTTCCAGCAGGGGTTTCTCATCGGCCTCTGCACCGGCTCGCTCATCGCGCCCAACGTCGTGCTCACCGCGCATCACTGCGTGGCCGACGTGCTCAACGAAGACCCGCAGACGGGTATCAACTGCGCGAAGACGTCCTTCGACACCAGCTTCGCCGTCTCGATGCTGGGCGTGACCACGCGGTCAACGATGGGCAACAGCAAGAACTCCACGTACCACAAGGTAAAAGAGGTGATCACCCAGACCGGGACACCGCTCCTCTGCGGCAACGATCAGGCGATCCTCATCCTCGCGGACAACCTCGATCCCTCCGAGGCGAAGGTCCTCGTCCCCCGCGTCGACAGCGAGATCGTGAAGAAGGACGAGTACTACGCCGTCGGCTACGGCGCGACGCAGGACGATCAGGCCGGCACCGGCGCCGGCACGCGCCGCCGACGCGATAAGCTCTTCATCACGTGCCCCGGCGCTGAGTGTCCGAGCTCCCTCAAGTCCTCGGTGACGGCCGAAGAGTTCGTCGGCGATGTAGGCACCTGCCAGGGCGACTCCGGCGGCCCCGCGCTCGACCTGCAAGACCGGGTCATCGGCATCATCTCGCGCGGCGGCGCCGACTGCACGAGCCCGATCTACAGCGACGTGTTCGGCGTCGGCCAGTGGGTGAAGGACACGACGGTGCACGGCGCCGCGGTCGGCGGCTACGCGGCGCCTGCGTGGACGACGGGCTACCCCACCCATCCCAAGTTCAACTACCCGATCGGCGGCGACTGCGCGCAGCCCTCGGACTGCGCCTCGAACAGCTGCATCGCCGACGGCGTGGCGACGTACTGCACCCGCGCCTGCACCGACGCGGCGACGTGCCCCGACGGGTACACCTGCGACACGGCGAAGCTCGGCGTCTGCTTCCAGAACCACCCGCCGCCCGTCACGAGCACATCGACCTCATCGACCTCGAGCTCGAGCGGCGGCGACGCGGCCTCGGGCTGTTCCATCAACGCGGGGGACGATCCGACCAAGCCCGTCCCTTGGCTCACCAGCGGCGTGGTGATCGCCGCGCTCGCGCTCCGCCGCCGCCGCGCCTCCTGAACTATCGTCCCGGGGTATGGCCTCTCGCTTCGGGCGCCGCAGCGCCCTCTCGATTTTCGCGGCGCTCGCGCTCGAAGCCTGCTCCCGGCCCGGCGCCGGAGGGCGCGCGCGCGTCGTCTCGATTTCGCCGAGCACGACCGAGGCCGCCTTTGCGATCGGCGCGGGCGAGGTCGTGGTCGGGCGATCCAAGTACTGCGATTACCCGCCGGAGGCCGCGCGCCTCCCCATCGTCGGCGGCTTCGCTGATCCCAACCTCGAGGCCATCCTCGGCCTCGCGCCGACGCTGGTGATCGGCGCGCGCGGGCCCGCGGGGCCGGCGATCGAGCAGGCCCTCAACGCGCACGGGATCGCCACGCTCTTCCCCGAAACAGAGTCGCTCGCGCAGATCGAAGACCTGCTGACCGAGCTCGGCAAGCGACTGCACTACGAGGCCGGCGCGGCCGCCGCGGTGGGCGCGATCGAGGCCGATCGCAAGCGCGTCACCGCCGCCGTCGCCGGTCGTGCCAAGGTGCGCGCGGTGTTCCTCTTCGACATCTCCCCGATCTACGCCGCGGGCCCGGGCGGCTTCCCCGACGAGCTCCTCCGCGAGGCCGGCGCGATCAACCTCGTCGACAAGGGCGGGGCTTACCCGACGCTGGATCTCGAGCGCCTCCTCGCCCTCGATCCCGAGGTGATCCTCGACGGCGCCGCCGACGGAACCGAGGGCCCCTCGCGGATCGCGGCCCTGCGCGGCGCCCCGGGGTGGCGCGATCTGCGGGCCGTGCGCGAAGGCCGCGTGCGTCAGGTCAACGCCGCGACCGTGCTGCGGCCCGGCCCGCGGATCGGACAAGGCCTGATCGCCCTCGCGCGCGCCCTGCACGGGGACGCGATCCTCCCCGCGACGCCGGGGGCACCGTGAGCGCGGCGGGGCGCGGCAGCGGGCGCGTGCGCGCCGACGAGCTGGTGGTGAGCCGCGGCCTCGCCGTCTCGCGCGCGCGCGCCCAGGCGCTGATCATGGCCGGCGAGGTCATGAGCGGCGAGCGACGCGTGGAGAAGCCCGGCGCGCTCCTCGCCGCGGACGCGCCGCTCACGCTGCTCGTACGCGCTCGCTTCGTCTCCCGTGGGGGCGACAAGCTCGACCACGCCATCGCCGCCTTCACGCCGCTCGGCCTCGAAATCCAGGGTAAATCGTGCCTCGACGTCGGCGCTTCGACCGGCGGCTTCACCGACTGCCTCCTCCAGCGCGGCGCCCGGCGCGTCGTCGCCGTCGACGTCGGCTACGGCCAGCTCGCGCAGAAGCTCCGCGACGATCCGCGCGTCGATGTGCGCGAGCGCGTCAACGCCCGCGAGCTCGATCCCCGGGACCTCACGCCGCCGCCCGAGCTCGTCGTCGTCGACGCCTCGTTCATCGGCATCGGCAAGCTCATGGGCGCGATCGCCGGGCTCCTCCCCGCGGGCGGCGAGCTCGTCGCGCTGGTGAAGCCGCAGTTCGAAGCGGGGCGCGAGGCCGTCGCCAAAGGGCGCGGCGTCATCCGCGATCCCGCGATCCGCAGCGCCGCGATCGCGGGCGCGCGCGCCGACATCGAGGCCGCGGGGTTCACTGTCGTGGGCGACGTCGACAGCGCCGTCCCAGGGCCCAAGGGCAACGTGGAGCACTTCGTCTACGCGCGACGAAACGCCTTGATTTCCCCATGATCCGCAAAGCCTCGCTCGGGACGATCGTCCTCACCGTCTTCCTCGATCTCCTCGGCTTCGGCCTCGTCGTTCCTTACCTCCCCGGCGTCGCGCGGGCGCATGGCGCGAGCGACATCGTCGCCACGCTGCTCGGCGCCGGCTACTCGCTGATGCAGCTCGTCTTCGTCCCGTTCTGGGGACAGATGAGCGATCGCACCGGCCGCCGCCCCGTTCTTCTCTGGAGCATCGCAGCGTCGATCCTCGGGTTCCTTCTGCTCGCCAACGCCGACTCGCTGGCGATGCTCTTCGTCGCCCGCCTCTGGACGGGCGTCGCCACGAGCAACCTCGCCGTCGCGCAGGCCTACATCGCCGACGTCACCAAGCCCGAGGAGCGCGCCCGCGGCATGGGCTTGATCGGCGCAGGGATCGGCTTCGGGTTCGTCCTTGGCCCGGTCCTCGGCGGCCTGCTCGTGGGCGTCAACGCGCACTACCACTGGCTCCCGCGCGTCGGCGCGCTCCCCGCGTACGCCGCCGCGGGCCTGGCCACGATCAACGTCGCGCTCGCGTGGCGCTTCCTCCCCGAGTCGCTCCCCGCCGAGAGGCGCGGCGCGCACCTGCGCCGCCTCTCGCCCTTCGACGCGAGCCGCTACCGCGCCGCCGCGCGCTTCCCCGGCACGAGCGTGGCGATGGCGCTGAACTTCGTCGTCATCCTCTCGTTCGCGGCGATGGAGCAGACGTTCCGCCTCTTCACGGCCGACACCTTCCAGATGAGCGACGCCGACACGGGCTACGTGCTCGGCTTCGTCGGCCTGGTCCTGATCGTGGTGCAAGGCCTGCTGCTCCGGCCGCTCTCCCGCGCCTTTGGTGAGCGCTCGCTCCTCCGCGCCGGGGTCTCGATCCAGTCGCTCGGCTTCGCTGCCCTCGCGCTCACGCCGCGCTTCGACAGCGTGGGCCCGCTCTATGTGGCCATGGGCGTCATCGCCTTCGGCAGCGCGCTCACCAGCCCGAGCCTCTCGTCCTTCGTCTCGAAGTGCAGCGACGCACAGAGCCAGGGCGTGGTGCTCGGCGTCCTCCAATCGGCGGGCGCCTTCGCGCGCGTGTGCGGGCCGGCGACGGGCGGCGTGCTCTACCAGACGGTCGGCCACTCGGCGCCGTATGTCGCGGCGTCCTTGGGCATGGCGCTCGCGGGCATCCTCTCGCTCCGCCTGCGCCCGCCTGCATCTGAAAAATCCGTCTCTTCCGCGTCACACCCCACGTAGCGCGGGGATCAAGACGTCTCGCGGCCACGGTGATACTACCGTCGCCATGATTGGACGACGTCGTTGGTGGAAGGCGACCGCAGCGGCCCTCGCGCTCGTGGCCATTGGGGTGGGCTGCGACAACAAGGGGAGCGGCGAGATCAAGCCCGAAGGGACTGCGGGGCCGGGCAGCGCCCCGGCGATGACGGAGTGGCGCGTCGGCGCCTACCTCAGCCTCTCGGGCGAGAACACCGCCTTCGGCATCGACACCCGCGAGGGCATCGAGCTCGCCGTGGACGACATCAACAAGGCCGGCGGCATCAAGAAGAAGCCCATGAAGGTGCTCTTCGAGGACGACAAGTCCAACGCCAACGAGGCCAACAACAAGGTCCTCCAGCTCATCGATCGCGACAAGGTCGTGGCCTTGCTCGGCGAGGTCGCCTCGGCCCGCTCCCGCGCCGGCGGCATCGTCGCCAACAAGAAGAAGATCCCGATGATCACCCCGTCATCGACCAACCCCGACGTCACCCGCGTCGGCCCCTTCGTCTTCCGCGTCTGCTTCACCGACGACGTCCAGGGCCAGATGGGCGCGGAGTTCGTCATTCACAAGCTCGGCAAGAAGAAGATCGCCATCCTCTTCGCCTCCGACGACCTCTACTCCTCCGGCCTCGCCAAGGAGTTCCGCGACTACGCCAAGAAGATCGGCGGCGAGATCGTGATCGAGAAGAGCTTCCTCCAGAAGGAGACCAACTTCACGACCTACATCAACGAGATCAAGGACGCGAAGCCCGACATCATCTACGCGCCGATCTACTACCAAGCCATGGTGCCGATCGCCCGCCAGGCCAGCGCCGTGGGCATCAAGGGCGACATGTTCGTCGGCGGCGACGGCTGGGACGCCGAGGTGCTGCTCACCGACGCCGGCAAAGAGATGGACGGCGCGTACTTCACCAACCACTACGCGCCCGGCGTGCCCTGGCCCAACGCCCAGAAGTTCCTGACCCAGTACACCGAGCGCTTCAAGCGCTCGCCCACCAGCCTGGCCGCCATGGGCTACGACGCGGCCATGCTCCTCGCCGACGCCATCGGCCGCGCCAAGACCGACACGCCGGAGTCGATCCGCGACGCCATCGCCGCCACCAAGGACTTCCCGGGCGCCACTGGCAACATCACGATCAACGCCGAGCGCAACGCCGACAAGGCCGTCGTGATCGTGCAGATCAAGGACAAGAAGTTCACCTACCACTCCATGGTGAACGCCACGCCCGGCGCCGCCGCGCCCGCGCCCGCTCCCGCGCCCGTGCCCGCGCCCGTCGAGAAGAAGTAACCAAAACCCCGCCCGCTCCGCGGCCTTTGGCCTTTGCGGAGCGGGCGATCCTCGCCTAGCTCGGGCGAGAGGACCGGACAGCACAGCATGGCGTTGAAGATACTGAGCGCCCTGATCACGGGCCTCGCGCAAGGCTCGATGATCGCGCTCATCGCCCTTGGGTACACGATGGTGTACGGCATTTTGAAGCTCATCAACTTCGCCCACAGCGAGGTCTTCATGATGGGCGCCTACGCCGGCCTCTTCCTCATCGGCGGCCTCGGAGGCGAAAGCTCCCCGCTCTTCGCGGGCGTCTTCGGCACCCTCGGCGCGATGGGCATCGCCGGCACCCTCGGCGTCATCGTCGAGCGCATCGCCTACGCCCCGCTGCGTTCACGCGGCAAAAACAAGGCGAACACCCGCATCACCCCGCTCGTCACCGCCCTCGGCATGAGCGTGCTCTTGCAGAACCTGGCGCAGCTGCTCTTCACCGCGCAATACCGCGGCTACCCGCAGCTCCTCCCGATCCAGCACACCCGCAAGGTCATCTTCATCACGGCGATCGCGGTGATGCTCGCGCTCCAGTTCCTCGTCCACCGCACCTGGACGGGGAAGGCCATGCGCGCCCTCTCGACCAACGTCGAGGCCGCACGTCTGATGGGGGTCCGCACCGGCCGGATCATCAGCCTCACCTTCCTCACGGGCTCCAGCCTCGCGGCCGTGGGGGCTGTGCTGTATTGCCTCGATCAATCGCAGGCGTATCCGACCATGGGCACCGTCATTGGCACTCGCGCCTTCGTGGCCGCGGTGATCGGCGGCATTGGCAACATCCCCGGGGCGATGCTCGGTGGGGTGCTGATCGGCGTGATTGGCGAGCTGACGAAGCTGACGCCGTACTCCGGGTTGCAGGATGTGTTGATCTTTGCGGCGCTGATCGTGGTGCTGCTGGTGCGGCCGACAGGGCTGCTGGGCAAGGCGGGAATCGAGAAGGTCTAGCGCGCTCTTGGGAGGGTGAGCCTGCGCCTTGGTCTCACAATGCAGAAACAATGGCTTTCCCGTCGCCCCTGGCTGCCCTCCACAATCACCTGGCTGGCCTTTGCGCTCGGCGTTCTCTGGCGGTGGTTTCACCTCACGAAGTGGCACGATCCGCGCTGGTTCACGCCCGTCGAGATGCAGGACTACCTGACCCTGGCCAAGCGCCTCGCGCAGCCGGGTTACGTGCTCACGGCCTTTGACGTGCCCACCCCGCCGGGGAACACGTGGCTCCTCGAGTTTTTCCTCCGGCGGGACGCCTCGCTGCTCCAGCAAGTCCACTTCAACTTCCTGGTCTGCGCTCTCGTGCCCCTGGCGATCGGTGCGCTTGGATGGGTCACCTTTGGCAAGCGAACGGCCCAGGCGGCGGTCGTGGTCGCCAGCGCCTACTTCGCGCTCGTCGACTGCGGCGCGTATCTCACGCCGGATGTCCACCTCGCGCTGACCGGGACGCTGACGATCGCGTCGTACCTGCAGGCGATGAAGCTCGTTGGCGAAGAGCCATCCTCGAGGCGAAACGCCGCCTTTCTCGGCCTCGCAGGGCTGAGCGGGCTCCTCTTCTCGCTCGCGATGGCGCTGAGCACGTTCGCGCTCCCAGCCTTGCTCGGCTTCTGCGCGGTTCACTTCCTCTTCACCCACGGGCCAAAGCCTCTGCGGAAAGCCATGGTGCTCGCGGCCTTCCTCGTCGCGTCGGCGCCGATCACCGTGAAGGTCGCCACGCGCTGTACCGCCGCGAACGGCGGCCACTTTTGCTTGAGCTCGAACACGACCGCAGCCGAGTTCCTGCTTGGCCACTACGATCGGACCGGAGCAGTCGAGTGGCGTGATCCGGCGAAGCCGGGCGACGTCGCTATCCTGAGCAACCTCGGCGCCCAGCAGCACGGCTTCCGGGCCAACAAGGTCGTCGGGTTCTCGATCACGGATCAGGAGAGCAACTCCGCGTACGCCTGGAGCTGGATCCGACAGAACCCTGGCAAGGCGTTCATACTCTCGCTCGAGCACGTCTGGGATTGCCTCTGCGGTACGTATCCCTGGACAGTCCTCATCGCGGAGCAGTGGGTCTTTGGCTATGCAGCCCACTTCCTCTTCCTGGTCTTCGTACTGCTTCCGGCGCTGACGGTCCTCGCCGATCTGCTCCGGCAGCGCGGCTTCATCGGGCTGCTCCGCTCGACGGAGTTTGCGGTGGTCTCACCCATCTTTGGAGTATGCGCCGCTGCGTTCGCCACCTCGGGGCAAGTCCGCTACCGCATTCCGTGGGACGGCGTCCTCATCGTGCTCGGCGTGCAATTCTACCATCGGCTAAAGTCGGGGCTCGAGGCGCCCAGCGCCGCGGAGGAGAGCGGTCTTGGCTCCGAGAAAGAGGACGACGCGGAGGAGCTCCGGCAGGCCAATCGCCGCATCCGGATCATTCTGCTCGTCGCCGGCGCCTTGGCGATCGTCGGCGTAGTCCGTGGCATCTTCTGGGCGATGCCCGACGGGCACCGCTTTCGAGCCAGCAGCGGCGCCTGGGGCTATCCGGCCACAGGGACAGTGGGTGATCACGGGGACCGAGGCCTCTTCCTCCATACCGCAGAGGAAGAGAGCCCGTGGGTCGAGATCGATCTCGGCGAGCTCCGCGAGATCGAGCGAGTCATGGTGGAGAACCGCGACGACCTCGGAGCGGATCGCGCCGTACCCCTGGTCGTCGAGCTGGGTGATCCCGCGCGCCGTTACCACGAGGTGGCCCGGCGCGTCGAAGTGTTCGACCGCTGGACCGCTACCTTTCCGAAGCAACAGGCCCGGTACGTCCGGCTCCTCGTTCCGCGGAAAACGATCCTGCACCTGAAGAACGTGCAAGCCCAGTGAGCGCGGCGATCCGCGCCACAGCACGGAGGATCCGGTTTGCGGTTCGATTCCGCTCCTGCGTGCTCAGCGGCGCTGTAGCCTGCTTGTGGTCCTGGGTCTTGTCGGCGTCGGTGATGGCCTGGTGGGCGACGGCGATGGCTTCCAGATCCTTTTGCAGGATCCCGAAGCTCGCGGCCTCTTCCGGGTTGGTGGTGGCCCGGTCCAGGATCAGCTGGAGCACGCACTTCACGTCGCGCGCCACGTCGGGATTGACGACCTGCCCGACACCGTAGGCCTGCTGCACTTCCTTTGAAGCGTGGGCTTTCCGCACGGCGGAGCGCACGGCCTTCACGCGCGTGTAGCCGATTCGGAGCGCTGCGGCTTGCGTGGCGGTGGCGACCTTGGCTTCTTGGCGAACCCGAGGAGACGATTCGCAACTTGGCATGGTGGCGGATGGCGAAGAAGGCGCCTCGCGACGCGATGCCGTTCAGTAGGGCCGAGGTGCAGAAGTTACGGTCTGCGATCCAGCAGTCGCCGCCTTCGACGAGCGTGAGGAGCTCGGGCGTCATCGAACGCTCCTGAGCATGGCCATCTTCGCACGGCAGCATGTGCGTCACGAGCATAACGTCGGGTTCGAGCCGAGGATCCAAGACGGTTCCTCCTCGCAGCCCGGAGATATGCACGCCCCCGCGAACAGGCCCGCATCCTGCGCACCCTCTGACCCCGACTTGGCCGCGTCACGATCCTCGAATACAAGAGTGAAGCCACCCGGCAGTCCGAGTACGCGCGCCGTTGGCTTTAGCGAATTCATGCACCGAAGAGCCGGATGCGTTAGTTGCGCACGTCCGGATCCGTGGGGGGCCGGGGTGGCATCGGACTGGAGAACCCCCCGATGACACCTCGGCCTACCCGACCCCGTCAGAGAAGAAGCCGGAAGGCCAGTGGCGCGCGTATGACTACAAGGAGCTTGTAGCGCGGGATAAGTGCTCGCTCGACGTGTTCTGGCTCAAGGACGAAAGCCTGGAGGCGACACAGAACCTGACGCCGCCGGCCGATATCGCTCGAGAGATCGTGGAGGACCTGCGCGCAGCGCTGGAGCAGTTCGAGAGCGTGGCGGCGGATCTCGGGGAGTAAGCGTCTGGGTCTCCGGAACACGCGCCCACGCCGTGCGCCGCCGCACCGGATCGAGTCGTCTCGATTGACGAGCTCCTCCGTAGCGCGTTACGCCGGGGCCATGGACACGAAGCTGCAATTCAACCAAGGCCTCCAGTGGGGCGGCCTCGCGTGGCTCGCTTACCTCGTGGTCACGTCCCTCGGGCACATGCGTGCCGACCACCCGCTCTTTCTCCCTTACCTGATCCCGCTGATAGAGTGGACGCTAGCGTTCACGCTCGCGTGGACGCCATGGTCGCGTGTCGCCGTCGCGCTCGCCATGGTGGCTCAGGTCGGTGCGGACATAGCGATCACTGCCCGCATGGGTGAATTCCGCGTCACCCTGGCCGCGTTCCTGCCCCTCTGCCTTCCTGTCCTTCCCCTGCTTTTCATGGTCCCGGAGCGCCCCCGGATCACGGTCGCGTTCGCGCTCCTCGGTCGGTGGCGCGACGCTGCGCGAACGCTCGCCGGGTGGCGGTGGGTGATTGTCGCGATTGGAGTCCTCTTGCTCGAGCGGAGCGGGTGGGCGTCGCTATCGACCACGTGGAGCTCGGAGGATTGGTTCAGGATTCCGGGACAGGACGTCTTGATCGCCTTCGCCCCTCAGGTCCTGCTCTTCGGTGTCGCCGCGCTTCCGCGGCTGCGCTGGCCGGCTACGGCGTGACGCTCACGGTCACCGTACCAAGCAGAGAGCACATCTTCGGAGGCCGCGTCGTGCTGAATTGAACGCGGTTATTCCCACCATGGTCACCGTTCGCATTGGTCACCTCGCCCACGTGACAGATGCGAACGATGGGCCACGTCGAGAGCGTGCAGTACGAAAGCGGATGAGTCCGGGCGTTCTGTTACTAACCAGGCGCATGCCTGGATCTGTGGAGGATCCGGGGGAATCGGCGCACTCTCCCGCAGCAATGCTGGATGCTCCAAGTTCTCAAGGTTCACGCTTCCGGTTCATGGAGCGGGCGGGCTCGGATCTGGCGCTGAACCGCACCGTGCGGAACTTGAACTGAGCCAGCGGCCCAGATCATGCACTGATCCTGAGCGGGTGTAGCGGGGCAGCGCAACCTCGACAACATCGATGCACGGACACGGAGGAGGCCAGGAGAGCCGCTCCTCCTGGATGACGCTGAGCAGCCAAGGAGGCAATCATGGCTCTGATCGTTTCACTCCTCGCGACTCTAACCTTCGCAATCGGTGTCCTCGGCCTCGTCTCCCCTGCTGGGATGAATTCTCTCGTATCCCGCTTTCGTTCAAAGACCGGGTTCTGGACGGCCATCGTTCTCCGTCTGGTCTTCGGCGTCGCCCTGTGGCGCGTCGCGCCCGCTTCCCGTGCACCGGCGGTCCTCCAGGCCCTCGGCGTCGTGTCAGCGGCGTCCGCCCTCGCGCTCCCGTTGCTCGGGATGCCGCGCTTTCAAGCCATCTTATCCTGGTGGTCCCGCCAATCGCCCGTCTTCGTGCGGACGTGGTCGGTCGCCGCTATCGGGGTGGGTGCGTTCATTCTGTGGTCGGTCAATTGAAGTGCCTGACAGAATCGGACTGAGCCGGCCAAGGAGACGTAAGCACGCCGAGAAGTCGTAGCGCCTCACTTTGTCCCGTGGAGCCGGACGCGGAACCGCACTGGCGCGACCATGCCTGGGAGCTCGACCGAGGGGGCGAGCACCTCGCCTGAGGTTACGCCCGGAGGCACCGCGAGCCATGCGCTGAAGAGCTCGTCCACCGTGCGTGTCCCGTCGCAGCGCGCGCACCCCGCGGATTGCTTTTGCGCCGTGCAGTCCGGGCACCACAGCTCGACGTGCAGCGAGATGGTCGCCATCCCGCCCTGTGCGGCCTCGGCCTCGCCGAGCACCAGCGTGATGAAGCCGGGCTCGTCGCGCCGCGCGACGCCGCACGCGATCAGCGTGGCGAGCGGCCCGCTGAGCCGCGACAGCATGACGGCGGCGACGGTCGTACGCGGCCCGCGCGATCGGGTCCGAGAGCACGGCGTACGCCGCCGCGAGCTGCTGGAACGTGGCCGTCGCGCCGTCGCCCGCGCGGTCTGGGTGCCACCGCAACGCGAGCTGCCGCCACGCCCTGCGCAGCTCCTCGTCGTCCGCGCCTTCATGAACGCCGAGCAGCGCGTAATAATCGGCGGCGAGCGGGGAAGGCATCGGACGAGCGCAGTGTAGCCGACGCTCCACGGAGGGTCCGGATTCTCGCGCGGTTGTACGTCCGTCACGTCGGAGTGACGCGCTCGCCGGCGCGCCCATCACCCCGGGTGCATGTGCGCCGCGATCACCTGCGCCAGGAAGATCTGCGCCAGGTTGAAGTACACGATGATCCCGAGCACATCGATCAGCGTCGCGATGAACGGCGTCGAGCTCGTCGCCGGATCAACCCCGATGCGGCGGAGCAAGAGCGGGAGCATCGAGCCGACGGTGCAGCCCATGAAGGGGATGGCCACCAGGGTGACGCCGATGGTCAAGATGAAGCCGAGCTCGTCACCCCACATCCACACGCGGATCATGCCGATCGAGGCCAGCATCAGCCCGAGCACGAGGCCCTGGCCCGACTCGCGGAGGAAGACGCGCCGCCAGTCACTCGTCTTGATGTCGCCGACGGCGAGGCCGCGGATGATCAGCGAAGCCGACTGCGAGCCGGTGTTGCCTCCGGTCGAGATCAAGAGCGGCACGTAGTAGCTGAGCTTGGCGACTGACTGGATCACCGCGTCGTAGTGGCGCAGCGCCGTGCCGGTGAAGAACTCGCTGACGAAGAGCGCGGCGAGCCACGGGCCTCGCTTGCGAATGAACATCCAGAAGCTCGTCTGGAAGTAGCCGTCCTCGATCGGCTCGACGCCGGCGAGGCGCTGCATGTCCTCGCTGCTCTCCTGCGTGAGCACGTCCATGATGTCGTCGACGGTGATCACGCCGAGCAGCTTGCGGTCGGCGCCGAGCACCGGCAGCGCGTTGAAGTCGTACTTCGCCATCGTCCGCGCGACCTCTTCCTGGTCGGTCTCGGGGCTCACGGAGAAGACGTTCTCGGTCATCACGTCGGCGAGCAGCGCGGTCGACGGGTTGAGCAGCAGATCGCGGAGCGAGACGACGCCGAGGAGGCGGTTGGTCTTGGTGACGACGTACACGTAGTAGATGGTCTCGGCGTCGTCCCCGCCCTTGCGGATCAGCTCGATCACGTCGGCCACCGTGAGGTCGAGCGGCACCGAAATGTAGTCGGTGGTCATCAGACCGCCGGCGCTGTCCTCGGGCCACTTCGCGAGCTCGGAGACCTCGGCGGCGGCCTCGGGATCGAACTTCTCCAGCGACTCGAGCAGCGTGTCGCCGACCGCCTCGGGGAGGCCCTCGATCAGATCGGTGCGCTCGTCGGCGGACATCTCGGCGGCGATCGACGCGACGTTGTCGACGCCGAGCTGCTCGACCATCGCCTCCTGCGTGTCCTCGTCGAGGCGCTCGAAGATCGGCGCCGCGTCGCGCGCGGTCAGCGTCTTGAGGACCTGGGCGGCCTCTTCGTCGTCGAGCAGCTCGATCAGATCGGCGAGGTCCTCGTCGTGGATCTCCTCGAGCAGCGCGGCGAGCTGCGACGGATCTTCGCGCAGGAGCTGGCGCACCTCGGGGACAATCGCGACGGCGACACGCAACATTGCGCGCACTCAACCGCACTTCAGCGCCCACGTAAACCACCGCACTTCCTCACTGCGCGTGATGACGAAGGTGCCAACCTTGGGTGGCATCAGTGGGCGTGCCTGCGTCAACAGAGTTGGCTATTCAGTGATCCCTGGGCAGCGAAATTCCCCGGGATCTCCGGCTGGCGCTGTTGTTGCTTCATTCTCCGTGGCGCTTCGGTTTTCTTCCAGGAATCCGCGGCCAAAAGGGCGAATTGACAGGGTTCCAGGGAGGTCTCTACGATGGCGGCCTCCCCCGGGTCCCGGGACGCAGGGACACTCGTCCCCGTCCTGCTTCGGGGTAGGCAAGGCCTCCGCGGATCGCAGCAGCGCGGGCCGGGTCGGTCGAAAGGAAGAGCGAGTTATGACGGATCATTTGCTTCGAAAGGGTCGCGGGTGGGGACGCATAGCCCAGATCGCGTGCGCTCTCGTCTCGATCGCTGGAGCCGGAACGGCAGGCGGCTGCCTCAACCGGCCCATCCAGCCCAACGAGCCGCGGAGGACATCGACGATCGTCGAGCCCTTCCAGCAGAGCTCGGTCGACAAGATCGACCTCCTGCTGATGCTCGACAACTCGCGATCGATGGCTGACAAGCAGCTCATCCTCGCGGCCGCCGTGCCCGATCTCGTCAGCGGCCTCGTCAACCCGAAGTGCGTCAACGACGCGGGGACGGCGCTGCCGGCGGATCAGCAGCCTGCCGGCCCGACCGTCGCGTGCCCGCTCGGCGCGAAGCGCGAGTTCGAGCCGATCGTCAACATCCACATCGGCATCGTCTCCTCGAGCCTCGGCGGCCACGGCGGCGACGCCTGCGCCACGTCCGAGACGCTGTCCTGCGCCGGCTCGCCCAACCCGTCGAACAACGACGCCGGTCACCTGATCGCGCGCACCGATGCTTGCGTCGGCACGCTGGTCCCGACCTACGGCGACGCCAAGGACCGGGGCTTCCTCGCCTGGGATCCCAAAGGGATCCTCATGCCCAAGGGCGAGTCGAAGCTCGGCCAGATCGCCGACATCAAGGACGCCGTCGCCGGCCAGCTGCCGACGGTCACGCCCGGCATCGTCGCGACGCTCAAGGACATGGTTCAGGGCGTCGGTCAGGTCGGCTGCGGCTACGAGGCCCAGCTCGAGTCCTGGTACCGCTTCCTGATCGATCCGGATCCGTACAAGGAGATCACGCTCCAGGGCGGCAAGGCGGTGGTCTCCGGCACCGACACGCTGCTCCTCAAGCAGCGCGCCGACTTCCTCCGGCCGAGCTCGCTCCTCGCGATCATCATGCTGACCGACGAGAACGACTGCTCCGTGAAGGAGACCAACCAGTTCTACTTCGCGGTCCAGCAGCAGAACCCGCAGGACAACAAGAAGAAGTTCCACCTGCCGCGCGCTCGCTCGGAGTGCCTGCTCAACCCGAACGATCCGTGCTGTAAATCGTGCGGTCAGGGCGTGCCCACCGGCTGCCCCGTGGACGACAAGTGCACGACGAGCCCGACGCTGAGCGACACCGAGGACGACATCAACCTGCGCTGCTTCGACCAGAAGCGCCGCTTTGGTATCGACTTCCTCTACCCGATCGATCGCTACACCCAGGCCCTCCGCAACGCCCAGGTCCCGAACCGCAAGGGCGAGATGGTCAAGAACCCGATCTTCGACGACATCCACAAGGACCCGAACGATCCCAACGTTCGTGACGCGAGCCTCGTCTTCATCGCCGGCATCGTCGGTGTTCCCTGGCAGCTCATCGCCCGCACCGACGCCAACGGCAACCCGGACCTTCTCAAGGGCCTCGACGTCGAGGGCAAGGAGATCGGCGGCTTCAAGAACTACGACGAGCTCAAGAGCGCGAACGACAAGAACGGCTTGACCGGCTGGGACAACATCCTCGGCGATCCGGGCAACTACAAGGCGCCGGCCGACCTGCACATGGTCGAGTCCTCGCAGCCGCGTACGGGCCTCCTGCCGCCCACCTCGGCGGAGGTGGATCCGATCAGCGGCCACGAGTACACGAACGCGAACAGCGATCTCCAGTACGCGTGCATCTTCGATCTGCCCGAGGCGCGTGACTGCGCGGTCAACACCAACGGCTGCGACTGCAGCAGCCTGACCAACGACAACCCGCTCTGCGACACGACCGTGAAGACGAAGCAGCTCCGCGCCAAGGGCTACCCCGGTACGCGCGAGCTCTCGATGCTCTACTCGGTCGGCGCGAACGGCATCGTCGGCTCGGTGTGCCCGGCGCAGCTCACGAAGACGGATCAGTCGGACTACGGCTACCGTCCCGCCATCGGCGCCATCATCGATCGCCTCAAGACGGCGCTCGGCGGCAAGTGCCTCCCGCGGGAGCTCACCGTCGATCCGAAGACCAGGGAGGTGCCGTGCTTGATCCTCGAGGCGCGCAACGTCGCCGGCACGCCCACCTGCGATGCGAAGGAGTTCCGCCGCGATTTGACGGGGGAGCACCTCAACGCCAAGACGGTCGCGCTGGCCGATCCGCTCGCCGCGGCGCAGGCGAAGCCGTGGAATCAGTTCTGCGAGATCCTCCCCGCCGGTGACGCCTCCCCGGCGGCGCTCAAGGCGTGTCAGACGGATCCGAGCACCAACCCGATCACCAAGTCCACGCCTCCCAAGGAAGTGAACGGCTGGTGCTACGTCGACCCGACGCAGGCGCCGGACGAGGGCAGCGAGAAGATCGTGGCGAGTTGCCCGGCGAACGAGAAGCGCCTGATCCGCTTCATCGGCAAGGGCAACCCGGTCCCCGGCGGCACGCTGTTCATCACCTGCAGCGGCGACTGACAGCTCAGGGGCCTGTCGAGGTCCAACCCTGCGAGGCTCGGCACACATGCCGGGCCTCGCGGCATTTTGTGATAAGAATCCCGCCCTGACGTGGCCGCCCAAAAGAAGATCCTGATCATCGAGGACGAGCCCCACATCGTCCTCGGGCTCACCGACGCGCTGGAGTTCGAGGGGTTCGCCGTCGTCTCCGCCGGCAAGGGGAAGGACGGCGTGCAGCTCGCGCGGCAAGAGAAGCCCGACGCCATCCTCCTCGACCTGATGCTGCCCGACACCAACGGCTTCAAGGTCTGCGAAGACGTGCGCCGCAGCGATCCCTTCGTGCCGATCATCATGCTCACGGCCCGCGGGCAGGAGGTCGACAAGATCCGCGGCCTCGACGCCGGCGCCGACGACTACGTCACCAAGCCCTTCAGCGTGGGCGAGCTCATCGCCCGCCTCCGCGCCATCTTTCGCCGCGCCGCCCGCCCGAACGAGTCGGCGGTGGAGGCCTTCAGCGTCGGTCAGGTCACGGTGAACCTGACCGCGCACACCATGGCCCGCGGCGCCGCGGTGGAGCAGCTCTCGTTCTACGAGGTCGAGCTCCTCCGCCTGCTCCACGAGCGCCTGGGCCAGCCCGTCGCGCGCGAGGAGATCTTGCAGAAGATCTGGGGCGTCGAGGCGGGGCCGTCGAACCGCACCGTCGACAACTTCATCGTCAAGCTGCGGAAGAAGGTCGAGAAGTCGCCCGACAAGCCGGAGCACATCCTGACGGTGTACGGCTTCGGCTATAAATTAGCGCCGTAGCCTCGTGATCAGCGCAGCGGGAGCACGTTGCGCAGATCGATGGGCACGCTCACCGCGCTGTCGGCGAGGCGCTTGTCGTCCATCGTCCCGAGCGTGGCGCCCGAGCGCACCTGCCGCGCTTCGAGCGTGATGGTGACGAGGTGGCCGCCGGCGACCACCACCGCCGCGTGCCCGAGCGCGGCGCCGGGCTCGAGGTGGACGCCCTCGGCGATGCCCTGCTCGAGCCGCTCCAGCGCGCTGTGGATCAAGAGGTAGCTCCGCAGCTCGGGGCCCTCGCGGACGTCGTGCCGCGTCGCCACGACGAGGTCGCCGCCGCGCTCGCCCGCGAAGACCACCTCGGCCTGGCCTTCCTGCCCCTCGAGCGCCACCAGCGTGACCTTCTCCCCCGGCGTGACGGCGAGCTCGATCGGGCCGCCGCCGTGCTCGCCCGCGAAGGCGCCGATCACCCGCGGCGCGCGCTCCGCCTTGCCCACCGGATAGCGGTAGCGCGAGGCCTCCTCCGGTCGGTCCGGTCGCCGTGGCACGCCGTCGCCGGTCGTACCCGATCGTCCCATCGTGTTGACGGGGCGCGCCGGGGCCACCGCCGCGCCCTCCACGGGGACGCGCACGCACACGGGGCCTTCGGGCAGCGTCCCCGGCCCGCACAGCGCCGGCAGCCCATCCACGCCCTGGGCGGCGGCAGGGGCTGCGACGGGCAGCGGCGGCGCCTTCGGGCCGCGATCCAGGCTACCGAGCGCGGTGAGCACGGCGACCGAAGCAGCGGCCTTCACGAGCGGGTGCATCGCCTCCGTGGAATGGCACACGCCGCTTGTTTCGACCACCTCAAAGCCGCGCTCTTCTGCCGCATTTGCCCGGCCAGGACGGCCTAAGCCGCACTGCACACGCGTTCGCGGTTGCGCTCGTACCGGGCACTTGGTAGCTCCTTTCCTCGTGCAAAACCGTGAAGCCATCGACCGGTCCCTCAACGAGCTCTTCGATGCAGAGCGCAACGTCCGCCGGCTCCACGACGAGCTTGCTGCGCTCCCCGCCGAGCCGCTGCTCGACGCCCTCACCGGCGCGCTGAGCGGCGCGCTGAAGGAGGCCAACGAAGACGAAGCCGCGCTCCGCCTCGTGCGCATTGCCGCGCTCCTCGGCGAGCACGATGGCCCGCGCGTCGTCGACGCGCTGATCGACGTGCTCTCGTCCGAGCACCCCGAGGCCCGCAAGGCTGCCGGGGAAGAGCTCGAAGAGCTCGCCTTCGACCGCTTCAAGGAGGTCGCGGGCGGCGTCGAGCGCGCGCTCAAGCGCCTCCCCGTCGGCTCCCCGGCGCTCCCCGAGCTGCCGTACCTGCTCGCCGAAATCCCCGAGCCCGGGGTGATGAAGCTCCTCGGCCAGTTCCTCGCGCACGCCGATCCGGACGCGGTCGCCGCCGCGATCGAGTCCCTCGTCGAGATCGGCGATCCGGCCGGCGCGCGCCTGCTCCAGCCCCTCGAGGGCGACGAGCGCACGGTTGAGCTCGCCGACGACGGCGGCGAAGAGACGAGCGAAGTCACCCTGGGCGAGCTGGCCGCCGAAGCCATCGAGCTCCTCCAAGAGGGCGGCCAGGAAGAGGCCGGCTGATGCTCAGCGCTCCGCTGACCGCCGCTGAAGCGGAGATATTCGAGGACGCGGTCGTCCCTCGGTATCTCTCGTTTTTCGGCGGCCTCGCGGCGGAGATGCTCTTTCCCTGCCCCCAGGCGCAGATCGCGCACCTGGGGTGCCGCACCGGCTACCCCGACTCCACCCTCGCCGAGAAGGTCCCCGAGAGCGCGCTCGTAGGGGTCGACCCTTCCGCGCCCGCGCTCGATGTCGCGCGGGCGCGCGCCTCGCTCAACTCACGCCTCCGCGTCTCTTACGAGCTTGGCGACAGCCTCCCCACGGGGCTGCCCGAGTTCGGGTTCTCCCACGCCCTCGCGCTCCACCCGATCTGCGACGCCGACGGCCGCGCGCTGCTGCTGGCCGAGCTCCGTCGCGTCCTCGCCCCCGGCGGCCAGGCGCTCCTCGCGCTGCCGCTGCGCGGCTCGTTCCCCGAGATCAACGACATGATCCGCGAGTACTCCTTGCGGCAAGATCTCGCCGACCTCGGCAAGGCCGTGGACCTCGCCGCCGCGAGCCGCCCGACGATCGAGACGATCTCCGAAGAGTTCGAGAACGCCGGCCTCTCCGAGGTCGACGTCGACGTCCAGCTCATCGCCGTCTCGTTCACCAACGGGCGCGAGTTCCTCGACGATCCTATCGCCAAGCTCATGGTCTTCCCCGAGCTCCGCTCCCTCTTGCCGCTGGGCCCGGACCTCGTCGGCCCGTGCATGAAGTACGTGCACGACGCGATCTGCAAGTACTGGTCGGAGGGCGTCTTCGAGCTCACCGTCAACGTCGGCTGCGCATCTGGGCGTCGACTGTGAAGACCCTCGTCTGTCGTTGCGAAGACGTGACGCTGCACGAGCTCGACGACGCGATGGCGCGCGGCTACCGTGACATCGAGTCGGTCAAGCGCTACACGGGCTTCGGCACCGGCTGGTGCCAGGGCAAATGGTGCCTCGCGCTCTGCGCACGCCTCGTGCAAGAGCGCGGCGGCGAGGTCGCGAAGCCGATCACGCCGCGGCCGCCGTACCACCCGGTCTCGCTCGCGGTGCTCGCCGGCCTCGCCGGCGCTGATCTCCCCGATCCCGAGAAGCGCTGACGTCGAGCCGGCGGTCCCGTCGGTTGACAGCGCCGACCCATCGCTTAAAAGGCGGGCGATGAACGTCAAGCTCGTGCAGGAATTTCGCTTCGAGGCGGCTCACCTTCTCCCCAAGATACCCGCCGGCCACAAGTGCGCGCGCCTTCACGGCCACAGCTTCAAAATCGAGGTTTCCATCGCCGGCCCCGTGGGCGAAGAGACCGGCTGGTTCCTCGACTACAGCGTGATCCACGACGCCTGGGCGCCCCTCCACGCCCAGCTTGATCACAACTACCTCAACGACGTGCCCGGCCTCGAGAACCCCACGAGCGAGCTGCTCGCCCGCTGGATCTGGACCCGCCTCCTGCCCGCGCTCCCGTCCATCGCCCGCATCACCGTCTTCGAGACCTGCGACGCCCGCTGCGAGTACGAAGGCCGCTGATCTTCGGCATTGAGGTTTGCCCGGCCGCAACAACCGGCTATAGAGCGCCCACCATGTGCCAGAAGCCCCAGGATCGAGCCCGAGAGAAGCGTCGCCTCACCAAGCGCCTCGCCAACTGGCGCGCCAAGCAAGCGCTTGCCGCCCCCGCCCCCGCCGCCGTCGGGACCACCAAGAAGGCCGAGGCCAAGCCGAAGAAGTGATTCGCAACCCCTGAGGCGCCCGCCAAGAAAGAGCCTGAAAGCGGCTCCGAACCCCTCCGGGTTACTCTTGCGGGCGCCCCTCCGGGTACAGATACTCGACCAGCGCCGCGGCCAGGTCCGCGTAGAGCTCGCCCTCGCCTTCCATGCGCCGCCAGTGCTGGAGCTCGGGATCGAGCACGTAGCGCGTCAGCGCCTTGGGCCCGCCGTGCTTCTCGCCCGTGAGCACCATCGCCCCGATATCGCGCTGCCAGTGCAGCGTGATCTCCGCGTTGCGCGGCGAGCGTTGCAGGCGAAACTTCGCCGGCGCGTCGCGCCACAGCTTGATCCCCGGCATCCCTCCGGGCGCCGTCAGATCGCGCGCGATCCGCTCCACCATCTTCAACCCCTCGCGGTTGAGGAGCGGCTCGCCGCTCGGCGCCACCTTCTCGTTGACGACCTTGGCCAGGTCCATCAGCAGCTTCCGTCCGTCATCCTCGCTCATCGATCTCGCCTCTCCCGCTGCGGAGGTCACCCGCGCCCGCGCCGCGCGCCGAAGATACCAAGCGCGCGCCACGGCCGCACGCGTCGCGGCCGTCGTGGTACGATCGCGCCTTCTTTCGAGGGAGATCGATGAACCGCTTCCACCGCCCGCTCCACCTCGGCGTCGCCTTCACGCTCCTCCTCGGGTGCGGCGGCGTCGGCGAGCAACAGACCTCCGGGGCGAGCTCCGCGGCCGGCAGCGGCGGCGCCGGAACGAGCAGCGCGGCCAGCGGCGGCCTCGGTGGAGCGAGCGGCGCCACCACGGTGAGCGCCTCGAGCGGCAGCGCGACGGCGAGCAGCGGCACCGGCGGCGGGGTCTCGCAGATGCCGATCAAGCACGTCGTGGTGATCGTCAAAGAGAATCACACCTTCGACAATTACTTTGGCTCCTTCCCGGGCGCTGAAGGCACCACCGAATGCAAGCTCAAGAATGGCACCATCCCGTGCCCGCACGCGCCCGACACCTCACGGGACCTCTGCCACTCGCACGACTGCGCCCTCACCGACTGGAACCACGGCCAGATGAACGGGTGGGAGGACACGGACGGCTCCACCAAGAACGGCGATCACCTCGCCTGGGCGCAGTTCCACGAGTCCGATATCCCCGGGTACTGGGCTTATGCCAGGGCGTTCACCCTTGGCGATCACTTCTTCGCCAACGTCCTCGGGCCGAGCTTCCCGGGGCACTCGTTCGTCCTCGCGGCGCAGGCCGGCTGGGCCTTTGGTAACCCGCCGACGGATCTCACCCACCCTTACTGGGGCTGCGATCAATACTCCTGGGACAAGATTGACACCCTCGCCGGCGGCACCTGCAAGATTGCCAGTGTCTTCCCGTGCTTCAACATCCCCTCCATCCCCGACGTCCTGCCGGTCGGGATCGACTGGAAGTTCTACGGCTCGAATTTCTACGTCCTCCCCGACATCTGGTCGATGTTCAACGCCATTGGCCCCATCCGCAACGGGCCGGGCTGGAACAAGGTCGTCAACGTCAAGACCTTCGCTGACGACATCGCCAATCACACGCTCCCCAACGTGACCTGGGTCGTCAATCAAGACCTCAACGACGAGCACCCCGGCATCGGCTCGGTGTGCAAGGGCGAGAACTGGACGGTCGAGCACATCAACCTGCTGATGAAGAGCGAGTACTGGAAGGACACCGCCATCCTCTTCACGATGGACGACTTCGGCGGCTGGGCCGACCACGTCCCCCCGCCGCGCCAGTACGGCTGTGATTCGGCCACGCCGTATGGCCTTGGCTTCCGCTTGCCGCTGATCGTCATCTCCCCCTACGCCAAGCCTGGCTTCATCTTCAAAGAGGTCGCCGAGCAGGCCTCGATCCCGCGGTTCATCGAGGCCGTCTTCGGCGCCCCCGCGCTCTCGACGCTGGATCCGGCCGCGCAGGACGGCCAGGCCAACGATCTCATGAACGCCTTCGACTTCAACCAGGCGCCGTTGCCGCCCCTCGTCCTCCCTCCGCACGCGTGCAACTGACGCTCTCCGCCGAGTCGACTCTCCCCCTCCTCCGCGCTCCATGAAGACCCTCTCGCACTTCGTCCCCAACCACGACGGCTGGCACCTCTCGCTCTTCCAGACCTGGGACGAAGAGCGCCTGGTGCCGGGCCGCCGCCCGGTGCTCATCGTCCCCGGCTACGGGATGAACTCCTTCATCTTCAGCTACCACCCTCGGGGCGAATCGCTCGAAGGCTACCTCGCCCGCGCTGGATTCGAGGTCTGGCGGGTGGACTTGCGGGCGCAGGGCAAGAGCCTCTCCGTCGGCGGCGGCGAGGCCTTCGGCCTGGAAGATCTCGCCCTCACCGATCTCGACGCTGTCATCACGGCTGCGCTCGAACGCTCGCGCACCGGGGCTTCGCGCGCTGACGTCATCGGCGCCTCCCTCGGCGGCACCATCGTCTTCCTTCACGCTGCCTTGCAGCGGAACAACCGCCTTGGATCGATCGTCGCGATGGGCTCACCCGTACGCTGGGTCGACATCCACCCGGCGATCAAGCTCGCCTTCAGCGTACCTTCGCTGGTCGGCCTGATCCGCCTCCGCGGCACCCGCAAAATGGCGGGCTTCGCGCTCCCGCACATCCTCCGTCGGCTCCCCTCGGTCCTGTCCATTTACATGAACGCGGATATCACCGACGTCAGCGCTGAAATGGTGAAGACGGTGGAGGACCCGAATCGCCACGTCAACCGCGAGATCGCCCACTGGATCCGCGCCAAGGATCTGATTGTCCGCGGCAAGAACCTCTCCGAGGAGATCCGCCGGCTCGAGAATCCCCTCCTTTGCGTCCTCGCCCGCGGCGACGGCATCGTCCCCAAGCGCACCGCCGAGTTCCCGTACCTCGTCGCCGGCTCCCGGGTGAAGCAGCTCCTCGAGGTCGGCACGCTCGAGCGCGCGATGGCGCACGCCGATCTCTTCGTCTCCAACGGGGCGCAGGAGGGCGTATTCGCCCCGATCGCCGGCTGGCTCGCCGCACAAGGGCAAGGCTGAACGGGCCGTCATTCCGGCCCCTCGGGCGATCGCGCTTGCAAGGGCGCGGCCGCCCGGGAAAGCTCGCGCCCCATGACCCTTGAGAACCGGCACCACGCGCGCTGCGCCTGCGGATCCGCGCTGAGTTCGACCCAAGCCGCCCCCCGACCGTTCACCCTCGCCGGGACGAAGCGTGTCTACGAGCGACCTCGCCCCTTCACCATCCAGCACATCGCCCTCGATCTGGCCCTCCACGTCGCAGAAAAGGCCGTGAGCGGCAGCGCCGTTCTCGACATCACCCGGATCGATCCCGACGCCACGGAGATCACGCTCGACGGGATCGGCTTCGTGATCGCGGCGGTCGAGCTCACCCCGCGCGGCGGGAACATTGCCGCCGCCGAGCACGTGTACGACGGCGCCACGCTCACCGTCACGATCCCCGTCGGCGTCGCCGCCGCGCAGATCCGGGTCCGTTACCGCGCCGTCCCGCGCGCCGGCGCTTATTTTCTCGCCCCCGACGAGCACGTCCCTGGCCGCCCCAGCCAGGTCTGGACCCAGTGCCAGGACGAAGACGCGCGCCACATCTTCCCCTGCCACGACAAGCCGCATATCAAGCAGACGACCGAGCTCCGGATCAAGGTGCCTTCCGGCTGGTACGCCCTCTCCAACGGCGAGCTCCTCAGCGAGGACGACGGGGCCTTCCACTGGAAGATGAACGAGCCCCACCCGAGCTACCTCTTCACCCTCGTCGCGGGCGAGTTCACCTTGATTGAAGAAGAGGTGGACGGTATCCCCCTCTCGTACCTCGTCCCCGCGGGGCGCGAGGAAGACGGTAAACGCACCTTCGCCCGCACCGCGGAGATGATTCGCCACTTCGGCGCGGTCACCGGCGTCAAGTACCCCTGGAACAAGTACGCTCAAGTGGTAGTGAGCGACTTCATCTTCGGCGGGATGGAGAACACCACCGCGACGACGATGTACGAGCACATCCTGCTCGACGATCGCGCCACGCTCGACATCTCCTCGGACGATCTCATCGCCCACGAGCTTGCCCATCAATGGTTCGGCGATCTCGTCACCTGCCGTGACTGGTCGCACGCCTGGCTCAACGAGGGGTTCGCCACCTTCATGGAGCACATCGATCGCGAGTCCCACCTCGGCCGCGACGAGTACGATTACAGCATTCACGGCGATATGCACTCGTACTTCGGCGAGGCCCACGGCCGCTACAAGCGCCCCATCGTCTGCCAGGACTACGAGGCTCCGATCGACATCTTCGATCGCCACCTCTACGAGAAGGGCTGCACCGTCCTTCACATGCTCCGCCGCGAGCTCGGCGACACCCTCTTCTGGCTCGGCGTGAAGACGTACCTCAACCGCCACAGCAAGGGCGTCGTCGAGACCCGGGACCTGATGCGCGCCCTGGAAGAGGTGAGCGGCCGCTCGCTCGAGCGCTTCTTCGAGCAGTGGGTCTTTCGCGCCGGCCACCCCGAGCTCGAGATCAAGATCGAGCTCGAAGGGAAGGTCTGCACCGTCGCTGTCAAGCAGACCCAGGCCACCACGCCCGGCGGCGTCTCCGGCGCGCCCGAGCCCACCACGCCGCTCTTTGCCTTCGATCTCGCGTTCGATCTCGCCTTCGCCGACGGATCCAGCCGGCGCGAGATCCGGCACGTCGATCAGGCGGCCCACACCTTCTCGTTCCTCGTGCCTTCGCGCCCGCGCTTCATCGTCGTCGATCCCGAGCAAACGGTGCTCGCCGAGCTGAAGATCGAGGCGCCCGGGGATTTGCTCCGCCACCAGCTCGCGGAGGCGCCCACCGCGCGCGGCCGGATGCTCGCGACGACGCGCCTCGGGAAGATGGATGATCCGCCGTCGACCCAGGCGCTGACAGCCTCTCTCGCCAACGAGAAGGAGTTCTGGGGCGTGCGCGCCGAGGCCGCCGTCGCGCTCGGCAACCTGCGCTCGACCGACGCCGAGACATCGCTGCTCGCCCACACCGCCACCGCGCATCCCAAGGTGCGTCGCGCCGTCGCCAGCGCTCTTGGCCACTTCCGCACCTCCCGCGCCGCGGACACGCTCAAGGGCATGGCCCTCCGCGACCCAAGCTATCTCGTCGAGGCCGAGGCCGCCCGCGCCCTTGGATCGACACGCCAGGCCGCCGCGTTCGATACGCTGGTGGATATCCTCGATCGCCCCTCGTGGGCTGACGTCATCCGCTCCGGCGCCATTGACGGCCTCGCCAACCTGCGCGACGAGCGCGCCGTTCCCCACATCATCGCTCGCACGCGCTACGGCGTCCCCACGCGGGGCCGCCGGGCCGCGATCATGGCGATCTCCAAGCTCGTCGAGGGCCGCAAAGCCCGCGAGACGCTGGAAGACATGCTCGACGGCGCCGATCCCTACCTGCGCGTCGACGTCGTCCGCAGCCTGGGGGAGCTCGGCGATCCGAAGTCGCGCGGCGCCCTGCATCGCCAGCTCGATCGCGAGATCGACGGCCGCGTCCGCCGCCGCATCCGCGAGGTGCTGCGGGACCTCGGCGGCGTCGGCAAGCGCGAGTCCGATCGCCTGAAAGACGAGCTGGAGTCGCTCCGCAACGAGCACTCCGAGCTCAAATCCCGCCTGGGCAAGCTCGAAGCCTTGGCGTCTCCCCCCGCTCACGCGGATTCCCCGTCTCCCGCCGAGGCGAAGACGAAGCCTTCAAAGGCCGAGAAGAAGATCGCCAAGCCGGCTCCCCGCTCGGGACGAGGGAAGAAGTGACGCTCGACTTCCGCGGCAAAACAGCGCTCGTGACCGGGGCCTCCGCTGGCCTCGGCCGCGAAATGGCGCGCATCCTCGCGCGGGACGTGGACACCCTTGTCCTCACCGCACGTCGGCAAGACCGCCTGGACGAGCTCGCCGCCGAGCTCCGCCAGTTCCGGAGCGATCTTCGCGTTCACGTCCGCGCCTTCGATCTCAACCACCGCGGCACCATCGGGGTGATGCTCGACGCCCTCGAGCACGACGGCGTCGCCGTCGACATCCTCATCAACAACGCGGGCTACGGCGTCTATGGCCTCTTCGAGAAGAGCGATTGGGCCAAGCTCGAAGGCATGCTCGAGCTCAACATGATCTCGGCGACCTTCCTCCTCCACCGCTTGATCCCCGGGATGGTGAAGCGCGGCTTCGGCGCGATCCTCAACGTCGGCTCGACCGCTGGAATGGTAGAAATGCCTGGATTCGCCGGCTATGGCGCGACCAAGGCCTACTTCAACCACCTGAGCGAGGCCTTGCGGGGCGAGCTCGCCGACACCGGCGTGGTGGTAACAGCGCTCTGCCCCGGCCCGGTGGAGACGGAGTTCGGGGTCGTCGCCGGCGCCCACAAGCGCGACAAGCTCCCAGCGCTCATCCACGTCGAGGCCGTCGAGTGTGCCGAGCAGGCGATCGCTGCCTTGAAGAAGGGGCGCGCCCGGGTCATCCCCGGCGTGCTCGGCGCGCTGCCGCTCGGCGGAATCCCCCGCGTGCTCACACGACCCCTGTTTGCCCGGCTCGGCAAGAAGCTCAGGCAGGCGGGCTGAGCCCTCGATAGACCTCGTCGACCCGGAGATCGAGCTCGATCTCCGGGAGCGCGACGGACTCCCCCGGGCCGAAGGTCGCGACGGTCCAACCCCCCTCCCGCAGGCGCTCGAAGCGCTCGATGAACGCCTCGCCCGGCGCGACGAAGACGATCTCGCCGAGCGAGGGAATCGCCGCGTACCGGCGAAATAGCTCGCCGCGATAACGCCCCTCGCTCACCTCGGACAACACCTCGAAGATCAGCACCGGGCTCAGGAGCGAATCGTCCCCTTCGCTCTCGAAATGGCTGGGACAGCGGGCGACCGCGACGTCGGGCTCGAGGATGCGGCGGCTCCCCGCGAGCTTCACCCGGACCCCGGGAGGGTAGACCTCGTACAGCCGCGAACGCAGCCCATTGCCCAGCTCGCGGACGAGGTTCCCGTCGATGAGCAGGCGAGCGCGCGTCATCGGAGAGCGATCGTTCGCGGCCGGCTGCATATCCCGCATCCGCCGAGGAATCAGCACCTGTTGCGCCATGGTGCGTACCTGGAGTGCAGAGGCGCCTTGCGGAATCGGGGCTGCGGGCGATCGCTCCTGGAGGGGCCATATTTCCTTTCTTTCTCTCGGAGGAAGATCCGATGAGCCGCCTGCATCGGAAAAGTCATGTTAGCGTGATCCGCCGGATCCTCCGGCGCGTAGTGCGGAGGAACAGCAACGAAAGGCTACTGGAATGCGGAGCGTTACCTTCTTCGGGATCATCACTCTCTTCACGGCTGCGGCCGGGCTCGCCGCCTGCGGCGACGACACGGGCACGGGCAGCACGAGCACCGGCGGCGGGGGCACCCCGTCCACCACCAGCGCCACTTCCTCGACGGGGGACACGGCGACGGCGACGACGGGCGGCTCGACGACCGGCGCCTCGACGGGCGCGACCGGCACCGGCGGCGGCGCGCCCACCCTCGTCAACGGGTGTGATCCCACCGCCCTCGAAGACCACACCAAGGACGCCACCGTCGAGATCAAGTTCGGCAACCCCGACTTCAAGTACTCGCCGCCGTGCATCAAGATCAAGAGCGGGACGATGGTGAAATTCACCGGGAGCTTCCTCTCCCACCCGCTCTCCGGGGGCGAGATCGTCAACAATGCTCCGATGCCGGACGCGAAGAGCCCGATCAAGCCCACGATGGACGCCTCGCCCTCGGCCACCTTCGCCATCAGTCCGGCGGGCAGCTATCCGTACTACTGCACGGATCATTTCGCCGGTGGAATGAAGGGCCTGATCGTCGCAGAGTAGCCTTGTGTGCGGGCGGGCCATCAAGGCTCGCCCGCGCCAGCGTTCAGCTCACGAGGCCACCGCCTCCACGACCACCTTCGTCCCGCCCTTGGGCGCGTAGATCAAGCTACGCAGCTCCGTCTTCCAGGGGCCCTTCTCCTCGAGGCGTAGATTCACGCCGGCGCCGAGGATCGTCGCCATGATCACCTTCATCTCGTGGAGCGCGAAGGCCATGCCCAGGCAGCGGTGGATCCCGCCGCCGAAGGGCAACCACTCATAGGGATCGACCTTTTTGCCGATGAAGCGATCGGGCACGAAGCGCGAAGGATCGGGGTAGAGATCCGGCCGCCGATGGGTGGTGTGGATCCCGGCCACGATCATCATCCCGGCCGTCAGGTCGTACCCGGCCACCGTCGTCGGCTTCTTGAGGATACGCCCGACCGCGGCGGTGACCGGGTGAAGGCGCAACGCCTCCTTGATCACCGAGTCGAGGCGCACGAGCTGTGGCAAGTGCTCGGCGGTGAGCGCCGCGCCGCCCGTCACGCTCTCCACCTCGGCCATCAAGAGCTCTTGCTCTCCGGGCACGCGCAAGAGCTCTTCGAAGGCCCAGCTCATCGAGGTCGCAGACGTCTCGTGACCGGCGATGAGCAGGGTCTTCAGCTGGCTCACGAGCGTGAGGTCGTCGAGCCCCTTGCCGTCCTCGTCCACCGCGCGGATGAGCATGGCGAGCACGTCGTCTTTCTCCACCGCGCTCGCCCGGCGCGCCGCGATGTGGTCGAGGAGCATCTGATTGACGCCGTCGATCTCTCGCTTGATCGAGGCCCACGGGGTGAGCCACCCGACGTCTTTCCGGAGCGCTGGTAACAGCCACAAAGCGCCTGTGGGGGACTGCACGCGATCGAGCAGGTGGGTTATCTGCGTCCGCGCCTGATCGAGCGCCGGGCCCTCTTCGTCGAGGCCGAGCACGGTCTGGAGGATCACGTCGAGCGTGATCTGCTGGAAGACCGTATGGAGGCTGAGGCGGTTGCCCGGCTGGAACGCGCTGACCGCGCGGCGCGCGATCGACACCATCGTGGGGGTGTAGTTGCGCATCCGCTCCCCGTGGAAGGCGGGCAGCATCATCTTCCGGACGTGGAGGTGCTCGGCGCCGTCGAGGAGCAACACCGAGCGACTCCCGAGGATCGGGCCGAGGATCTCATTGGCTTCGCCGGCGGAGAACCGCTCGGAGTCTCCGGTGAAGATCTCCTTCAGGGCGTCGGGATGAGAGAACACGGCCTCGGTCCCGAACAGCAGCGTGGGGAGCAGGTACGCGTCGCCGAAGTGGGCGGCGTCGCGCTCGAGGCTGCCGTCGGGATCAATCATCCACCGGAGCGTGTTGATGAAGCCGGGGAGCTTGGAGATGGGCGGCAGCATGGGTGTCCTTTCGGAGGGTGCTCGCCACGGTATCCCAACCAAGCTCTTCGTGGATCGGGTTCCCGGGTCAGGCCCGCCCTTCGTCGATCGCCCGGAGGTGCTCTTCATCGTTGAGGATCACCGGGGCCGTGGTGTTGCGCAGCCCCGGGCGGGCCGCGCTGTGGGCGCCGCGCACGCCGATGTCGCTCGCCGGGGCCTGCGGGATCGGGGCCACGTTCTTCGGCCCGGTCACCGCGGCGACGCGGTCCTTGAACTGGGCCGCCGCGATCTCGCGCCGCGGCATCGCCACGCCGGCCGCCTCGCACCAGAGCAGCAGCTTGCGCTTGGCCTCCTTGTACTTCTCGGGCGACTTCTCCTCCGCGGCGGCGATGCCCTCTGCCGTGGCGATGCTGATCGCCTCGCCCAGGGTGCGCGCGCCGCGCGAAGGCTCGCAGTCCTTCATCCACTCGATGATCACGTCGGCGAACTCGGCCCCAGGGCGCTTCACCACCTCACCCGGGGCGAGCCGGTCGCAGCGGCTCTTGCTCACCACGAGGCTGTTGTCGGGAACCGTCATGTCGAAGAAGAGATCGGGCTCGTAGTCCACGCCTTCGCGCTGGATCGGCGCCAGGCCGACCTTGACCGGCTCGCGCTTGCCGCGCTCGTTCTCTTGCACCACCCAGTCCACCTTGGAGCGCAGGGTGAAGATCACATGGGCGCTCGAGGCGAGGACCCGCTGGATCAGCCGGTTGTGGATCGGCGTCATCGTCTTCCACCCCTCGCTGAAGGCGTTCTTGGTCCGCGATTGCTCCGTCACCCGATCGACCTGCTCGAGCACGCCGTTGATGCCGCTCCACGCGTGCGTGAGCGAGTCGATGAGGATGACCCCCGCGCCCTCGGCCTCGCAGTAATCGAGCGCCGCGGTGTAGGCCGCGGGGCTGTAGTCGTCCTCGGGCATGGGCACGTGCTTGAAGCGGTAGCCCTGCTTCGAGCGCGGGCTGTAGGCATAACGGAGCGAGCTCTTGCTCTCCGAGTCGATGACATAGAGCGGCCCCGTGCCGAGGCGCTCCACCATGCGGGTACCGAGGATCAGCCCCGTCTTCGTCTTGCCGCTGCCGGTGGGCCCGCAGAGCGCGGCGCGAAGGAGGAGGCTCTCGCGCGTCGCGTCGGTGGCGTGGAAGTTGTAAACCTTGGCTGCCATCGTGGTTCTCCCGGCCCCCGGCGGGGGCGCTGATTGATACTGAACGAAGTAGCAGTCTAACAACGACGAGCAAGCGGGGACCACTTGTTTCGTGCAGCGAGCGGGCGGCGCTAGGACATTGTGGGACCTGAGCGGACGCCCTCCTGCCGCCTGGCGCGCTGGAGGTCGGTCGGCCGAGCGGCTTCTTGCGAGGAAAGTATCACGTGAAGAGCGCCCCGCTGATCTCGCCCAGTATTTCCGTGAGTTCGGTCCAGACCTGAGGCGCCATCGCGATGCGATCGCGGAGGCAGACGTCCTTCGGCACGGTCAACGTCAGGCCGTCCGACCAGGGATACTCAGAGTCTGAGCAACAATTGACGGCACGCCGTGTGCTACGTGCGCGCCCGTTGTATACAATGTGCAGCGCGCGACGGATGGTGAGCGCTCTGCGTCGAGGTTTCTGCCGCGCGGAGTCC
>Ga0105048_10001199_pt1 | contig 42024 bp, 38 predicted proteins | sample MAT05_FD_78382 | JGI IMG/M metagenome (GOLD analysis project Ga0105048, IMG submission 78382) | Freshwater microbial communities from Lake Fryxell liftoff mats and glacier meltwater in Antarctica - MAT-05 | ecosystem: Environmental > Aquatic > Freshwater > Ice > Liftoff microbial mat | place... | reverse complement strand
GCTGGGTGGCTCTAGCTGGGCTGGATGAGCCGCGCTCTTGGTCTCGAGCGTCGCAGGTATAACCTGCCATGGTCCGCAGGAATTGGGACTCGATGCTATCCGGCCCTCGAACCATCAATCAGATCGACAGCAAGTATCGCGTCATCGCCCAGCTCGGCCAGGGCGGGACGGCAGACGTATCGCTCGCTGTGGCGCGGGGCCCCAAGGGCTTCACCAAGCTGGTGGTCTTGAAATCGATGCGGCCTCAGTTTCGGACCGAACCCGAATTCTCCGAAATGTTCATGGTCGAAGCGCGCTTGGCGGCGCGGCTCAGCCACCCGAACGTCGTGCAGACCAACGAGGTATTCGACTTCGAAGGTTTGCCCGTGATCGTCATGGAGTACCTGGAGGGGCAGGCGCTTTCGGCAATCTCTGCTCGCGCGCGCGGGACCAACTCCTTTCCGTTGGAGATGCACCTGCGCGTCATCACCGAGGCGCTTTCGGGGCTTCACTACTCACATGAGCTAGCAGAGTACGACGGCAAACCTCTGGGAGTCGTGCACCGCGACGTCAGCCCCCAGAACGTGTTCTTGACCTACGACGGTCAGGTCAAACTACTCGATTTCGGCATTGCCAAGCTCAACGGCTCCCAGGTCGAAACAGCCAACGGCGTCCTCAAGGGCAAGCTTGCCTACATGCCGGCCGAGCAGATCACGGGCGAAAACGTCGATCGTCGCTGCGATGTCTACGGCGTTGGGGTCATGCTGTGGGAAGCTGCCACGGGCCAGAGGATGTGGGCTCACGCTACCGAAGCCAACATCATGAACGCCGTCTTGAACGGCGATGTGCCCACGCCTTCGAGCGTGACCCCCGACGTCAATCCCGAACTCGAACGGATCATCGTCAAGGCGCTCTCGGTCGATCCGGACGATCGCCATCCAACCGCCGCCGTCCTGCAGGCGGAGCTGGAAGAATTCCTGGCTGGGATAGGTAGCAATCTAAAGGTGCGCGACATCGGCACGGCCGTCAGCACGCTGTTCGCCGACGTGCGCGAGGCGCAACAGAAGGTCATCCAGCAGCAGCTCGCCCACGTGTCCGCGCTCTCTGGCAGCGATCTCGAGGCCTACCAACCGATCGAACTCGGAAGCTTCAGTGCCATCTCGATGGGCAGCGTTAGCCAAGCTGGCCCGAACTCACGGTCGTGGAAATTCGCCTGGTTGGCCGTGGCCCTCTCGCTCGCTGCGGCCGGATTGTTCTGGTTCAGTTCTGGCACGAACCGGGCGACGGAGAAGGCACCGGCGAGGGATACGGCTCCCAGCGAAGTCCAGCTCCGCCTCACGGCGTTTCCGCGCGAAGCCGAGCTGCTCATCGACGGCACCAGCTTGCCCAACCCGGGCAAGAGGACGTTTGCGCGCGACCCTACGCGTTTCGTCGAGGTCGCGGCTCGCGCGCCCGGCTACAAGTCGGAGTCGCGTCGGGTCGAGCTTGGCCAAAACGCCGAACTGCTGCTCAACCTTTTACCGCTGGCTGCTCCGGCACCGACTGCAACACAGGCCACGCCGTCGAAGCCGATCAAGCCTTCGACGGCCAAGCCCAAACTGCCCGGTACAGTCGTCAAGCCCAACGACTGCGATCCGCCGTACTACATCGACGAACGCGGTGTGAAGAAGTTCAAGCGGGCCTGCATCTAGCTGGGCCCGCCGCCTTCCTGCGTTCGATCGCGCGGCCTATTTCTGCAGCAATGGGTAGTTAACGCGCATCTTGCCGACGATGTAGTCGACATCCAGCGGCTGGATTCCGACCTCGGAGTCTGGAACGTTGGCGACATCCAGCTCTTTGGCGCGTTCACCACCGACGGCAAACACGAGCAGGCTCGGGTTGATGGCGTTCTGGTAGTTGACCAGCGTGAGACTGGCGTAGCCCGGGAGCAACTTGTTGGCACCCTCGGCTGCGGCCTTAAAGTCGGCTCCCGCTTTCTGGGTGATGTCGTCGAAGTCCGAAAGATCGACGTCTGTGCGGGCAGGCAGCGAGCCCTTGATGGGATTGAACGCCTGCTGGCCCTCCTTGGAGCCCACGACCTCCAGGAAGGCCCGAGCCGCCTTGGGGTGGGGCGCACCCTTGGGCAAACCAAAGACCGTCGAGTTGAAGGTAAAATAACCCTTTGAACCGAGACCGGGCACGACACCGAAGTCCTCGTCGGCCACCCAAGGTTCGCGCGCTTGCGAGTCGTTGTCTTGACCGCGCTCCAGGTAGGCTTTGCCCCAGTCGCCCATGACGTACATGGCCGCGTCCCCGTTGTAGAGCGCATCACCACCGGCGCCCCATGCGTCGCTGGCCGTGGCGACATTGGAGCACTCGATCACCTTCTTGAGAGCGGTGAACAGTTCTTCCACCTTCGGATCTTCGGCATCGGCCATGCCGTCGAAGTAGCTCCGATAGAAATCGCCCCCCGCTACGGCGGGCATCAAGGTTTCGAAGGTGACGAGCGCCAGTACCCAACCGGCGGCCGGCACGGCCAAGGGCGTTTCCAGCCCGCCCGACTTGAAGGTCTCACAAGCCGCGTAGAAATCATCCAGCGTCTCGGGCGGCTGGACCGAGTACTCCGTGAACAGCGCCTTGTTGTAGTAGAGGTTGTTGTCGCGCTCGATGTTCAGGGGTACGGCATAAAGGTCGCCGTCCCGGCTGACGATGTCGAGCAGCACCTGGGGGAAGACTTTATCCCAGCCGTTGTCCTCCGACATGCTCTGGAGAGACACCATTTTGCTCTTGTCGACCCAGCTCAGCAGATCGACACCGGAGAGGGCTTGGTAGCTGTCCGGCGGCTCACCGGTCTCGAGCCGCGTTTTCAAGCGATCGCGCTGCGTTTTTGCGTCGACTGCGGCTGCGTTGGTGACTTCCACGTCCGGGTATTGATCGGCGTAGACCCCGAGTAGCGCGTCCAACGCTTCGACTTCACCGGGCGCAATCCACCAGGAAAAGATCTCCAGGTTCGACTCGACGGAACCGTTCGAGCCCCCGCTCCCGGCGCTGTCGGCAGCCGTGCCCGACGAACACGCTGAGACGAACGAAAACCCTGCAACCACCAAAGCAACCGACGACAACGAGCGCAACTTCATGAGATCCCCTAGAAAAAATTCAAGTCCGCGAACGACCCCTCAACGTACTCCGCGCGAACAGCGACAGCTACGGCCGATCGCCGGATTACTTGAGGCGGCTCAGGGCTGACATGCGCCATTCACGCAGCTGCCCGGACATTGTGTGTCACAGTCACCGCAGTGGTCAGGGTCGTCGTCGAGATTCACTTCGCAGCCGTTTTTGAAGCTTTTGTCACAGTCCGCGAACGGCGGCGAACAGATGACGAACTCACAGACGCCCTTCACGCAGGACGTGGCGGCATTGGGCCGCGTACACGGCTGGCCGCAGGCGCCGCAATTGTCGAGGCTTGACTCGGTGTCGATCTCACAGCCGTTGCTCTCGTCTTTGTCGCAGTCCTCGTTGCGATCGCTGCAAACGGCAATGCCGCAGCCGCCTCCACTGAGGCAGCGCGCTACGGCTCCCGGCAGCTGACAGGGACTACAGCTTTTGTTTGCGCAACCGGTTTCGGGGTTGGTAACTCCGACGCACGTCGAAACGTCATCGGGCTCATCCGACGAGACGGGACAAATCTTTTCCTCTTCCGAACATTCGAGGCCGTCTTTGCCGGCTACCAGGTAGTCTGTGTCGACCACCAGATTGCAGGCGCTGTGCCCCACGAGCAGCAGAGCCCAAAAGCGCTTCAACAAAGGAACGCAACGGGACCAAGAAGGCCGAGCCATCAGAAAGCCCCTGCGTAGCCGACGTAGGCCAGTTGAGGGCTGACGATCGTGCGCAAGCCAGTGGCCAGCGCTTCACCTCGTTCGACCGGCACCTCCGGTCGAACGAGGTACGTGACCAGCGCCGCGATCCCAGCCGCAACCCCCACCCCGTAGCCAATGTCCGCCATGAGCAGCTTGGTATCGACGCTGTCCTTCTGATCCATCGAACAGAAGGGTGCACAAAGGAGGCCTTTTTTCTCTGCGATTCCGATGCTGCCAAAGGTCGCGCCCGTCGCGAAACCCGCCAGGCTGGCTCCAGCCAGAAGGTAAGTCAGCATGGGGATGGGGCGCACCGTGACGCCCTGTTCAGGCTGCTCGGTTGCGGTTCCTTGGGGCGCTAGACCAGTCGGGCCCGACAACTCGAAATGCATGCGACGACCGCTCTCGCCCGCGGAGAGCACCATGACCTTCTCGACGGCCGGTTGCCCGCTCCGGACGACGCGCACGGTGTGCCGCCCCGGGTTGAGAGGAAGAGCCGCGCCGTTCAACGCCGCGGGGCGCTCGATATCATCGACGTAGACCCGGCCTACGAGCAGATCTCGATCGCCTTCGCTCGCCGTCACGATCAGCGACGGCACGGACTGCGTCACCTCGGAATACCAAACGACGCAGTCGCGTCGCACGATGTCTGGACAAGCGGCTTTGACGCAAACGGCCACGGCGTCGCGAGCAGCCAAAAGGTCGCCGGCGGCCCGAGTCACCTGCACGCGCTCGTGGGCCTCCAAGCATTGTTCCGCGTCTACCTCGCCCTGTCCCCAGACGTTCGACGTCATCAATGAAAGGGACACCGCGATGGCGACTCGGACGAAGCGCTGACGAACGGAAAGGTTCATAGGTGCTGCAAGAAAGGCGGACCGATCAAGCTCGGGCCCGGCCCAGCGAGGATGGGCAGCCCCCCACCCAAGCGCAAGCTCGGGCACAGGAACTGACGATTCCACATCTTCAGAGGCCATCTCGACGCGCTGGCGCTTCGCTGGGCCATACCCGCAGCCGAAGGGTCGGATGAGAGCGACCGTTCCAGCGGGGTGGTAATTCCAGCCAGCTCGCACATAACTCTAACGTTTGTTCGCGATCATCCGTTGGGAAAGGCGTGGCGGCTTTGGTCGGATCTTCCCACGGCGGCCGCTTGCGCGGAGTTGCCGCTAGCTTTGCACTGGTCCTGGCTGGATTCGTAGGCGCGTGCGGCACCAATGAGGGGCCGGTGGTCGGTTACCAGACGAACAGCTCCGGCTCCGATTCGAGCGGAAGCTCAAGGCCTGGCTCCAGCTGCGCCCAGCCCAACACGAACTGTCCTTGCGACTACGAGGACGAGGCCCGCGAATGCGGCAGCGTCGTGGAGAAGTTCGACGACTACGTCACCTGCAGTCGAGGAACGCGCACCTGCCAGGACGGACGCTGGAGCGGGTGCACCGGGGATCGAACCACCATTCAACCCCGCAATTTCTCGGGCCCGACGGGCAAATCGTTCGGCCTCGGCCAGCCGGGGCCTTGCTCGTCCGATTTCGACGTCTGCGATCCGTACTGTTACGCCACCGAAGACACGCCGGGCGGCTTTGCGGCTGGAAACGGCTTCTCGAACGCGACCACCGGGCTCACGCTGTACGGCACCGTCACGCCGCTCTGCGATTCGCTCACGCTCACGCCTTCGGCCAGCTCGCTGAGCCTATCGGGTAGCTCGATGTCGACGCTCAGCGCGGCGCCCATCACTTTTTCCATCAGCGTCTCCCCGGCGCATTGTTTGCCGGCCCCTTTCGCTACCACCTGGACCGTCGATCGCTTCGATCGGGCCACCATCACGGGTGGCAACAACACCGACGGGTCGCTCAGTGTGGTCGTGCCGATTGCTGGCTCACTCCGCGTGACCGCCTACGCCGCGGGCAAGAGCGTTTCGACCATCATCGCGGTCAAGGTGAACGTGCTCGAGGGACCCACCGCGAGCCTCGCCGCCGATCCCAACAAGAATGCCTCCGCCGCCCAGATCGCAGCCTTCGGCTCGCTGTTCGCCCCGCTTCCAGGCGCCACTGCCAGTACGGCGACCTGGCTCTACCCGTACGCGGACACCTTCTTTCCGCTGTCTTTGCCCGCCCCGGTCGCCCAGTACCGCTATGCGCTGAGCGCGATGGACAGCGCCACGGCCGCCTCGGCCGTGAAGCTGTCGCTGCGCTACCCGGCCAACGCTACGCCGGCGACGGCGACGTTCAATTACTCGTTGATTGTCGAGGAGAACAACTCGGTCGCTTGTAAAGCCAACGCCGCCAATTGCAACTTCCTCGATCCCCAGATCGCCATTCCCCAGGCGGCTTGGCAGGCCTTCGAGCGTACTGCGCGCGGCCAGCCTGCCGACTTGATCGTTCAGCGCCTGCGCAGGCAGAGCGCCGGCGGCCACCTGCTCGAGCAAGAGGCTCGGCAGCCGATCGAATTCGTCGACGGACAGCTCAAGGGCTCCGTCTACTACCAGTCCTACACCTCGCCCTTGGCGGGTAACACCGGCGCCATCCTCGCCATCAATCCCGGCGCCACCGCGCCCACGGTCAAGGTCAAACCCCCAGGCACCTGTTCGGTATGCCATAGCATCAATCTGGACGGCACACGCTTGGTGACCAACGGCGGGATGAGCGGCGGCAGCTACAGTTACGGCATCTCGGCGCGCTACGACACGACGACGAGCGGCCCGGCGCCTACCGTTCTCAATACGTACACCGACAACCGCTTCACGTTCGGCGGACCGTGGATGGACGGCAGCTATTATATGTCGCACGGAGGCGGCGGCTTTCCCGAGTGGCACGCGCCGACCGGCGCCTCTCTCCTGTACCGCGTGGACAACTCGACAACGTCCGTACCGGTGACCGGCTGGCCAAACAACGTGCAAGCTGGTTACCCGCGGTTCTCGCCACAAGGCAAGAAAGTTGCCTTCACCTTCAGATCGGGCACGAGCCTACCCTGCTCTACCACTGCCGTGAGTCCCTGCACCGGCTCGCCCAAGGTGTTGCCCGCCGCCGCGGCGAGCACGCGACTAGCGGTCATGGACTTCACGTGCGCAAGCCCCCCGTGCAACGCCAACTCCACTGGCTGGGCGGTCTCCAACGCGCGCGACGTTACGCCCGGCGTCACCGACAGGATCGCTTGGCCCAATTTCTCGCCCGACGAAAAGTCGGTCATTTACCAGCGCCAAATCCGCTCATCGAAGGCCATCTTGAGCTGGACCCCCTCTGACGTCGGCACCGTGGCGGGCGCTCTGGCGGAGATCTGGATCTCCAACGTGCCGAGCAATGGCTCGACGACCGCGACGCCGACGCGCCTCGACGCGCTCAATGGTCTCGGCAGCGCCGGGTTTTCGTACTTGCCCCAGCAGGCCCGCACCATCGTCAACGACGCCAACCCACTCTACGTCTTTAGGATGGACCGACACGAGCTCTCGCAGACGGTAACGAGCGGCATGGCCGGCCCGATGCTGGTGCTGACAGGCGTTCCGACGGGAGCATGGGATTTTCGTGTCGCCATCACCGTGGGCGGGACCAGGGGCACAGCAAGGTTCAGATTTTCGACCAATGCAGGCTCATCGTGGAGTAGCGACGCGCTCACGGCCGCCTCGGTGTCCGTCGGCAATGGCATGATGGCGTCGTTTCCTACTGGGACCTACAACGTCAACAGTACCTACCGCTCGCAGATCGGCGCGGTCGGCGTGCGCGGCACCCCGACGGCAGGCCCCTGGGACGTGCGGATCAAAATCGAAGCCGTGGGCGCGCGTGGTACAGCGACTTTCAGGTTCTCGACCGATGGAGGCTCGAGCTTCAATCCCACGCCGCTCACGACCGCGGCCAGCGTAACGCTCGGTACGACAGGGCTGGTGGCGACCTTCAGCAACGTGACGTTCGCGGCCACGACCTGGGTGTTCGGTGCCACGGTGAGCCACTACCACCAAGACGGCGCCCGCTTCCCGCTCATCCAATCGGACAGCTGCTCGAACAACGGCAATTTGGCTTCGATGAAGGACACTCAGACCAACTACTACCCCGTCTTCGCTCCCCAAGAAGTCGGCGGGAAGTCGTGGGTGCTGTTCACCTCGCGGCGCATGTACGGCAACGTGGCCACCGAAAACCCCTGGGATCCCCAGCCCAACGCGGGCTGCAGCTCGGGCAAAACGCCCACCAAGAAGCTCTGGCTCGCTGCCGTCGAGCCCGACTGGATCCCGGGCACCGATCCGAGCCACCCCGCCTTCTACTTGCCGGGACAGGAGACCGCCGCCGGTAACTGCGACGCTTCTTGGGTCGATAGCGCCTGCACCGCCGTCGACGGCGCCTGCGAGACCGACGATGACTGCTGCGGCGCCAGCGAGGCGACGGCTCAGTGTCGCGTCATCTCGACCCTCACCGTCCCACCCAGCAAGGCTTGCAGGAGCAGGAGCCTGTGCGCCGCGGATTCGCAGTCTTGCACGACCACGGCCGATTGCTGCACAGGGCTGAGCTGCCCCACGGGCGGGGGTCTCTGCTTCTCGGCCCCGCCGTTGCTCTTCGAGGCCCAGACCTTCACGCGCGACTACGAGGCGATCTGTCCCGACGGCACCTTTCCCACTTGGCGTTTCTTCGAGTGGCAGTCGGCGGTCGCGGCCGACACGCAGATCGAACTTTACGTGCAAACTCGCCTCCGGACCAGCGATCCTTGGCAGCCGACCGCACCCCAATTGATCGGCGTGGCCGACCAAACGTCGGGTCCGTCGCAGTGGTTTCGCGGCGGCGCCACCAATAGCCAGGTCTTGTCGGCCGCGAACGTAAAAAACGGCGACTACCTACGCGTCACCATGATCTTCTCGCCGAGTGCCGCCGGGACTGCTGCACCGACGCTGCTGCGTTGGCGACAAATCTACGATTGTCTGCCCGCTGAGTGAGTTCATGAAGAAGACCTCTGTCGCGGCTCTGGCATGGGGCCTCTCACTCGCCGCTTGCGGGACGAACGAACGCTCGTTTGGGCTCAATTCGGGACTGGGGCTCGAGGAGCGGCGCCCTCAGCGCAGCGACAGCGCTAGCAACGGGGGCCAGGGGGGCGACGCCGCAGACGGCGGAAGCACTGGTTTTGCTGGAGAGACAGGCGTCGACCCAGAGCCGCCCCTCGACCATTGCGACAGCGATGACGCGCTCGATGCGCCGTCGGTCAGCGGAGTGTGCCCTCCCGACGCAGCCTGGACGGGGCCAGCGCCGCTCGAGCTCGACGCCGGGAGCCTCGAGCGGATGCTGGCGCTGACCCCGGACGAACTCACTGTGGTTTGGTCGAGCTATGGCAGCTCGGCTCTAGCTTATTTCGTGGCCGATCGCTCCGATCCGTCGCAGCCGTTCGGCGCACCGCGGCTCATCGATCTGGGTCTGCAAGTAATGGGTGTGGCGCCCGACGGCCTACGGCTCGCGCTGCGGAGCAGCGACGGGGCCGTGCTGAGCGAAGCCACCCGCTCGAGTCGCGATCAGGACTTCGAAGCGACTCCAAGCGCCAGCTACGCACTCCTGAACCTGGAAGCCGAGATCGGCTCCCTCAGTTTCCACGATGTCGTCTTCAGCGCCGACGACCGCACGCTGGTCTACACCGCGCTGGCTGAAGGCGGCACGAGCTACCCGGTTTTCCTGGCGATACGAGAAGCAGGTGCAGCTTGGCCGGTCGGACAGGCACTGGAGCGCTGCGAGCTTTCGTTCAAGGCCGGAGCCTGGCGTCGCCCCACCGCCCTCAGTAGCGACGGGCTCACTTTGTTCTTTTTCGACGAAGTGCGCGGGAAGGCTCGCGCCGCATGGCGAGAAACGACCCTCGACGCTTTCAGTTGGTTCGAGGACCTCCCACAAGGGCGATGGTCCGGCGTCAACCACGACTGCAGCCGCTTGTACATCGAAAGTCCCACGCTTTTCGGCGTGTCGATGCTCGGCCGAGAGCCTTGAACGGCTGCGGTTGCCTCGCTCTCCAGCTGGTTCGAATCGACCTCCGGCGAGGCCCCTGCTAAACTCACCGAGTGGAAAGCGCCGATGAGAGACGACAACGCCGTATCGACCACTGGTCGGGTGGCAAGGTCGACTCCCATGCGTCATTGGAGCGGATCGACGCAGAGCAGTGGCGGCTCGTCTCGGCGGCCGAAAGGCTCGGCATCGTCTGGTCACTAGTCGCGGACGCTCTGGCACTACGAGGTGAGGATGAATCTGCACTCCGACTTCAGCGATCTATTGGTGGAGTTCGTCCGCTTCGAGGTTAGGTTCGCCCTTCTTGGCGGCTACGCAGTGGGTGTCTACGCCAAGCCGCGAGCGACCAAGGATCTGGACCTGCTCGTTTCGGGTGAAGGCGACAACCTCGAGAGGGTATCTCTGGCACTGGCCGCATTCGGTGCTCCAGCGCGCGTCGTCGCGGACGCGCACTCGATGGGAAGTAGCGAAATCGTCTATCTAGGTGTTCCGCCGCTCCGCATAGACATCCTGCGAAGCGCCGATGGAGTCGAGACTGAAGAGGTGCTCGCCGCCGTCAAAGTCATCGAGCTACCGCAGGGATTGAAGGTGCCGGTGATCTCATTGGCTCATCTGATAGCCAACAAGCGCGCTACCGGACGTCCGCAAGATCTTGCAGACGTGGCAGCGCTGGAAAAGATCTAGGTATCGGAGCGGCGCGGGGCTCGCTATTCGCGAGGCTCGACCCGGAACGCGACTGCACCAGAGGTCGACGGCGCGCCCTCCATGACGACCCTGAAGTGCCGCTGAAAATCAGGCACAGGCATATTCGCCTCTGCCGCGAATTGGGCGATGGCCTGGGTGCGGGCTGCTTCCAGCTCTGCGATTACGGGATCTAAGCGTGTCATGGGCGGCGCGGCGTAGCATGGAACCGGGAAACAGGCTGCCCTTTCTTCCCGTCTGGCCACAACAAGGCGCGAGGGCGGCGCATTCCCTCAAAGACCGCGCCCCCGGCAAACCGCCCAACTTTGGCCCCCCCAGACGTGCAGACTCAAATGAACCCCGTCAGACGCGGTCCACAGCGTCAGATGCGATCCACAGAGACCACTCCGGTGAGCTTGGTGATGGCCTTCATCACGTTCTTCAGGTGATTCAGGTCACTGCAGCGAAATGTGAACACGTTCAACGCGCGGCCGTCGTCGCTGGCGCGACAATTGGCTTCGCTGATGTTCACGCGCTGCGCGCTGAGCGTTTGGCTGATGTGCGCCAGGATGCCCGGACGATTGTTGGTGATGACCTGAATCGAAACCGGACGGTCCACCTTGGCGCGACTGTCCCAATTGACGTCGATGCGGCGTTCGGGATCCGTATCGAAGGCTTTTTGGCACTCCCTGCGGTGAACCGTGACGCCACGTCCGCGAGTGATGAAGCCAATGATGGCGTCACCCGGCAGAGGATTGCAGCAGCGCGCATAGCGCACGAGCACGTTGTCGATGCCCGAGACCTTGATACCGACAGAAGGATCGCCCTTGACCTTGCGAACGAAGCTCTCGATCGCGCCGGGTTTCAGATCTTTGGCGTGGACGCCCGGCCCGTCGCCCTTGGCCTTGAGCGTGGCTACCACCTCGTCGACGCCAAGCTTCCCGTAACCGAGCGACAACAACAGTTCGTCGAGCGTGCCCAAATGGTGCGCGTGCACCAGGGCTTCGACGGCGCGCTCGTTCTTGAGCAGCTTCTGCATGCTCAGCCCCTGGGCGCGCATTTCGCCCTCGAGCAGTTCGCGCCCCAGATTGATGCTCTTGATACGCTTTTCCGCGCGTAAATACGTGCGAATGCGATTCTTCGCACGGGTCGTCACGCAGGCATCGACCCAATCCTTGCTCGGGCGCTGCGTCGCCGTGGTCATGATCTCGACCACGTCACCGTTCTTGAGCTTGTGGCGGATCGGCACGAGCTGACCATTACAGCGCGCTCCGGAGCATTTGTGGCCCACCTCGGAATGGATGGCATAGGCGAAATCGATCGGCGTCGCGCCACGCGGAAAGACGAGCACGTCACCCTTGGGAGTGAAGACGTAGACCTCGTCGGGAAAGAGGTCGATCTTGACGCTCTCGAGAAACTCGGCCGGATCCTTGAGGTTGCGCTGGTAGTCGGCAAGCTCGCGCAGCCAGCTGAATTTCTTGGCGTCGTCGGGATCGACACCGCCCGAGACCCGCTCCTTGTACTTCCAGTGCGCGGCCACGCCGTTGTCGGCGACGCGGTCCATGTCATGGGTGCGAATTTGAATCTCGATGCGCTGACGCCCCGGCCCGATCACGGTGGTGTGCAGCGACTGGTACATGTTGGGCTTCGGCAGCGCGATGTAGTCCTTGAAGCGCCCGGGAATGGGCGTCCAACGGGAATGAATCGCGCCCAAACAGGCGTAGCAATCGGCCTGGGATTCGACGTTGATACGGAACGCGATCAGGTCGTAGATCTGCTCGAAGTCGCACTCGTTGCCCTTCATCTTGCGGAAGATCGAGTACGAATGCTTGGCGCGGCCCGACACCTGGACGTTGAATCCTTGCTCGGCCAACCGCGAGGTGATGGTTCGGGTGGTGCTTTCGATGTAGCGCTCGCGCTCCTTGACCGACTTGGTCAGTTTGCTGTGGATCTCGGCGAAGGCGTCGGGCTCCAAGAAGCGAAAGGCCTGATCCTCCAGCTCGGTCTTGATCAGATTCAGGCCGAGCCGATTGGCCAGCGGCGCGTAGATCTCCAGCGTCTCGCGGGCGATGCGCTCTTGGGCTTCGGGCGTCATGTGCTCGAGCGTGCGCATGTTGTCGACGCGGTCGCACAACTTGACCAACAAGACGCGAATGTCCTTGGCCATGGCCACGACCATCTTGCGGAAGCTCTCGGCTTGCCGATCCTCACGCGAGGTGAAGTTGATCTTGCCGAGCTTGGTGACGCCGTCGACCAAGGTGGCGATCTCGGCTCCAAAGTCGCCTTCGATGTCTTGGGTGGAGGCGTGCGTGTCCTCCACGACGTCGTGGAGCAGGCCTGCACACACGCTGGCGGTGTCGAGCCGAAGCTCGGCAATCACCCCAGCCACGCGAACCGGGTGGGTGAAATAGGGCTCTCCGCTCTTGCGTACTTGTTCGCGATGGGCCCACTCACCGTAGTGGTAGGCCCGGCGGATCAGGTCGAGATCGGCGTTCTCGTGGTAGCCTTTGACCTTCTGAAGAAGCCCTTCGAGTGCGGTCACTGAATCAGCTTAAAGCTTGCCAGACAGAAGCCAAGGGCGCCCGTAGTAAACATTTCGAGTCGACGGCGGGTGCGCACGCCGCTTCTCGCTGTGATAATGGTTCGCCTGCCGATGGCCGACGCCCCGCTCTCCTCGCCACGTCTCTCTCCACCGGTTACTCGGCAAGCCGAGATGGGTGTGTACGTGCATTTCCCGTGGTGCCTCACGAAGTGCCCCTACTGCGACTTTCTCAGCGTGGCCGTCGACGGGCCCGAACCCGGGCGCCCACCCACCGCCGCCGAAGCACGCCCGCGCCTCCCGCATCGGCAATACGCCGACGCTGTACTTCGCGAACTCGAAGCCCGACTGCCGGAACTCGAACGTCCCCTGCCCCGCTTGCGCAGCGTCTTTTTCGGAGGCGGCACACCGTCCCTGTGGGAACCCGCGGAACTCGAGCGCGTGCTCGGAGGCATCACCCGCGCCTTCGGGTTTTCTAGTGTTCCGGGGCCCGAAATCTTGGAAATCACCGCCGAGTGCAATCCGACCAGCCTCGATCCTGCGCACATCGAGGCGCTGCTGCGCGCCGGCGTGAATCGCCTGAGCATCGGCGTGCAGAGTCTGTCGAGCGAGCGACTGCGCTTCCTGGGCCGCCTCCACGACGAGGCCGCAGGACTCTTGGCCGTTCGCCAAGCCATTACCGGCGGGGTGCCGCGCGTCTCGGCGGATCTGATTTACGGCGTCTACCAGCAAAACCCAGAGCAAGCCGTGCGTGAAGTCGAGCGCGTCGCCGAAACCGGCGTGAGCCATCTCTCGGCTTACGCACTGACCATCGAAGCGAACACCAAGTTCGGAGCCCAGGCGCGCGCGGGAGTACTACCTTTGCTCGACGACGTGTTGGTGGCCGAGTCGTTTTCTGCCGTCTCGGAAGCGCTCGAAAAACAGGGCCTGAGCCATTACGAAATCAGTAATTTTTCGCGACCTGGAGCGGAGTCACGCCACAACCGCGGTTACTGGCTCGGCGACGACTACCTCGGCCTGGGAACGGGTGCGTTCGGCACCGTTTCGCTTGGCGCCAAGAACGATGGCAGGCTGCGTTACAAGAACCTGCTCGTGCCCGAGCGCTATCTGGCCGCCTTTGGTCCCAACGTCCGCCAAGACGCTCCGTTCGTTAGTCCGCTCGCCGAAACCGAAACGATCGACGGCCCCACGAGCGTGCAGGAAGCATTGCTGCTTGGCCTCCGCTTGGCCGACGGCATCGATTTGGGCGCCGTCGGCCGGCGTCACGGCGTCGACCCGTGGACCCGCGAGCGGTCACGCGCCATCGAAAAAATCGAAGCTCAAGGTCGACTGGTGCGAGACGGTGAACGTCTCCGCATTCCGAAGAAGCACTGGCTGTTCTGCGACGGCATCATTCGCGATTTGCTGTGAGCGAGGGGCAGACGGGCCCCCCTGCGAGCGCCGAACTTCAGCCTTCGCGTCGAATTTCGTCGTCCTCGTCGCGGGCACGCGATAGAGCGCTCGCCACCAGACCCGTGGGCACGGCGACGACGCCGAGTCCGACCATCAAGACGACTATGGTGAAGAACTTGCCGCCCGGCGTGATCGGATAGATGTCGCCGTAACCGACGGTGGTCAGCGTGCAGAGGGCCCACCAGAGACCATCGAAGACCGACGCGAATTTGTTGGGCTGCGCCGCATGCTCGCAATAGTAAATACCGACACCCGCGAAATAGAACACGAGCGCCGCGCTACAGAGAAACAGCACGAGCTCTTCGCGAGCCAGTGCGAATGCGCGCCTAAAGCGGTGCAAAGCGGCCGTGTAGCGGACTAGCTTGAAAGCTCGAAACAACAGCAAGAAGCGCACGGCGCGCAGCGAGCGCAGGTCGAAGCCGGCCGTCAGCAAGAACGGCAGAATGGCGACGAGGTCGACGATGCCGAAGAAACTGAGCGCGAATCTGATCGGTCGCTCGGCCACCCAGAGGCGCAGCAGGTACTCGATCGTAAACAACAGCGCGGAGACCGTTTCGATGTGCTCGAGCGTTTGGCGCTGCTGCGAAGTCAGCCGAGGCAGCGTGTCGAGCGAGAACGTCGCCAGGCCGAGCAGGATGAGGAGGAGCAAGAAGGTGTCGAAAATCCGGCCCGCCGGGGTCCCGGCGTCATCGACGACTCGACGGAGGCGCAGGCGAATGCTCGCTGGCAAAGGAGTCGCCGGTGGCGTCGAATCTGCTGGCATCTCAGTCGACCGCGCCCCCAAAGCCACCCTGGCCGGCCCCGCAAGGCTCGGGTGGGTGGGTCGCGAAATCGCCTGACGAGATGCGCTCACAGCCACGAAAGCACGCTTGGATGCCCGTCTCTGCGTGACCCGGCTCGACGCAGGCCAGAGCGGCGATCGCTTTGCACGATGCGTCGATCTGGCAACGATACAGACAAACTAGTTCAGCCTGTTCGATTAACGATGGCTCGACCGAGCCGAGGGCACTGCACTCGTCGGTCGAGTCGTCGAAGCCGCACTCGCCCCATTTCTCGTTCTGCAGCTCGCAGAGCTGCACCAGCTCGCCGTTGGTGATGCAGGCGGTCGTTCCCCAACCGCACAGCACAGCCAACCCGATGCGCCAGTTCATGGGGCTAGCCTAAGCCCGCTACCGGTTTTGCGCGACCATGTAGAGCGCGAGTGCGAGAGCGACGAGCCCCAGGAGCACGGCGCAGGTGATCTTGGCTGCGCTGAGTGGGTACTTGCCGGCAATCCTTCCGCTGTGCCCGTTCATGACGACCTGAAACTTTCGCGCGCCGTACTGGTAATTGAGCAGCCAGAGGGGCACGAGCACGTGCTTGAAGGTCTGCTCGGTGTACTGCGAATGAACTTGCAGATTGCGGTGCGTATCGCCCGGGACTCGGGCCGCACACAGCGCTTGCAGCTTGCTCTGCATTTGTTCGCGAGAGGCACTGGCAGCCGCCCCGAGATCGATTTGGTAGCGCTCGACCACCCAACCCGACAAGAAGCCGGGGTCGTACGGGACCAGATCATTCGTCTCGAAGGGTTCGACCTCGCGCAAGAGGTCGGCGTGCACACCCTTGGATGCTGCAACCAATTCGTCGTCGAAGAAGTGGTTGAGGGAGCCGTGGCTCGGGTACCAACGGACCTTTTGGACTTGGCGCGTGCGCGAGCGCCCTTGCGAGTCCGTGTACTGCTCGGTCACGTAGTAGTAATCGCCACTCTCTGCGGTCCATTGGGCCGCGGCCTGGGCGTCGAACGTCCAGTAGGGGATGTACATACCGTGCACCTGATCGGTGACGGCCCGACTTTTCAGCTTGTTCGGGGCCCAAAAATGCGAGCCGTACCACTTGCGGACGTCGTCGCGCACACGCGACTCGTTGAGCTTCATCGGCAGGAGACTCTCGGGACGAAACGCTTCCTTGATTTGCTCGTACGGAACGAGCGCGCTCGAGCCACAGAAGTCGCAGCGTTGGCTGACGCGCTCGGGATCGAACACCGAGATGGCCTGGCAGCTCTGGCACTTCACCGAAGTTTTCTGCGCGTTCCAGCCACGCGCCGAGTCGGGAATGCTGCGCAAAGCGGCAGCGAGATCGAGTTCCTGGATGCTGGTCTCGCCGCTCGAACTGGTCTGCAGCACAGCCGGAGAGGTGTTGCCGCAGTAGGGGCAGACCAACGCCTGTTTGGCTGGGTCCCAGCGCGCCTCACCGCCGCACGCCGGACAAGAGAACTTGTTGCGAGCGACAGCGCCAGCGGAGCCGTCGTCGCTGGGCGAGGCGGTAGGAGGTAAAACGGTCTCGACTGGCGCAGAGCCCATTAGCTCGCCAGAAACTCATCCAAAGCGGCACGCGTGACGCGCCAAGTCGAGCCGATTTTCTTGCCCTTGAGCGAGCCGTCTTCGAGCGTCGCCAAGACGTCCGCATCAGTGACGCCCAACGCCGTCGCGACCTCGGCGACACTCAAGAGTTGTGGCAACCCCGCGGCGGTTGCGCCGGCCACGGCCGTGGGAGCACCTACTGCTGCGGCCGGCGTCGCTTGCGGCTGCATCATGGCGGCCATCATCTGCTGGCCCATCGTCAGGCCGACCCCGAGCTGCGCCGCTGTGTTTGCCATGCCGCCGCCTTCGCCGCGCCCCATGCTCTCGGCCATCTGAAATTTCACATAGTCGTTCAGGTTGCCGATGGCGCCCATGCTGGCGCGCTTGTCGATGGCTTGTTCGACCTCGGGCGGCACCGACACGTTCTCGACGATGAACGTCTCGAGGCTGATGCCGTACTTGGCGATCAGCGCCGGGTTGATGAGCGGCAAGAGCGCATCTCCCAGCTCGGTGTAGCGCGCCGCCAGATCGAGTGCCGGGACCTTGGAGGAGGCCAGAGCGTCGGTGAAGACGCTGACCAGGCGAGAGCGCATGGCGTCTGCGAACTCGTCCAGTCGAAACTGATGGTCGGTGCCAGCGACTTCCTTGAGGAACGTCTTCACGTCGACGACCTTGAAATCGAAGGTCCCAAAGGCGCGCACGCGCACGACACCGAAATCGGCGTCGCGCAGCATGATCGGATTGCTCGTGCCCCACTTGTTGCCAGTGAACAAGCGGGTGTTGACGAAGTAGACGTCGGCTTTGAACGGCGACTCGAACCCGTACTTCCAGCCCTTCAGGGTAGAGAGGATCGGGGTGTTGTCGGTCGTGAGCGTGTGCTTGCCGGGCGCGTAGGTGTCGCCGAACTGTCCCAGGTAGAGGAACTGGACTGTCTGCGACTCGCGCACGATCAGCTGCGCGCCTCGTTTGATCTCCTTGTCTTCGTCGGGGAAGCGCCACGAGATCGTGTCCCGCGAATCGTCCTCCCACTGAATGATCTCGAGAAACTGCGTCTTCAGATAGTCGATGATGCCCATGGCGTGCCCTCCCTGAGGCTCGAATGAAAAGCAAAAGTCCGCAAGCTCACGCGCCGACAACGACGGGGCGCGCCGGATCCGTGATCCATTCGCTGAACGAGCCGGGGTACAGGCGCATGCTGCCGAGCCCCGCATGCTCGGCCGCCAAGATGGCGTGGCAAGCAGTTACGCCCGAGCCGCAGTAGACGATGGCCTGCTCGGTCGCTGTTGCGCCGAGCGCTTCGGCGTAGCGTGCGCGCAGCTGTTCACGGCTCTTGAAGCGTCCATTTTCGAGGTTATCGAGAAACGGCAAGGAGCGCGCGCCTGGGATGTGCCCTGCCACCAGATCGATCGTCTCGTTTTCGCCGCGAAAGCGATCCGCCGCGCGCGCATCGAACAGCCGAGCCCCCTCGCGCTCGGCCAGTGCTTCGATCTCGTCGGCCGCAACGATTGAGTCGGCACGGAGGAACATGGTCGAAAAATCCTTCGGGCGCGCCGAGGGCAACTCTCGAGCGAGCGGGTTGCCCTCGGCAACCCAGCGCGCGAGCCCGCCGTCCAGCACTTGGACGTCGTCGTGCCCCAGGAAGCGACACAACCACCAAAGTCGCGCCGCGAACGCGCCCGTCGCTTCGTCGTAGGCGACGACGTGCGTGCCGGCGCCGACGCCCATCTGCCCGAGCCTGGTGGCGAGTGCGTCCAAGCTCGGCAGCGGATGGCGACCGGTCAGCCCGGCCGTCACCGGACCCGACAGATCCAGCTCGAGGTCGAGGAAGAATGCGCCAGGCAAGTGCCCTTGGTCGTAGCTCCTTCGTCCCTGCTCTGGCTGTCCAAGCGTGAACCGACAATCGACCACCACCACGTCATCATGCGTCGAAACGGAATCGAGCAGCACCGACAACTCGACCGGCGCGATCAAGGTCCCCATACCGACACAGGTAGCAAATTTCTGCGGTCAATGCACCGCTGGCTGGGGAAACGCGGTGGGCTACGCGATCGAAGAGCGACCGTGCCCAGCGACCGTGCCCAGCGACCGTGCCCAGCGACTGTGCCCAGCGACTGTGCCCAGCGACTGTGCCCAGCGACCGTGCTCAGCGACCGTGCTCGCGCAGCTGCAAGAAGGGGCGCTCGACGAACACGTGCGCGACGAAGGCCAGGGCGAGCGCGAGCGGCAGTCCGAGTCCAAACACGAACGCGAAGCTGTCAGCGTGCGAGGGAAAGCTGCGTCTCACCAGAGCGAGAGCCGTGATGTGTGTCAGGTACGCCGCGTAGCTGAGTCGACCGCCCCAGACGGCCAGGGGGTGATCGAGCAGAGCACCGAAGACGCCTCCACCCAAGACGACGGCGCCGACGAGAGCGGCCAACGCCGCGCACAGCGCGAGGTAGGGCGTGAACGGAAGTGCCAAAAGTCCGAGGACGCCGCACAGGGCAAGCGGAGCGACCCAGCGCCCCTCGAGCAGCCGAGACAAAACGGCAAAGCCCCGCGGACCGTCGAAAACGAGCGAGAGCAGCACGCCCGCGCCGATGGCCGTGGAAAAACTCGTCGAAACCCGCATCGCGGTGCCGCCCGCTGGGAGAGCCAGCCCGCCGTGGGTCAGCCACACGTCGAGCGCCATCCAGGTGCTCATCGTCCACAACAGAGCCGTGCGCGATCCGAGGGCGAACACGAGCCAAGGCCAGAGCAGATAGAATTGCTCTTCGACGCACAGCGACCAGGAGAAGGAGAATGGAACGGCATGCGGCACGTCGTAGTTCACGAACCAGTTGGCCGTGTAGGAGGCGTGGTAGACGAGGTTCCCCAAGAGGTGCGCTCGCTCGGGACTGTCTGCCGGCTGCCGAAGTGCGGCGCCGACATAGAGAGCGAGCACCGCGTAGTAGAGCGGGAAGATGCGTAGCGCACGACGAACGAAAAACCGACCGAGTCGCACGCGACCGCGCACCCGGTGCTCGCGCAAGAGCAGCGTCGTGATCAAAAAGCCGCTGAGGACGAAGAATAAATCGACGCCGACCGCCCCTTTGCCCGCGATTCCGCTCAGCGGGCGCGGCGTCGCGTGGTGGGCGATCACCGGCAGAATGGCGAGCAGCCGCAGCCCATCGAGGCCTGCGAAATGACCTGTCTTCAGGTACTCGGCGTGCGTCCCGCTCACTCAGTCTCCGACGGCGAGCGTGCCGACCTTCCAGCTCTCGAGCAACCCGAGAGCGCGCTCCGACATGGCTTCGTACTTGGCGCGCTTCTCGAGTCGCCTGCCCTCCCAGGGCGGCAAGTGAGCGAACGTGATGTTGGAAGGTTGGTAGTCTTCCTCGTGACGGCGCGTTTGGGTGATGAGCCCAAAGTGGGCAGTCCCTACCGGTGGCAGCGAGACGGCCCGCCCACGCAAGCGCTCGGAAATGTGATGCGCGACTAGCCAGCCACCGGCGGCAGCTTCGACGTAGCCCTCGGTGCCGATGATTTGTCCGGCGAAATAGACTCCCGGGTCGCTCTTGAGCTGCCAGGTTTCGTCGAGCACGCGCGGCGCATTGACGAACGTGTTGCGATGCACCGCGCCGAAACGGAAGAACTCGGCCTGCTCGAGGCCGGGAATCATGCGCAGCACCCGCTGCTGCGCCGTCCAAGTCATGCGCGACTGAAAACCTACCAGGTTGTAGGCGGTGCCAGCCTCGTCTTCGCGTCGCAATTGTACGACCGCGGCCGGCCAGCGCCCCGTTTTCGGATCGGTAAGGCCTGCGGGCTTCATCGGCCCGAACGAGAGCGTTTTGATACCACGCTGGGCCATCACTTCGATGGGCAAGCAGCCCTCGAAATAGCGAACTTCTTCGAATTCGGAAGGTTCGACTTTTTCGGCATCGAGCAACGCCTGCACGAAGGCCGCGTACTCGCTCTTGGTGAAAGGGCAATTCACGTAGGCCGCCTTCTCTGCCTCGTTCTCGCCTTTGTCCCAACGCGAAGCGATGAAGACCTTGTCCCAGTCGATGCTGTCCGCAGTGACGATGGGCGCAATGGCATCGTAGTAGGCGAGCCCTCCGCCGACACGTTGCTCGATGTCTCGAGCCAGTGCTTCGCCAGTGAGCGGCCCGGTCGCGATCAGCAACGGGCGCGCGTCCGGCAACTTCTCGACCTCCATCGCCACGATTTCGATGAGTCCTTCGGCTTGGAGCCGGCGGGTCATTTCGACCGAGAACAAATCGCGATCGACCGCGAGTGCGCCGCCGGCTGGCACCTTGCACGTCTCGGCGGCGGCCATGACCTGGCTCCCCAAGCGACGCATCTCCTCTTTGAGCAGGCCGACGGCGTTGGACAGTGCAGCGCCACGAAAAGAGTTGGAGCAAACCAGTTCGCAGAACGTGTCGGTGTTCTGCGCAGGAGTTCGCTTGCTCGGCTTCTGCTCCAAGATGCGCACGCGATGACCACGCGCAGCCAACTGCAGCGCCGCCTCGCTTCCAGCGAGCCCAGCGCCAATGATGAGAACGTCCGGATCGGCCATCGGCGCCCGGTTGCTAGCGCAAAGCGCCGCGGGGCTCCAGATTTCGCGCCTCCGGAGTGTTTTCCGCGCAACGCTGACTTCGTTGCGGCCGAATCCAGGAGATGGAGCGCCCACACCGCATCGTCGCACGCAGGCACTGGCCCTTTTCTCTGCAGGAAATGCAGAGCCCCTGCGAGCAAGGTCAGCTCTGGGGGGTCTTTCCACCAGGACCTTACGTCAGCATCGTTGGGCGCAGAAAGGCCAGCTCCGTCGGCCTTCGATGCGCCGAGCGCATCGCTTGCGAGCTCGCCGAGCAAGGCGTGACGATCGTTTCGGGCGGGGCAATCGGCATAGACGCCGCGGCGCACCGCGGAGCTCTCCGCGCCAGAGGCAAGACGTTGGTCATGGCACCCGTTTGGCTCGAGCACGCGACGCCGGGCGAAAATCGACCGCTCTTCGACGAGATCTTGAATCGAGACGGGGGCTACTTTTCTTTGGCTGATGAGCTCGCCAAACCCTTCGACACGAACCTTTACTTCTTGCGAAACGAGGCGATGGCGGCGCTCTGCCAAGTCTTGATCGTGGGCGAGCACGGCTATCGCAGCGGAGCACGAAATACCGTCAAACATGCCGAGGAGCTGCGTCGCTCCACCTTCGTCCTGCCTTCCCTCTATGGCAACAGCGGTGGCCTGGGGAGCAACAGTCTGCTCGATCGCGGGGCGCGCGTGCTGCTCAACGTAAAGGACGTGCTCAAGATGTTGGCGCTAGGCGCCACCTACGACAATCCCTCCTGGTGGCGTCGCACGGAGCCCGTCGATTACCCCGACGACGTGCCGCGCGCACCGACGAAGAGCAAGCGGGCTCGCTCCGGGGAAAGCGCCGAGACCGCTGAACCAAGCGCACGCGAGCCGAGCCAAAATCTGGATACGGGCAGGGGTCGTGCGGCGCTGCGCGCTGGCTCCGCTGCCGGAGCGCGCGACCCCGTTCAGTTTCAGGTGCTCGAGGCCATCCTCGAGGGCAAGACGAACGTCGACGTCATCTGCGAACGCACGCAACTGTCTGCCTCGGTCGTGCAGTACCAGTTGCTCCTGTTGACGTTGGCCGGAGAGGTGCGCGAAGACGAACGCGGTTTGCTGCGCGTGGTGGGCGCCGCGCGCCGTTCGGCAACCTGACGATGAATGCGCGGGGGACACGGGCACTCACCGTCGAGGCGCCGACGAGGCAGCGCGAGCCGCAGACGCGGCGCCGCCCGATTCAGGAGAGTCGATTTTTGTAGTCTTCGTAGCCAAAACGACGGACTTCGCGCACGACGCCCGTCTCCGGCTCGAAGGTGGCGATGCTTGGGTGGCGCACGCCGTTGAAGGTCGTCGTCTTGACCATCGTGTAGTGGGCCATGTCGGTGAACACGAGTCGGTCACCGATCTCGAGCGGCTCGTCGAACGAATAGTCGCCAATCACGTCGCCAGCCAAGCAGGTGAGCCCGCCGAGGCGGTAGGTGTGCGCCTTCTTGCCAGGCTCGTCGCCGCCGAGAATTTCTGGACGGTAAGGCATCTCCAGTACGTCGGGCATGTGGGCCGTCGCCGACGTATCCAAAATCGCGGTGGTGAGCGGACCGTCTACGAAATCGAGGATCTCGGCGACCAAAAAGCCGGTATCGAGCGCGCTGGCTTCACCGGGTTCCAGATAAACCTGCTTGCCCCATTTGTCGCTGAAGGTCTGCACGACCCGAATCAGCCGCTCGACGTCGTAGTCGGCGCGCGAAATGTGGTGACCGCCACCGAAGTTCACCCACTGCACGGCTGGAATGAACTCGCCAAACTTGGCTTCGAACGCAGCGACCGTGCGCTCGAGGGCGTCGGAATTCTTCTGGCAGAGATTGTGAAAGTGCAGGCCGGCGAGGCCGGCGAGCGAAACACCGTCGAGGCTCTTCCGCTTGACGCCCAGACGCGAACCGGGAGCGCAGGGGTCGTAGAGTTCGATTTCGACCTCGCGGTGCTCGGGATTGACGCGCAAACCGCAGTCGATCTTGCGGCCGCCCGCCTGCAACAACTCCGCGTACTTGTGCCATTGCGCGACGGAGTTGAACACGACGTGATCAGCCAGGTCACGCAGCTCGAGGATGTCACGCTCGGTGTAGGCGGGTGCGTAGGCGTGCACTTCGCCGCCCATCTCTTCGCGACCAAGTCGGGCTTCGTGGACGGAGCTAGAAGTCACGCCGACCAAGTACTCGCGGATGACCGGAAACACGCTCCACATGGCGAAGCCCTTGAGCGCCAGCAGGATCTTGGCGCCGGTTTGCTCCTGAACACGTCGCATGACGCTCAAGTTGCGGCGCAAAAGGCCAAGATCGATGACGTAGTAGGGCGTTTCGATCGCGTAGGGATCGAATGACACGCCGCGGCTCAGTGCCGGCTTCTTGCGGGATTCGGTCATGGCTCGAGCTCTTGGACGTGCCAGGGCAGACCGTGGGCGGCGAGCAACTCGAGGAAGGGCTCGGGATCCATCTCTTCGATGTTGAACACGCCAGCACCCTGCCACTTGCCGGTCGCAATCAAGGCTGCGCCGACTGCAGCCGGGACGCCCGTCGTGTAGCTAATCGCTTGCGACCGCACCTCTTTGTAAGTGAGTTCGTGATCACACACGTTGTAAATGAAGACCTTGCGCGGCTTGCCGTCTTTGATGCCAGTGATCAGATTACCGATACTCGTCTTGCCCGTGTAGTTCTTGGCCAAGCTGGCGGGATCGGGCAGCAGCGCCTTGAGAAACTGGATGGGCACGATCTGTTGCCCTTGGAACTCGATCGGATCGATGCGCGTCATGCCTACGTTCTGCAGCACTTCGAGGTGTTTCAGATAGGATTCGCCGAACGTCATCCAGAAGCGGATACGCTGCAGACCCTTGATATTCTTGGCGAGCGACTCGAGTTCCTCGTGATAGAGCAGGTAGGCAGCCTTCACGCCGACCTCGGGAAAGTCGTAGTCCCAGCGCACGCTCATCGGTTCGACGCTCTTCCAACGACCGCCGGCCCATTCTTCTTCGCTCGTTCCCTCACCGTTCTGATCGGCACGCTCCCAGTACCGACCGCGCTGCGTGATCTCGCGGATGTTGATCTCGGGATTGAAGTTCGTGGCGAACTTATGGCCGTGGTTGCCGGCGTTGCAGTCCAGGATGTCGATGGTGTGAATCTCGTCGAACAACTTCTTCTGCGCGTAGGCAGCCCAGACGTTGGTGACGCCGGGATCGAAACCCGAGCCAAGGAGCGCCATCAAGCCCGCTTTTTGAAAGCGCTCTTGGTAGGCCCACTGCCACTTGTATTCGAACTTGGCCAGATCCGGCGGCTCGTAGTTGGCGGTGTCCATGTAGGGCACGCCTGTCTCGAGACAGGCGTCCATGATGACCAGATCTTGAAAGGGCAAGGCCACGTTGATGACGACGTCAGGCCCGAACTCGCGGATCAGGGCTACGGTGTTCTTGGGGTCGTCGGCGTCGAGCGAAGCAGTGCGAATCGTGCGACCCTGCATCTCTTGGATCTCGGCTGCGATAGCGTCGCAACGCGCTTGGGTGCGACTCGCCAACAGGATGTCGTCGAATACGTCCTTCATCTGCGCCACTTTGTGCGCGACGACTCGACCCACGCCTCCAGCCCCAATGATCAATGCCTTGCTCACGATTTTTCTCCTTGCCGGGCTCGCCGCAGTGACGGCCGCTCACTTTGCTGCCTTTGCGGCTTGGCTGTACCAGCCTCGCGCAGGCTGTAAAGTGGGAGCCTGATGCTGTCCCGCCCCCGCCGAAACCGTCGCACGCCAGCCATCCGCGGCCTGGTGCGCGAAACCACGCTGCGTGCCCAGCACCTGATTCTGCCGCTCTTCGTCCACGAAAAGGCCGAGCCACACCCGATCCCCTCGATGCCCGGACAATCCCGACTTGGCATCCCGGCAATCGTGGCACTTGGACGAGAGGCTGCTGCTCTGGGCGTCGCCGGCGTGGCCCTCTTTCCCGCCATCGATGACGATTTGAAGAACAGTCACGGCAGCGAAAGTCACAATCCCAACGGACTGATGCAACGCACCATCGCCGCTCTCAAGGCTGCGGTGCCGGAACTCTTGGTCATCCCCGACGTCGCGCTCGACCCGTATTCGTCAGACGGCCACGACGGTGTCGTCGTCGACGGGCGCATCGACAACGAACTGACGCTGCCGATCTTGGCGCAAATGGCGGTGGCCCAGGCCCGAGCCGGCGCGGACATCGTGGCGCCGTCGGACATGATGGATGGGCGCATCGCAGCCATCCGCCGTGCCCTGGACGAGGCCGGCTTTTACGAGGTGGGCATACTCAGCTACGCGGTCAAATATGCGTCGGGCTTCTACGGGCCCTTTCGCGATGCGCTCGATTCCGCCCCGCGCAGTGGCGACAAGAAGACGTACCAGATGGACCCCGCGAACGTGCGCGAGGCTCTGCGCGAAATTCGTCTCGATGAAGCCGAGGGCGCGGACTTCTTGATGGTGAAGCCAGGGCTGCCCTACGCCGACGTCATTCGCTTCGTGAAAGAGAACTCGGCGCTACCGGTGGCCGCCTACCACGTGTCCGGTGAATACGCGATGTTGAAAGCGGCAAGTGAGCGCGGCTGGATCGACTTCGACGCCTGTCTACTCGAGAGCTTGCTGTGTTTGCGTCGTGCCGGTGCCGACCTGATCTTCAGCTACGGCGCGCTCGAAGCAGCGCGCCTGCTCGCTCGCTGAGCCATGGGTCCTGCGCGCAGCTCTGGGGGACCGCTCCTGGACTGCGCGGCGCTGCTGTTGCTCGAACTCTAGAGTTGCCTGAAGTCAGCCCTTTTGCCCGCGAGGCGAAAGTGACTACCCTTCGAGGTAGCTCATGCGTTTTCTCTGCATCTCGGACATTCAGGGCCATGGCGACGCACTCGACTGCATCTTGGAAGAGGGCAAGAGCCGGGGTTACGATCAGCTGATCGTCTGTGGAGACTTGGTTTTTCCGGGACCCGATCCGCTCCGCGTCTGGAAGACGTTGATCGAGCACAACGCCCTGTGCATCCAGGGCATCGGTGATCGCGCCTTGGCCCAAGTAGACCCCAAGAAGCTTTCGGCCACCACGGACGCGGAGCGGGCGCGCATCGAGCGACTCAGGCAGACGCACGCAGAGCTGGGTGAACTGATCATCGCGCGACTCGGCAAGCTCCCCTTATTTGCGCATCTGCCGCTCGAATCGGGCCATACGATGCTGGTCGTCCACGGCTCGCCACGCGATCCGATGGAAGCCATCACGCGAGACATGAGCGAAGACGAAATCGTCGCTCGCTTGGGCGATGAGCCTGGCGATTTGGTCATTTGCGGAGCCAGCCACGAGCAGTTCGAAGGCACCGTGGCCGACGTTCACATCGTCAGCGTCGGCTCCGTCGGTGAAGCGCCCGGCGGCACCCATGCCTTCGGCGCGCTCGTCCACTCGGCGCAGACCGGTTATCAGGTGACCCTGCTTTCGGTGCCGCTCGGCGACGGCTGAGACGGTTCGCGCGGTCCAGATCCGAGATGTCCGGCCTGCTTCGAGGCCTTGCGGTTCAGCCCGCGTCGAGCCCGCGCCGAATTTCGCCAACCAACTCACGGACCCGGCTTGCGCCCTGGCCTTGCTCGGCTCCGCCAATGGCGCGAATGAGCGCCGTACCGACGACGACCCCGTCCGCACCAGCAGACGCCGCCAACCGCGCCTTTTCAGCCGAATCGATACCGAAGCCGACGGCGACCGGCAGCCCGAAACGCCGGCTGAGCTCGGCCGCGTGACGACCCGCCGTTTCGAGCGGAGCGACCCCGCTACCAGTCACGCCGGCCACGGACACGTAGTAGACGAACCCCGAAGCGCGCTCGAGGATCGCCTGCTCCCGGTCGGCGCCACTGGTAGGCGCGATCAGCGGTACGATCGACAGCTTGCGTTCGGCAGCCACGCGGCGCAGTTCTGCTCCTTCGTCGGGGGGCAAGTCGACGACTAGGATCCCATCGGCGCCGGCTTCGAGCGCAGCATCGACCAGCTCGACGTCGCCGAAGGATACGATCGGATTGTAGTAGCTGAACAAGATCAGCGGCGCGTCGCTCGTGGCTCGCAGCCGTTTGGCAAGCTCGAGCGCGGAGCGCAACGAGCCACCTTGACCGATGGCTTCGTAGCTGGCCTTGGCTATCACGGGACCGTCCGCCGACGGATCGCTGAACGGCACACCAAGCTCGAGCAAATCCGCCCCGGCTTCGAGCGCCGCTCGGGCCGCGTCGTAGCTTTCTTCGAGGTTGCGAAAGCCCACTGTGAGGTAGGCAATCAGGCTCGTTCTGCCTCGCTCGCGATTAGCGGCGAACGTGCGCTCGATCCGTTCGAGCGTCACGAGACGGCCTGCTTGTCGAGGTAGGAAATGAGCGTCGCCAGGTCCTTGTCGCCGCGACCGGAGAGGCAGGCGACCAAGCGGGCTGGGCGGCCCAAGCGCTCGTTCTCGAGGCGAGCCACTTCCGCGACAGCGGCGAAGGCATGCGCCGACTCGAGCGCGATGATGATGCCCTCGTTGCGCGTCACGGCAAAAGCGGCATCGAGTGCGGCATCGTCGGTGGCTGCCAGATAGCGCGCGCGCCCCGTTTCTCGCAAAAACGCGTGCTCGGGACCGACGCCGGGGTAGTCGAGACCCGCACTTACCGAGTGTGTCTCGAGGATTTGGCCGTTTTCGTCGGCCATGATCATCGTGCGAGCACCGTGGAGCACGCCGAGCGCGCCTGCGCTGAGTGGCGCTGCATGCCGGCCGGTGGCGACACCGTCGCCGCCAGCCTCGACACCGTAGAGCGCCACGCTCTCGTCGGCCAGAAAGGCGGCGAACATGCCGATGGCATTCGAACCACCGCCCACGCAGGCCACGACGGCGTCGGGCAGCTGACCCGATTGCTCCAGCAACTGCGCGCGAGCTTCGTCGCTGATGACACGCTGAAAATCGCGCACCATGTCGGGGTACGGGTGGGGTCCGGCCGCCGAACCGACGCAGTAATGCGTGGTAGCGACGTTGGTGACCCAATCGCGAAGGGCCTCATTCATCGCGTCCTTGAGCGTCCGTGAACCGGATTCAACCGGTACCACCCGCGCGCCCAGCATGCGCATGCGCGCTACGTTGGGGGACTGACGATCGATGTCGATCGCCCCCATGTAGACTTCACACGGCAAGTCGAGCACGGCTGCGGCCGTCGCAGTCGCGACGCCGTGCTGACCTGCGCCCGTCTCGGCGATGATGCGTGTCTTACCGAGCTTCTTCGCCAGGAGCACCTGGCCGAGCGCGTTGTTGATCTTGTGCGCGCCCGTATGACACAGGTCCTCTCTCTTCATCCACAGCTCGGCGATTGAGTTGCCCGTCGGATCGATCGAGCGAGCGAGGCGCTGAGCGCGGGTCAACGGCGTCGGTCGACCCACGTAGTCGCGCAAAAGCCCCCGCCACTCGGCCTGGAACTCCGCTGAAGAAGCGATCTGCAGATAAGCTCGTTCGAGCTCGTTCAGAGCAGGGATCAGGGTTTCGGCGACGAACCGCCCCCCGTACCTTCCAAAGTAGCCGGATGAGGACATGGCGTGTGCCTCACCTAGCTCAGCCACCCCGCACTGTCGACAACGCGAGTTCGCAGCTCAATTGAGCCCCTTCGAAATGGGCCCGGACGCGACCGTCCTTGCGCTGCTCCTTCCAGCGGCGTGTCAGCGCCATGCGCCCCGCGCCTCGCGTGAGGCGAACGTCGCGAAGCAGCGAACCGTGCTCCCCGCCTTCGAGCGACAGCTGAAACACGCGCTCGCCTTTCTGTTCGAAAGCCTGCTCGATGAGCCACGCCTCCTCTCCCGGGCGCGTGATCAGGAGCGCTTCGCCCCGGACGCCGCGTGGAGTGAGCGAGAGCACCTCTTGCTCGAGATCGCGTACGACGCGACCGCGCTCATCGACGCAGCGCCGCGGAACGAAGCGCTCGGTCACGAGCAAGAGCTGCGCTTCTTGCGCCGACAGCGAACTTCCACCGCGCACGACCAAACGTTGGCAGCCCACGACGCCGAGTAGGACCAGACAAATGGCTCGGGCCCAGCATCTCAAGGCGCGGGCTCTCGCTCTGCAGCACGTACCTGCCGCACGAACTCGCGGACGCGCTCATGGTCCTTCTTGCCCGGCACGCTCTCGACCCCGCTGGCCGTGTCGATGCCGAATGGGTTCACCATTCGGACCGCCTCGGCGACGTTCTCGGGTTTGAGTCCACCTGCCAACACCACGCGTCGCTGAGACAACGGTCCGAGCAAGGACCAATCGAAGGTCGCGCCGGTTCCGCCCTGTGCACCGCTTACCTTGGCGTCGACCAGCAATCGATCGCCCGGAAAGCCCAGGGCGAGGTCGACGTCGTGCGCGTCACCGATGCGCAAAGCCTTGAACGCACGGCCGCCCCAGCCTTCGACGTCGGCTCGGGACTCGGAGCCGTGGAGCTGCAGCCAATCGAGGCCGACGATATCCTGCACGTGACGTATGAAATCGGGCTGAGCATCGACGAACACCCCTACCCATTCGACACGCGACCCCACTGCACGAACTATCTCGCGGGCAAGCTCGAGACCCAGCAAACGCGGCGATTGCGGCGCGAAGTTCAGACCGATGGCATCGGCCCCAGCCTCGGCTACAGCGCAAGCATCCTCGACAGAAGTGACGCCGCAAATCTTGATCCAGAGCGAGGGTGTCATGACTCGCCCTGTTCCTGCCTCCAAAAACGCCCCAGCGCAAATAGTGGCGATCAGTCGATCTTCAGCAATTCTTTGACCGTGGCGATCACCTGGGGCGCCTGAATCGGCTTGGTGATGTAAGCGTTGGCACCAAGCTGCAATGCACGCTGCCGATCCTCGCTCGCGCCTTCAGTGGTGATGATGACGATGGGCGTATCCTTGTGATTTGGATCACTGCGCACGCGCTTGACCAATTTCAGGCCGTCCATGATCGGCATGTTGATGTCGGTCAGGATGATGTCGTAGCGAGCCGACGCCAACTTGCGGAGCCCATCGACGCCGTCGTCGGCCTCGGTCACGCGCAGGTTCTTCACGCGCGCCAACGCGAACACCAAAAGTTGGCGCATCATCGGGGAGTCTTCGACGACCAGGCAGGAGTACTCGGACATGTTCGGTTTCAGGGGCTCTCGGTTTTCGAAGTTCTGGCCATGGATCAAACGCTCAAGTCGCGGAAGGCTTCGGCGCTAGGTAGGCGGCGGCCGGCCTGCTCGAAAAGCGACGCACCGACCAGTGCGGCCGCCGCGTGCTGACCCAGGAGCCTGAAGAGTTCGAAGTCGGTGTGGGTGAACCGGGGTTTCTGCTCCAACGTGGCAAAGATCACGACAGCGCCGACCGCCGTGTCGTCCACAACCAGCGGAATGATGACGACGGGGTCTTCGAAGTTCGCACGGTTGGCCTCGCGCTCCTCGTCGATCCGCGACACGCGGGCGAGCACCGCCTTGCCGATCACCGAGGTGGAGACGCCGATTGGCAGCAGCCGTTCGCCGGGCACACCTTCGGAAGCAATCGGCGCCAGTTCGGTGCCGTCGCTCGACAGAAAATACATGGCGTAGGACTCGGCTCCGACGAGTTGAGCCAAAATCTCCTTGATACGCCGCACGACGCCACGAGGCGACATGCTTGCATGGAGTTGGTTGGAGGCGACGAACAGGTTCGCAAGCTGCGCGAACTCGCCTTCCACCTCGTTGAACTTCTCGTCGAAGCGGTCCTGAGCCTTCTCGGCGCGTTCGGTGCGCTTGAGCAGATCTTTACGCTCCATCTCCAGAGCTTCGACCTGCTCCAGCAAGCGCGCGACCTTGTCGTCGGCTTCGAGCTGAGCGCGCAACCTGTCGTTGGTCGTCTCGAGTTCGATCAGCCGATCACGCATGCGCGTGTACTCGGACATGAACTGCTCGGTGAGTCGCGCTCCGCGCGAAAAGCTCTGCAGAACTTCGTCACGCTCCCGGAGCAGATCAGGGGGTGGGGTACTTTGGCTCGCCTTCGTGCTCTCGCCCATGGGGTTTCTCGTTCTCAACTGACTCATGGTTCGACGGCTCGCCGCGACGGCTTCGAGCGGAACCTCCGGCAGGATACCAATTGTGTGGGGTTCGCAAAGGCCAGCCCAGCTGGAGCCCCTGGGGCCTTGCATTTTCCGGCTTTCTCGGGCCCGCTCGGGCGATGAGCGACCTTTCCCAACGAAAGACCGACCACATCGAGCTGGCTTTGAGCGGCGATGTAGGTTTTAGGCGGACTACCCTGCTCGAGCAGGTCGAGCTGGTCCACGCCGCGTTGCCCGAGCTCTCGTGGGACGGGATCGACACGTCGTTGGTGCTGTTCGGCAAGCGGGTCGAAACGCCGTTGATCATCGCCTCGATGACGGGCGGAAATGAACGCGCTCGAGCCATCAATCTCGAACTCGCGGAGGTCGCGGAGCGTGGCGGCTATGCGATCGGCCTCGGCTCGCAGCGTGCTTTGGTGAAAGGAGGCGGCATCGATCACGCCGTGCTGCCGAGCTACCAGTTGCGTGGCGTCGCGCCGAGCGTGCCGCTGTTCGGCAACATCGGCGTCGTCCAAGCGGGCGAGATGTCCGACGATTTCTTGGAGGAAATGGTGGGTGCCGTCGGCGCCGACGCCTTGTGTGTGCACCTGAACCCAGCGCAAGAAATCATTCAAGCCGGAGGCGATCGCGATTTTCGGGGTGGTCTGGACACCATCGCCCGTCTGGCGACGTCGCTCAGCGTGCCGGTGATCGTGAAAGAAACAGGCGCTGGCATCTCGCGGGCAACCGCGCTCGCTTTGCGACGCGTGGGTGTGCTCCACGTCGACGTCTCGGGAGCCGGGGGCACATCTTGGGTTGCTGTCGAAACCCAGCGCGCCGAGGGCGACGCCGAAACGCGCGGTCGCCTGTTCTGGGATTGGGGCATTCCGACGGCAGCGAGTTTGCTCGAGGTGGGACCAGCCTCGTTCTCGACGGTGATCGCGACTGGCGGGATCCGCAACGGTTTGGACGTGGCGCGCGCGGTCGCGCTTGGCGCACACGCGGCCGGGATCGCGCGGCTGGTCTTGCAAGCACTCGACAAGGGTGGCGTGGACGGCGCGCTCGCATTTCTCGCGCGCGTCACCTCCGAGCTTCGCACCGCCATGTTGCTCACCGGAAGTGGCGACCTGCGCGAGTTGCGCCGCGCCCGCCATGTGCTGGGACCGGAGTTGCGTGGTTGGCAGGGCCAGCCGTGACGCGCCGCTCGGTTTGACAGGCAAATAGCCGCTTCCTACGGTCACGGCGCATGCAGCCCGCCCTCCCTTCTCCGAAAAAGAGCAGCGCGGCCTTCACCGCTCTGCTCGGCCAGGTGCAACGCGCGACCGAACCTCGCCTTCTGCGCGCCCTCGGCCAAAGCCAACGAGATGCGGCGCGCTACGGATCCGAAGTGTCGGCGATAGTGAACGCAGTTCAATCTTTGTCGACTCGCGGCGGCAAGCGCTTGCGCCCAGCCTTGGCGCTGGTGGGGGCTTTGGCCGCGGTCGACGTCGTCGACCCAGCCGACCGCAACCTGCTCGCCGAGGTCGGCGTCGCCCTCGAACTGCTCCAAACGTACTTTCTCATCCACGACGATTGGATGGACGAGGACGACGAACGCCGCGGCGGTCCGACTGCGCACGTCGAACTCGCGCGCACGCTGGGCGGCACGCACCTGGGCGCCTGTTCGGCCATCCTGGCTGGCGACCTGGCGCAGTCGCTGGCCCTCGGACATTTCGCGAGCTTGCCCATCAAGAAGAGCCGTCTGCGCGCGAGCTTGGGTTGCTTCGCCGAAATGCAAACGGCCGCCATTTACGGTCAACAGCTCGACGTAGTTGGCCGGGCACCCCAGCCGGAACTCACCTACGAACTGAAGACAGCCAGTTACACGGTGCGTGGCCCGCTGCGCTTGGGCGCGCTCCTGGTCGGTGGTCGCGCCCGTACATTGCAGGCGCTCGATCAATTCTCGCTTCCGGCCGGTGTGGCCTTCCAGTTGCGCGACGATCTCATCGGCGTGTTCGGTGATCCGGCGCGCACCGGCAAACCCCAAGGCGGAGACCTGACGTCTGGAAAGAACACCTATCTGCTGCGTCGCGCCCTCCAGAGCGTCTCGAAGAAAGACGAGAGCGCCCTCCGTCGCGTGCTTGGCAAGAAAAACGCCAGTCGAGCCCAGATGGAGCGCGCACTCTCGATCTTGGTCGAGAATGGAGCTCGCGATGCCACGGAACATCGGATTGCCGAGTTGTGCGAAGACGCGCGCAGCGCCATCGCCTCGCCCGCGCTCACGGCTCGAGGCCGCACGCTGCTCGCGGGCGCACTGAGTGCGCTTTCGGAGCGCAGCGCATGAGCGCCGTGGGATGCGGCACGGCGAGCGGAAAAGTCATCTTGCTCGGCGAACACGCAGTTGTATACGGCGTCGCTGCGCTCGTGGCTGGACTGGATCGCGGCGTTCGCGCGCGAGCCGAGCTCGCCGCGAGCGACTCCATATCGATTGCCGGCCAAAACATCCCGGCCCCACACGAATTGCACGCTGCGCTGCTCGCGCTGCGCTCGTCGTTGGGTGTGTCACCCGTTGCGCTCGAACTCGACCTGGACATTCCGGCTGGCTCGGGCCTCGGAGCATCGGCGGCGCTGGGTGTCGCCAGCGCTCGGGCGCTCGCAGCGCTGCCCGAGCAAGACGTGTCCGACGCTCGGCTGATGCGCGCCGTCGACCAGTGGGAACGTGTCTTTCACGGCAATCCGTCAGGCGTCGACGCCGCAGCCGCGCGCGGTCGGGACGTGCTCCGCTACGTGCGCGGCCAAGAGCCCGAGATCGTGCCCGTCCGAGCTCCGTTGACCCTGTGCGTCGTGGTGGCGCAGGAGCCGGCCAGTACGAAGGAAATGGTCGAGTCCGTGGCGCGCCGGCGCGCCGAGCGGCCCGAAGCGTTCGACAAGACTCTGGGTGCAATCGCCGCGCTGGTCGACAACGCTGCCCTTTGTCTGAAGGCGGGGGACCTCACCGGCCTCGGTCGGCTCATGGACTTGAATCAGATGCTGCTTTCAAGCTGGATGGTCTCGACCTCGCCCATCGAGAGCGCCTGTCGGAGCGCACGCAAAGCCGGCGCTCTGGGAGCCAAGCTCACGGGCTCAGGCGGTGGAGGTTGCGTGATTGCCCTTTCGAGCGGCGACCCAGAGCCCATTCTCGCGGCCTGGCGCGCGGACGGCTTGAACTGTTTCGCCTGCGAAGTAGGCAAGAGGAGAGAGTCATGAGCGAGGAACGAACGTCGGTCGGCCGCGCCGAAGCCTGCGCCAACATCGCGCTGGCGAAGTACTGGGGCAAATCGGCGCGCGGCAACAACCTGACGGCTGTGCCGAGTCTGTCGCTCACGTTGGATGCTCTGCGCACACGCACCGAGGTTGCGTTCGACACGGCCTGGACCGCAGATCGCGTCGAGCTGAACGGCGAAGACATATATGGACCCGGCCTCGACCGCGTGACGGCGATGCTGGAGCGCTTTCGGGCGCTGCGCGGTGAAGCGCGTCACGCTCGAGTCGTCAGCGTGAACAACTTTCCGACGGCGGCGGGGCTGGCATCGAGCGCTTCGGGGTTTGCTGCGCTGGCCGTCGCCATCCAGAGCGCGCTTGGGCTGTCCTTCACGCGCGGTGCTCTCTCCTCGCAGGCGCGCCAGGGCTCGGCATCGGCCGGGCGTTCTTTGTTCGGTGGCTTCGCCGAATTGCTTGCGCACACCGACGAAGCGTCCCCCGTGGCGCCCGTCCATCACTGGGACGTGGCCATGGTCGTGGCCGTGATCGAAGCCGGGAAGAAGGCTGTCGCTTCGACAGGCGGCATGATCCACACAGCTGCCACGAGTTCTTATTATCCAGCCTGGCTCGAAACTGCGCCGCCGCTGTTCGAGGACGTGAAGCAGGGGGTGTTGAACCGCGACTTCGAGCGCGTCGCGCGGGGCATGGAGCATTCGACGCGCCTGATGCACGCGACCATGCTGACGTCGGTCCCGCCCGTGCTCTATCTCAGGGGACCCACGGTCGAGCTGATGCACGCCATCGCCGCTCGCCGCGCAGCGGGCCATGCCGAGGCCTACACGATGGACGCAGGCCCGAACGTGAAGGTGCTCACTTTGACCGAGCACCTCGAACAGACCGTCGAATTTCTCGGACGCTTTGGAGGCGTCACGCGCTTGGTCATCTGCCGCCCTGGCCCCGGCGCGCGGCGCCTGGGGATTGAAGGTTCGCTCGCCGACGCGCGACCACTCGGAGAAGAAGCGTGAGGGCGCGCGCGCCCGGCAAGCTCGTGCTCTCGGGCGCCTACGTCGTGCTACGCGGCGCACCCGCACTGGTTTCGGCCGTCGATCGCTACGTGATCGCGGACGGGTCTGCAGTCTCAGAGTTCAAAACACCCGAGGTGCAGGCAGCTCTCGACCTCCTCGGCCGGCCGTCGGCTCCTCATCCCGCTTTCGACGCGAGCGAGCTGCGCACGGACGGTCGCAAGCTCGGCTTGGGGTCGAGCGCCGCCATCGTCGTGGCCTCGGTCTTGTCGCTGCTCGAACCGGACGACGCGGAGTTCGAGGCGCGCGAACACGCGTACGAGCTATGCCGCCGAGCCCACCGCAGTGCGCAGGGCGGGGGCAGTGGCATCGACGTGGCCGCCTCGTTTTTCGGCGGCACCTTGCGCGCCGAGTTACGCGACGGAGAGCTGATGGTCGCACCGGTCGAGTTGCCGCTCGGCCTACTGTTCGAAATTTGGGCGCTTCCGGACTCGGCGACCACGGCAGATTTCGTGGAGCGCGTTTTCGAGGCCGAAAGGCGGGAGGCTCCTGGCTTTCGGGAGGCGTTCGATGCTCAGACGGCTGCCGCGTATGACGCGGCGCTCTCGATTCTGGCCGGTGACGGTCCCGGCTGGATTGCCGCGCTGCGCCGCCAGCTCGATGCGCTCGACGCGCTCGGACGAGCCGCGGGTGTCCCGATCGTGCTGCCCGACGCCCGAAAGCTCCACGATTCGCTACCCGACGATGCCTGTTTCTTGCCGGCAGGCGCTGGTGGCGGCGACATCAGCATTTACGTCGGCACCGCCCCGTCGTCGCCGCAGTTTCGCAGCGCAGCCGAAGCGCTTCGGCTCGAGCGCCTTCCCCTCTCGCTCGGCGCGCCCGGCGCGAGCTTGATCCTCTGAGGCCCATCCCATGTCGAATTCGCGCTTTCCCGGTTTCAACAAGCTGTCCTTGGCCGAGCGTCGGGCCACGCTCGGGGCCGAACGGCATCTCGACGCCAACATGCTGGCGGACCTCGAAGACGGCGGCCTCGAACAGGCGACAGCGGACGCCATGGTCGAGAACTGTCTCGGTCTGTACGCGCTGCCGTTTGGCGTCGCCTTGAACCTCACCATCAACGGACGAGACCGACTCGCGCCGATGGTCGTCGAAGAACCGAGTGTGATCGCCGCTGCTTCGAACGCCGCCAAGATGATCCGCGCGGGCGGAGGATTCAGCGCGAGCCTCGACGAGCCGCTGATGACGACTCAGATCGAGCTGCGCGAAGTTCGCGACGAAGCAAGCGCGCGGGCGGCCATTTCGAGCCATAAATCTGCTCTACTCGAACTCGCCAATCGGGCGTTGCCGGGGCTCGTGGGACGCGGTGGCGGCGCGCGCGAACTCGAGATCCGGTCCATCGGCCCCTCTCACCTGGTCGTGCATTTGCTCGTCGATTGCCTCGATGCCATGGGGGCCAACTTGGTGAACACCGCTGCAGAAGCAGTCGGCCCTGAGCTCGCCCGCTTGGCCCAAGCTGACTTGGGCCTCTGCATCCTGAGCAATCTCTGTGACCGCCGCGTCGTCCGCGTGAGCGCGAGTGTCCCGGTCGACGAACTGGTGGGAGCTTTGCCGGACACCACTGGACCGCGAGTCGCGGCCGCAATCGCGGCTGCTTCACTGTTTGCCGAGCGTGACCCCTACCGCGCCGTGACGCACAACAAGGGCATCATGAACGGAGTCGATGCCGTGGTCCTGGCGACAGGGAACGATTTTCGCGCCGTCGAGGCCGGCGCCCACGCCTACGCGGCCCGCGCGGGGACGTACGCTCCGCTCGCGACATGGCGGCTCGACGGCCAGCGCCTCTCGGGCAGCCTCGAGATGCCGCTGGGGCTGGGCACCGTCGGCGGCACTTTGCGAGTGCATCGCGGCGCACGCCTCGCGCTCGCCTTGGCCGACATCCAAAGCGCGACCGACCTAGCCCAGTTGGCGGCCGCCGTGGGCCTCGCCTCGAACCTGGCAGCTCTCCGCGCGCTGTCGACCGAAGGCATCTCACGCGGACACATGGGCTTGCATGCGCGCTCGGTGGCTCGCGCCGCCGGAGCGAGCGCCGCCGAGCTCGAACTGGTCGCTTGTCGTTTGCGTCAAACCGGGACGGTCACGCTGGCCGCGGCCGAAGCAGCACTGGCCGAGCTGCGGCAAAGCGAGCCGACGCCCAAGACCCCTTGAATCGAAGCCGCCGAGCTGGTTGGGTTCACTCTCCTCATGCGAAGCTTCGATCCTCAAGTCATCCTGCGACCCGAACTCGGGGAATTGAAGGCCTACGCGCCCTCGACGGGAAGTTACGAGCTCAGGCTCGACGCCAACGAAGCGCCTGCGGTCCTCAGCCCTGCCGCGAAGAAGAGATTGGGCGAGGTCGCTGCCAAGACCGCTTGGCACCAGTATCCCGACGCGGGTCAGAAGGATCTGCGCAAGGCCATCGCCAAGCACTTGGGCGTCAAGAGCGCGCAGATCCTCGCTGGCGTGGGCAGCGACGAATTGATCACTTTGCTGCTGACCGTAGCGACGCGGCTCAAGGCCAAGGCACCCGCACCCACGCTGCTCACGACCACGCCCACTTTCGTCATGTACCGGCTGAGTGCGCGCATCCGCGGCCAACGGGTGATGGAGGTGCCGCTCGACGCGGATTGGGATCTGGACGAAGAGGGCATGCTGCGCGCCATCGAAATGGCTGCACCCAACGTCATCTTCATCGCTTCGCCCAACAATCCAACCGGCACGATGGTCACCCGCTCGCGCCTCGAACGCGTGATCGAGGCTGCAAGCGGCTCGCTCGTCGTCGTCGACGAAGCCTACATCGACTACGCCGACGGGAATCACCTGGACTTGCTCGATCGCTACGAGAACGTCGCCATCCTGCGCACCCTGTCCAAGGTCGGTTTCGCTGCCTTGCGCGTCGGCTGGATCGTCGCCAGCCCCAACCTCATCGTCGAGCTCGACAAGGCTCGCCTGCCCTACAATTTGCCGACGGTTTCGCAAACGCTGGCAACTCTCGTGCTCACCGAGCTGACCGACGAGATGAAGTCCACCTGCGTGCTGGTGCGGCAAGAGCGCGCTCGCTTGACGACGGCGCTGGGCAACTTACGCGGGGTTGCGGTCGTGCCGAGCCAAGCCAACTTCTTGTGGCTGAAGCTCGAAGGCTCGGCGGGTGACGTGTTTGGACGTCTCGGCAAATTGGGCGTGCTGGTGCGCAGCTTTCACGGTCGCGGCGGTCGGCTCGAGCAGTACCTGCGCGTCACCATCGGCACACGCGAGCAGAACGATCGTTTCCTCGAGGCGCTCCGCGAATCGCTGTGATGCGGCACGCGGCACGCGGCTGGGGTTTCGTGCTGCTTCTTGTCTGCTCCGCATGTTCGGCACCCGCCATCATCGATCGCGTGGATCACGGTCGAATTTGGGCGGGCCGCTCGGTCCCACCCGAAGCCTACGCCTGGTACGCACGAGGCCTGCGTCTCGAACACGAGGGCAAGCTCGGGGAAGCTGCGTCCGCTTTCGACGAGGCAGTGCACGCCGATCCGAGGAGCGGCTCCGCTTGGGGGGCGCTCGGCCGGATCCACTGCAAGGCGGCCCCCGAACGCGCCTTCGAGATTTGGGCACGCGGCCTCGAAGCTGCCGATGAACGATTGCCCATCTTGCTAGCGCGAGGCCGCTGTTACTTGGTACGCCACGAGCCCGCGCAGACCCAGAGGGACGCAGTTGCCGCCGTAGCGCTGGTGCCTGAATCCGTGGAAGCCTCGCGGCTGCTCGAAGCCAGTTTTCGCGAACTCGGACAGAGCGAACGCGCCCAAGCCGTGGGCCTCGCGCTGAAGCAATTTCAAAGCGCCCGCAGATGTGGCTTCAACGCATGGAGCGAGCTTGCGGCGAGCGAGCCGACCGTTGCAGAGGTCGACGCCGCCATCGACACGGGTGACCTCGAGCAGGCTCGTCGTCGAGCGGCCGGTCTGGTGACGCCGGGGGCGCTCGCGCTGCGCGCACTCGCCCGTGGCTGGCCCGAACTGGCCAGGACCCAAGCCGAACTGGTGCTGACCGTCGACCCGGACGAGGTCGACGCGGGCCTCGCTCTTTGGCTGGGTCGTCGCATCCCTGCTGTCGCGATGGGCGAGCTGCCCAAACGACCGGCGGATGCTCCCGAAGAGCCAACCGACCCCCCCGCGGGTCGTCCGAGTACACTCGGCGTTCTGCTGTTTGCCGAATACCTCGGGCGCGCCGTCGGTCACGACGCGGCGAGACTGTTCTTGACGCGCGCAGGCGAGCTGGGACCGCTCGACGATCTGGAGGCTACGCTTGCCGGGCGCCTCGCCATTCACGACGAAGCGACTCGTCTCGAGTTCTAGGGCTGGTTCGCCGGGATGAGCTGCTTGGACGCGTCGAATGGCAACTCGAAAGACAGCTCGACGGGCTGACCTGCGACCACCTCGACCTCGGCTTCGACGACGGCGTTCGTCGCTGGCAAGAATGCGCTGACCTTGACCTTGCCGACTGGGATCCCTTGGATCTCGAACTTGCCGTCGAGCTCGGTCACGACAGCGGTCGAATAGGTGAGAGTGAAGACGTCAGCGCGATTGTAGAGGCGCATGCTGTCGATGAGCAGGAAACGGCAGGGCTTGCGTGGCACCATTGCAACCGGATCCGCACCAGGCATGGCGAACAACTGAGCAACGGACGGCTGACCCACGAACTCGGGTACGTACGGCCGACGGTCCATGGCGACGATGTTCAGCTTCTGTCCGAACATCAGTGCGACCGTGCGTCGCTCCCATGCGCAGCCCTCACCGCCGAGCGTCACGGTGTCCCGCTTGGCGGGCAAGAAAGCCTTGTAACCGGTCGCCGCAACCAGCACGTCGGCCAGTCTTCGCTCCTCGCCTTCCCTGAACAACTTACCGAACATGGGATGCGCCATGCGACAGTCCGCCTTGGCCTTGGAGACAGCATCGCTCGTGCTGGTCGCTGGATCGCCGACGGCACGCACGACGCCGCGCACCGTACCGGTCGGTCCATCGTAGACCGGGAGCCCTTCGGGGTTGTTCGCGGCTTGCTGCACGTCCGCCGGCGGCAAGAGTTCCGTCTTCTTGCGCATGGCCTCTGCGCTCTGCGCGTCCGGCGCGGCACTCGGTGCAGCCGAGGGAGCGGCCCCAGGAACCTGCTCGTCACTCGGCTTTGGCTTGCAACCGAGCGGCCCTACGCCGAGAAGCAGCAGGGAGGCGGCCAGGAACAGCGGGGCTTGGGAAGCGGGAGCACGCATGGGGTCTCTTCTAGCAAAACCAGAGAGCCCGGGGCCACGGCGACTGCGAAATGGTAGTAAGCCGGCGTGAGTAGACTCGCGGTCCTCTTGGCCCTGCTGGGCGCGTGTGGGTGTCGAACGACGGCCAGCGTCGCCGATGACCCAGCGGAGGTACCCGTGCGCGTAACCGTGCTCGATGTGACAGCCTGCCCGCCGCCCGTAGGCTTCGACACTGCTCGCATGCAACTCATCGGCGTACGGGTCGAGGTTCAAGGTGGCCACCCTCGCGGCGTGCCTGCCAATTTCTTTTACGGCTCGCTGCTGACCACCGACCACAGCCGCTACCTGGCTGAACTTCCGGGCTGCAGCCCCGCGCTCTCGCATCCCCCGCTCCGACCGGGTGAGAGCGCGCAGGGTTACTTGAATTTTCCGGTGCCGCTCGGCAAGAGCGTCGAGACGCTCGTCTATGCGCCGCCGCTTCCGGGTCGAGCCTATGGCGAAGGCGCAGTCGAGCTGGCCCTCCGGGCCGAGCATGCGCCAACGGCAGCCGAGGAAGAACCGTGAAACCTGGTGTCGCATGGGCGTTGCTTGCCCTGGTTGCCGGGGGGCTCTGCCACTGCCGGACCGACGAGGAAGCGGACCGCACTCTCGAGTCCGCGCCGAGCACGCGGCTCACTCTCGAGCCGCCGACGATTCAAGCCTCGCCGCCACCCCCGCCCACTAGCGCGCTCGCGGAGGATTTCGAAGACGAAGATTTCCTGGTTCAGGTCCGCACCGCGCGACTCTGCACCCCTGTCGCTCCTTTTCTACCACCTGCCGAGCACCGACGCCTGGCCGTCGACGTCGAGGTGACGGCCAAGACGGAGCGCTTGGTGCCGGTGAGCCCGCTCACCTTCTGGCTCGAAGACGAAGGTGGCCAGCGCTTCGGCGCGACTCTCGCGGGCTGCGGCCCTGCATTTTCGAACCGCAATCTGCAGCGTGCACAGAGCATCCGAGGCGAAGTCGCCTTCGACGTGCCCCAAAGCGCTCGAGATTTACGCTTGATCTACCAGCCGTTTCTGGTGGGACGCGCGCAGGTGACGGCCCACCTGGCTCTGCCGAGCTCGACGCACTGAGGCAATCGCACCGAAAGAGGCCGCTGCTTTCGCAGGACCTCGTTCTCTTTCGTGTCTTCGCGGC
>Ga0105048_10001198_pt1 | contig 42026 bp, 41 predicted proteins | sample MAT05_FD_78382 | JGI IMG/M metagenome (GOLD analysis project Ga0105048, IMG submission 78382) | Freshwater microbial communities from Lake Fryxell liftoff mats and glacier meltwater in Antarctica - MAT-05 | ecosystem: Environmental > Aquatic > Freshwater > Ice > Liftoff microbial mat | place... | reverse complement strand
TGTCCGCGATGCCCTACTGGTCTCACCCCGTGCCGAAGTCGTACCCCGGCACCGACACCCGCGGAATCTGCTGCCCGATCACCCGCTCGATCGTCCGCACCATCGCGATCTCGTCCGGCGCCATGAACGTCACCGCGTCACCGGTGGCCGCCGCACGGCCCGTACGGCCGATACGGTGCACGTAATCCTCCGCCTGCTGCGGCACGTCGTAGTTGATCACGTGCGAGATCCCGTTGATGTCGAGCCCGCGCTGCGCGATGTCCGTCGCCACCAGTACGCGGATGCTCCCGTCGCGGAACCCCTCCAGCGCCTTGATCCGCTGCGCCTGCGTCTTGTCGGCATGCATCGCCGTCGACGCGATGCCATGCTTCTCGAGATTGCGGACCACCTTGTCCGCCCCATGCTTCGTGCGCGTGAAGACCAGCACCGAATCCATCTTCGGCTGCTGCAGCAGGTGCACCAGCAGGTCCACCTTCTTCTCCGCCGGGACCGGGTAGACGGCATGCGCCACCGTCACCGCTGCGCTCGAGCGGCGACCCACCTGCACCACGATCGGACGGCGCAGGTACTTGCGCGCGAGTGCCTCGACCTCGGGCGGCATCGTCGCGCTGAACAGCAGCGTCTGACGGTACTTCGGGATCTGCTCCACCACGCGATTGATCTGCGGCGCGAAACCCATGTCCAGCATCCGGTCGGCCTCGTCCAGCACCAGCACTTCGAGATCATCCGGCACCATGTTCTGCTTCTCGAGATGGTCGAGCAGTCGACCCGGTGTCGCGACCACGATGTCCACACCACGGCGCAGCGCCGTCTCCTGCGGCTCGTACGGGACACCACCGAAGATCGGTGCCACCTCGATGCCCGTGCCACGCGCGTACTTCCGCACGCTCTCCTCCACCTGCAGCGCCAACTCGCGCGTCGGCGTGAGCACCAGCGCGCGCGTGCGCTTCGGCCCGTCCAGCAGGCGACTGATCAGCGGCAGTGTGAACGCCGCCGTCTTGCCGGTTCCCGTCTGGGCAAGCCCGATGATGTCGGAGCCGCGCAGCGCGAGCGGGATGGCCTCGCTCTGAATCGGCGTCGGGTATTCGTAGCCAGCGGCGATCACCGACGCGAGCAGCCGCGGGTCGAGCTCGAGCTGCGCGAAGGTGACGCGCGCTTCGTCGGCAGCAGCCTGCTCGGCAATCGCCTCGGCCGTGGCCTCGACCGGTTCGGCCGTCTGATTGTGTTCCGCCTCGCTGACGGTGGTCGGGCCTGTGCCGGCAGGGCGCGGGCGACCACCAGTGCGTGGGCGTCGGGTACGTGAGTTCACTCGGTGTGGTGTGTTGCCCGCAGGTCGCCTGTTCGGCTTGCGCCGACCTGTGAAGCTGTCTGCAGCGGTCCCGGGGTCCGGTGCCACTGCGATGAGCCGCCCACGGCCGCGACGGGAAGCGTCACGGACCGTCAGGGGCGACCACCACGGGTGCACGGAGTGCTCGTCGCGTGGGACGCCGGCGAAATGGCGCGTCAGAGGGACGCACGCTGCCGGTGAACATTCCGCTCAGGCGCGAACGGCTGCTCGAATTGTAACATAGTGCGGATTACCCGTGCGTGACACCCGCGCCCCGCCGTCCGCCGGACGGCCCGGTCCGCTTCAGCGCGCGTCGCCCGGGCGGCCAAGGAATGGCAACACCCGCTCGAGTGCCCACGCTGGCCGCTCCTCCGGCACCACATGTCCCGCCCCCTGCGCCACCTGCAACGACGCCGACGGAAGGCACCGCGCCAAGGTCGGCACCACCGGTTGCGGACGCACCACAGGATCCCGATCCCCGAACATCAGCAGCAATGGGTGGTACAGCGCCGCCAGCTCGGTCGGCGTCCACGGCGCCCAGTTGAACTGATGCAGCAACAGCCGCATGGCGTTCAGAAAATCCGGCCACTGCGTCGGCGCCCAGTACTCGTCCACCTCGGCTTCATCCGACATCCCTCGCTCGCCGCGCGAATGCTGCAAAGCGAACTTCACCGCCCACCGCGGAATCCGGCTCGGCAACAGTGTGGCGGTGATCGACGGCGGCAGGAGCTGCGACCACGCCGCCCGATTCACGATCCCGAAACCGACCGAGCCGAAGAGTGCCAGCCGCTCCACTCGAGCCGGCTGCGAGAGCGCCAGCCCCATCGCCACTGCCCCACCCATCGAGTGCGCCACGATCGGCGCCGAACCGACGCCCAGCGCATCCATCGTCGCGCTCAGGTGCGCGGTCATCGCGTCGCGCGTGTACAGCGCGGGATCGTCTGGACGGTCCGACAGCCCGTGGCCCCGGAGGTCGATCGCCAGGGTCCGCCACCCCTGCGCGGCGATCGGGCCGGCGAGGTACCGCCATGTGTAGGCCGAACATCCCCAGCCGTGCAACATCAGCACCGGCGGCGCATCGGGATCACCAGTCGCCACCACCCGGACCTGCTCCCCCGACGCCAGCACGACCCGGAATGCCGCAGCACCCGGGTCGCTGGCCGGATACATCACCTCGGCAGCCATGGGGACCGCGCGCCGAACCACCGCCACTCTGACCCGCCGCTCAGAGCAGGGTCAGGTCGCGTCCGATCAGCTTCGCGATCAGCGACACGCGGAGCGTCACATCACTCCAGCGCTGCTCCCCCTCGGTCGTCACATCCTCGAGCGGAAACCACCCGATCAGCTCGGGCGCCGTCGTGGCCGGCATCGCGTCTCCCTTCATCGGATGCCACACGCCATGACGGTCGGCGCTCTCCACGAAACGCTCGAACATCTTGATCCACGGTTCGTGGCGCTTGAAGACGCCCAGCCGCACCATGATCTCCAGCCAGTGCAATGCCGCAGGCACGTCGGCCTCGAGCGCATTGCGATGCGGCAACCGGTCGCCGAGCACCGCCTTTCGCACCGGCACGAGCATCCCCTCGATCTGTTGCACAGGCTCCTGCCGCGGCTCGGGCTGCATCAGGTGCCGACCCAACAGCTCCATGCCCATGTGGTACTCCGTGCGGAGCTCCGGCATGAACGCCACCATCCGCAGGAACCCCATCGTCGGCGGCGACGCCTCGGACGCCAGCACCTGCTTGTTGCCCACACGGATCCACGGCTTCGCCGCCAGCGGCGATCGGAGGTAATCCATCACCTTCTGTGTCGCGCGGATCGCCGCGCCGCGCACCCGCGGATCCCGCTCGTAACCGGCCTGCGCCAGCAACGCCGCCGCCTCGACCCGGATCTGCGCCCGAAGCCGTTTCGCCAGCTCCGCGCTCCCCATCGCCTCCTCCGCCAACTCGTACAGCAACGCCGGATCCTCATCCATCGCCAGCAACCGGAACAGGAAGCGGCGAGAAATGGCGAGCGGGGGTGAATCGCGATCCCAGCCACACTCGAGGAGATGACGGAAGGCAGAGAACGTCGCACTCTGCGGCGCCGCCCCCGGCAGCGGGAACAGTCGCCCGCCCCACGTCCCGTCGAGGTGCATCGTCACCGCACACCGGATCGCAGACGCCTGCGTATACGCCACCAGCTGCGCCTCTGCCGCCAGCTTCAGCTTCCCCAACTCGACGATGGCGCGATACTGCACGGCGCCGGTCGCCTCACGCATCAGCCAGCGGACGGGCACGCGAATCGGAGACGTCGGCATCTCCGGCAACACAGGCTTCGGCGGCGGCGGCGGCGGGGCGGACGGCGCCTCGACAACAGGCGTCAGACCAGCGGCAGGCAAGCCGGTTTCGGGTTCAGAGAGATCGGTCACAGGAGGAGTGCGGACGGAACACGTTGCGCCACAACAACCTTCAAGCTAGCACAGCGACGCCGCCGTGGCATGGGGTGTGCCCAAAATTCACCCCACGACCTCCACGGCACCGCAGCGACGCGCCCGTCGACTCGTCACCCGGCAGCGCCAAGCGACCACGGGGCGTTGCTGGCGTGTTCCAGACAGGTTGGCGCAGCACGCCCCACGCCGTACCCTTGCGGGACGCCCGGGGTACTCCTCGCCATCGACCACACCACCGGCCATGCCGGCTCCCACCGGAGACTCGTCGGATTCCTGCCCCCGCCATGCGGACCCGAACGTAGTGCGCGGCGAGTTCCTCGACGTCGGCGGCGCTCGTCTCTACTACTACGCCGCCGGCACACGCGGCGGCGGCGAACCGCTGGTGCTCATCCACGGGTTCCCCACCGCCTCACATCTCTGGCAGGAGCTGGTCCCGCTCCTCCCCGACGGACGACGCGTCGTGGTCTTCGACCTGCTCGGCTATGGCCGCAGCGATCCGCCACGCAATCTCAGCCTCGACATGAAAGCGCACGCGGATCGCCTGATCACACTGCTCGATCTGCTCGGCATCAACCGCGCCTGCCTCATCGGGCACGACGTCGGCGGCGGGATCGCACAGGCCGTCGCCGTCAAGGCACCACACCGCGTCTCGCACCTCTGCCTCATCAGCAGCGTCTGTTTCGACGAGTGGCCCTCTCGCGAAGTGAAAATGGCGCGCGCCACATTGCCACTGACGCGCCATCTTCCCGCCACATGGCTGCTCGGCGTTTTAAAGACCGACCTCGCCAGAGGTTTCGTCGATCCCGATCTCGCCGACCGATCGATCGAGCGATACGTCCGCAACTTTGCCACCCCCGCCGGACGAGACCTCCTCGTCGCCCATCTCGAGGCCCTCGACAGCGCGGACACGATGGATGTCGGCGCCCGCCTGGGATCCGTCCCGGCGCCCACCGCCATCGTCCACGGCGCCCACGACCCCTTCATCGCCGCCAGCGCCGCCCGCCGACTCCAGCAGGCCATCCGGGGCTCCACCCTCGAGATCCTCGAGTCCGCGCGTCACTTCCTCCCCGAGGAATCACCCGAGCGCCTGGCCGACATCATCACCGCCCTCGTCGAGCGATAGACGCACCTCGCAACGGCACGAACTGAACAGCAGTACGCAAAGTCGCCAGGACGAACCGAAAGGCGCGAAGCAGTGCATCGGGAACGGCTCTCGCCGTGCGGGCCGACTACCCCAGAAGCTGTTCCCTTGCGCCGTTCAGTCCCTTTGCACCTTTGCGTTCTGCTGTTCAGTTGTCGAGCTGCTCGCTGCTGTGGCCGAGGAAAGCCGAGTCCGGTCAGTACCGGTCCGCTTCCCGCGCCCCTTCGAGCAGGTACGCCAGATCCTTCGACAACGCTCTCGCCTGCTCCGTCGCCTGCCCGACGTCGCGGCGAGCTGGCGACTCGAGCCCCATCGAGCCGAGCCGGAGCACATCGAGCCGCAGGTTCTGCAGGGTCACCGACGCGCTCTCCAGCTTCGAGCGCAGCATGCTGCGGCGTCCCTCCAGGTCTGCCAGCGACTGCCGCTGGCGGAGCAGCAACGCCAGCATCTGGTCGTCGTCGCCCAGCCCCTGCGCGCGCAGTTCACGGATGCGCGCGTCCAGCGACCCGTCGCCGGCCGCGCCCATGTCCTGATCGAGCTGATGCAGCGACGCCGCGATCTCGGCAATGCGTGAGACCAATGCATCCACCGTCGGGACGATCTCCGGCATCAGCAAACCAGACTCGGCGCCAAGGCGCTTCACCTGCTGGCGGATCGCCGTCCGGTTGTCCACCGCCAGTCGCAGGCGTTCACCGTAGCCGCTCATCACCACGTGCGGCGGGGCGAGCTGCGACACCTCTTCCTCGCGCAGCCGGAACGCAGTCCCCGCCGTGCGCGCGGCATCGGTGTCGCGCCACGTGCCGTTCAGCAGATCACGATACCGGAAGCCAAGCCGTCGCAGCGGACTCGCGGCTCGGACGGCGCCGAACAGCGATCCCAGCGCCAGCGCCCCGCCGCCGATGGCGACCGGCACGAGCAGCCCCTCGGTACTGACGCTCCAGCTCACGATCATCGAGATGGCCGCCACCCCCGCCGCCACGGCGGCGGTCTTGATGCGCCGCGTGAAGCGCCGTGCGCGACCCCCGAGGCTGTCGCTGAACAGCACCGCCGGGACCGACGGCTCCACGCCCGCGTTCCGCATCGCATCGCTGTTGCCCACGACATCGAAGAACGACAACCCCGCATCACCCAGCGGCCGCCACCGGGCAACGAGTCCCGTCAGCATCGCGAAGGCGGGGAACATGACCCATGGCGTGTTCGCTGACGTGAAAGCGTTGATCAACGCGAGGCCGCCGATGGTCACGAACGTGCGGCGCGCACGCCGGCGGAAACTTGCCGCGCGCATCGCGATGCTGGGCGCATCGGCGCTGGCCCCGTACACCCAGGCCGGCACCGCGTTCGCACCGGCCAGCGGCACCGGCGGCCGGGGCGGCACCGGCAGCGCGGCCCGGAGCGGCGCGGCCGGCGCCGGCGCGCGCGCCTGGACGATCTCGCGCACGCGCTCGCGCAGCGGACGATCGTCGCTGCCCAAACGCGGCATCGCCGGCACGCCGATCACCGGTGGGCTGCGCAGCACCTCCGGCCGCGGCGGTGCGACCGCCTGCGGATCACGCATCGCTCTCGCGAAGGCCTCCAGCGAGTCGAAGCGATCGGCTGGCTTCTTCGCCAGCGCCCGCTCGATCGCCGCCACCAGCGTCACCGGCGCCGACGGCGCGCGCTCGGCCAGCGCCGGCAACGGTGCACTCACCTGCTTCAGCAGCAGCGCCGGCGTGCTCGTGGCCGAAAACGGCGGTGCCCCCGCCAGCATCTGGTAGCCGACGATGCCGAGCGAGTACAGGTCCGACCGGCCATCGACCTCGCCGTCGCCGATCGCCTGCTCAGGACTCATGTACGTCGGCGTGCCCACCGCAACACCGGTCAGCGTCAGCCGCCCATCCCCCTCGGCCGCGCGTGCGATGCCGAAGTCGGTGACGAGCACCCGATGCGTGCCGCGTTCGATCAGGATGTTGTCCGGTTTGATGTCCCGGTGGATCACCCCGTGCGCATGCGCATAGGCCAGCGCGCCGGCCACGCTGCCGAGGATGCGCTCCGTCTCCGGGCCAGCGATGCGGCCCTCGCGCGCGAGGCGCCCGCCGAGCGTCTCGCCCTCGATCAGTGCCATCACGATCCACGAGAGTCTGTCCCGTTCCTCGACGCCGTAGATCGGGACGATGTGCGGATGGGAGAGTTGCGCTGCCGTCTGCGCCTCGCGCATGAAGCGCTCACGCACGTTCGCCACGAACGCCAGCTCCGGCGGCAGCACCTTGATCGCGACGTCCCGTCGCAAGCGCACGTCGTGCGCCCGGTAGACGACGCTCATGCCGCCGCGGCCAAGTTCGTCCTGCACGGTGTACGCGGGCGCGAGCGCCGCCGCGAGGCGCTCGCGCAGCGCGTCGTCGCTGACGGGCAGGGGCGTGGTCATGGGGCGACTCGCCCCGGAGTCAGCGGGTGCCCTGACGCGTGCGCGACGTCGCGCTGCCGGCAGCGGCGAGCACGGCATCGACATCACGCGCCAACTCCTGCGCCCGCTCCGCCAGTTGCGTCACGTGCACCGTCGATCCCGGCGACGACGTTCCCGTGCGCAGCTTCACCAACTCGAACCGGATCGACCGCAGTGCGGCGCGCGCACGTTCCAACCGGTCCGTCGAGCGACGGCGGCGGTCGGACTCGGTGGCCGCCTGACGGCTCTCGCGACGCAGCCGCACCAGGCGGCGCACCCGCTCCTCACTGCGTTGCTCGAGCGGATTCGCCTGCGACTCCAGCATCGTGATCTCCGCCACGATACGCGCGACGTCGGGGAGCTGCACCGGATTGCGGTCGAGATCCGCGAGCTGCGCCGCCTCCGACTTCACGGCCGCGAGCAGTTCATCCGCGTTCGCGACGATCCCGCTCGCGATGCTCCTCTCTGCCTTGGGCAGCGACTGGAACATCCGCTGGATCTCGGCACGATCGCCGCTGCCGTCCCGCACCGCATCGTACCACGCCCCGAAGCGCGCCTGTTCGGCCGCGGGCGATCCGGGCGTGACGCCGATCGGCATCCCCCCCGCACCGCTGCTCATCATCCGGTCGGTGGCCGAGTAGAGCGAGCCCCCGGAGCCCGACTCGACGCGCAGCCGCTGGCGTTCGCGCACGAGGTTGCGCTTGTTCGGATCCCACATCGCCCGCAAGTCGTCGGCCTTCTCCGACACCACGTCCGCCAGCAGCACATGGCGCGGCTGCTTGAAGACGTCGCGCCAGTCGAAGCCGGCCTGCCAGAGCTTGGCATACCCCATCGCGATGCCGATCGACCAGAACGCCGGCACCACCGTGAGATCGACGACATTCACGATCTTCAGTGCCACTGCCACACCGGCGAAGGTCAGGAACGGCGCCACCCCCTTGCGGAACTTGACCACCGACGGCGCATACCACCGCGCCACGTCGTCACTGGTTGCCGCGGCGTAGGGCGCCGGCGGCGCACCACTCGCCGAGTTGCGCGACCCGTCGTACACCCACGACGGCTGCTGCGCCTGCCCCATCAGCGGCGCCGGCGTGCGACTCACCGGCGGCGGCTGGTAGCCCGACGAGATGCGCCCATCGAGCGCCGCCGTCAGTTCGTCGGCCGTCGCAAAGCGCGCCGACGGCTCCTTCTCCAGCAGGCGCATGATGATGCCCGCCAGGTCCGGAGGCGTGTCGGGGCGCCGCTCGACGATCGGCCGCGGCTTCTCCGAGAGTTGCTTGACCAGCAGCGCCGGCGTGCTGGTCGCCTCGAATGGCAGACGGCCTGCCAGCATCTGGTAGCCCAGCGTCCCGAGGGCGTACAGGTCGGCGCGTCCGTCGATCTCACGCTCGCCGGCACACTGCTCCGGGCTCATGTACGCCGGCGTCCCGATGGCGATGCCGGTGGCGGTGAGTCGTGTTTCGGCGCCGTCCTGCACCGCGCGGGCGATGCCAAAGTCGGTGACGATGGCCCGCCCGTCGTCCTTGTCGATCAGGATGTTGTCCGGCTTGATGTCGCGATGGATGAACTTGCGCGCGTGTGCGAACGCGAGCGCGCCGGAAACCTCGCGCAGGATGCGACGCACTTCTGCCACCGGCAGCGGGCCGCGCGTCGCCATCTGCGTTGCGAGGTTGTCGCCGTCCACGCAGGCCATGATGAAGTAGACCAGCCCGTCCTTCTCGTCGACCGAGTAGATCGGCACGATGTTCGGATGCGCCAGCTGGGCGGCCATCTCCGCTTCGCGCAGAAAACGGGACTTGATCTCCGTGCGGTAGGCCAGTTCGGGCGGCAGCAGCTTCACCGCCACCGTCCGCTTCAGCCGGGTGTCGCGGGCACGATACACGATGCCCATCCCGCCACGCCCGAGCTCGCCCTCCACCTCGTACTGGGGGGCGAGGGCACGCTCGACTCGCGCCAGCAACTCGTTGTCGGCGGCGGCATCTACCGGATCAGGCACGTGGGGCCGGCGAAAAGGGACAGGACTACGGTCTACATAGGATAGCATCCCTGAACCATCCTTAGGAGGCGCGATCGCACCGAGCGGGAGCGGACGACGAGGAACGGATTGCGACGCTGGGGGTCGATCACCTGCGGGGGCTGACCATGTGGCACCTCCTACGCCAGTCAGGCCGGAAAAGTTTGGCCGAGGGTGCCGAAGTGGCACGGACGGCTGTGCCCGCACCTTGCACGTAGCGAGAGCAGGAGACGCGACCGGCCCCGTGGCCCGGGCCCTTGGCAGGGGTTCCGGGCTGGATCGCACCGACGGTCTCGTCCGTATCGAATCCGGGTCACCCGTGCCACGGGGCCCACCAGCAGGAGCGCCTTCCCATGGCCGAACGTCAGATGCTCCCCGTCCTGCCCCTCCGCGGGCAGGTCATTTTCCCAGGGCTCACCGCCCCGATCGCTGCGGGCCGGCCGGGCACCCTGCGTGCCATCGAGACGGCGCTCAAGGGCGACCGCCTCGTGTTCGCCGTTGCCCAGCGCGACACCTCCGAGGAAACCTCCGGCGACAACCTCTACACCACCGGTGTGATCGCCCGCATCGGGCAGATCCAGCGCGGTCTCGGCGGCGTGCAGCTCCTGCTCCAGGGCGAGACGCGCGCTACCGCCCTCCAGTTCGTCAAGACGGAGGGGTATCTCTCCGCGGCCGTGGTCCAGACGGCCGACATGGAGCCGATCGACGAGAAGGACCCCGCCTTCGAAGCGCTGCACCGCGAGACCCGCGAGCGCGCCATGGAGCTGGGCGAGAAGCGTGGCCTGCCCGAGGAGGTGGTTCATCAGGTGCTCGACAGCGTGACCGACCCGGGCCGCTTCGCCGACCTCGTCGCGGGCTATCTGGACGTGGACGTGCCGCAGAAGCAGGCGCTGCTCGAGACGCTCAGCGTCGAGGAGCGCATCCGCCGCGTCCTGGTGCATGTCCAGCGTCAGATCGGCATGCTCTCCGCCCAGGAGGAGATCAAGAATCAGGTGCAGGAGGAGCTCGGCGATCGCCAGCGTGAGATGTTCCTGCGCGAGCAGCTCAAGGCGATCCAGAAGGAGCTGGGCGACGACGATTCCAGCAAGGAAGTCGGGGCGCTGCGCGAGAAGCTCGCCGCACTCGACCTGCCGAAGGAGGCGCAGAAGGAGGTCGTGCGCGAACTCGGGCGCCTCGAGCGCGCCGGACGCGAGAGCATGGAAGCGCAGGTCATCCGCACCTATCTCGAATCGATCGCCGAGTTGCCGTGGAACACGCGCAGCGACGACCAGCTCGACCTGCCTCGCGCCATCTCGGTGCTGGAAGAGGATCACTACGGCCTCGGTGACGTGAAGGATCGCGTCATCGAGTTCCTGGCCGTCCGCCAGCTGCGCGCGAAGCAGCTCGAGGCCGAGCTGAAGGAAACCGGCGAACTGCCGGCGGTGCGTGTCGTGAACGACGACGAACCCGCGCCGGCGAATGCCGATCCCATCACCGACAGCAAGGAGGCCAAGGCGCGCGCGATGGCGCGCGGCCCGATCCTGCTGTTCAACGGTCCTCCCGGTGTCGGCAAGACGTCGATTGCGAAGTCGATCGCGCGAGCGCTGGGCCGCGAGTACGTGCGTATCGCACTCGGTGGCGTGCGTGACGAGGCCGACATCCGCGGGCATCGCCGCACGTACGTCGGCGCGATGCCGGGCCGCATCATCAACGGCATGAAGGCGGCCGGCACGCGCAACCCCGTCTTCCTGCTGGACGAGGTGGACAAGCTCGGCACCGGCTTCCAGGGCGATCCCGCGAGCGCACTGCTCGAGGTGCTGGATCCGGCGCAGAACAACAGCTTTACCGATCACTACCTCGGCGTGCCGTTCGATCTCAGCGAGGTGCTGTTCATCGCCACGTCGAACTTCATCCAGAACATCCCCGGCCCGTTGCTGGACCGTATGGAGGTGGTGGAGTTCAGCGGCTATACCGAGAAGGAGAAGGCTGGCATCGCGACGCAGTATCTCGTGCCGCGCCAGTTCGATGAGAGTGGTCTCAAGAGCGCGGGCATCACGCTCACGCCTGACGCGGTGATGACGGTGGTGAGTCAGTACACACGCGAAGCCGGCGTGCGTCAGCTCGAGCGGCAGATCGGGGCGGTGGCACGCAAGGTTGCGCGCAAGCTGTCGTCGGGAGCCGAGGAGGCGGCCAAGGTGCCGACGGTGCTCGACAGCGCTGACGTGCGTGCGCTGCTCGGTCGCCCGCGCGTGCACCCGGAGAAGATCAGCGAGACCGATGCCGTCGGCATCGCGAATGGCATGTACTACACGCCGATGGGCGGCGACATCATGTTCGTCGAGGCCTCGGTACGGCGGCCCGGCACGCGATCGGCACCGCGGACCGTCGTCGGCGACGCGCAGGTGGAAACCATCACGGATGGCGTGGGTGGGAGCGGACCGGTGTCGCTGATCCTCACCGGGCAGCTCGGTGACGTGATGAAGGAGAGCGCACGCGCGGCCTTCACCTTCGCCATGAACAACGCTGCGGCGCTGGGCATTCCGTCCAGCCGTCTCGGTGCGGTGGAGGCGCACATCCATGTGCCGGCCGGTGCGATTCCGAAGGACGGCCCCAGCGCCGGCATCGCGATCGCGACGGCGCTGGTCAGCGAGATGAGCGGCCGCGCGGTGCGTCGCGACGTCTCGATGACCGGTGAGATCACGCTGCGTGGCCGCGTGCTGCCGATCGGCGGGCTGAAGGAGAAGGTGCTCGGTGCGCATCGCGCGGGGATCAAGCACGTCATCATCCCGAAGGCCAACGAGGCCGATCTCGAGGATGTGCCGGACGAGGTGCGCGAGACGCTCACCTTCCACCCGGTGCAGACGCTGGACGAGGTGCTGAAGGTGGCGCTCGTGCCGCAGAGCGACGTCGAGCGGGTGATCGAACGGGAGCTGGCGGCGCTCTGAGGGTGATGAGCCGTTGACCGCCTGACGACGCGACGCCCCGCCGGGACTGCACCGGCGGGGCGTCGTGCGTCAGCGCACGAGCGTGGGTGCGACCGTGCGTGCGTGCGACCGTGCGACCGTGCGTGCGTGCGAACGTGCGATCGTGCGCCCGTGCGTGCGAACGTGCGTGCGAACGTGCGTGCGAACGTGCGTGCGAACGTGCGTGCGAACGTGCGTGCGTGCGTGCGAGGCCGGGGCACGGGTGCCGTGGTCAGCACTGCACTTCGCGCAGTAGTCAGCGCAGGGCCGCGTCGGCGGCGATGACGGCGTTGAGCAATACGTTCGCGCCGTTGGTGATGTCCGCCGCATGCGAGAACTCCTTCGGCGAGTGGCTGATGCCACCGACGCTCGGCACGAAGATCATCGCCATCGGTGCGATGTGCGCCACCTCCTGGGCATCGTGTCCCGCGCCACTCGGCATGCGCTGGTGCGTCAGGCCGAGGGCGGTCGCGCTCCCCTCGATCATCTGCAGCAGTCGCGCGTCGGAGATGGCCGGCGTGCTTTCCACCAGCCGGGTGAACCGGAACGTCGTGCCCGACGCCGCGCCGATCTCGCGGCCCAGCTGTTCGAAGCGTTGGGTGAAGTGCTCGATTTTCGCCGGGTCCAGATCGCGCAGGTCCACCGTCAGCACCACCTGACCCGCGATCACGTTCGTCGTGTTCGGCGTGACGTGCAGGCGCCCGACCGTCGCCACCTGTCGTCCCGGTTCGCTGCGCACCGCCTCGTTCACCGCGACGGTGAACTTCGCCGCGGCGAGCATCGCGTCCTGCCGCTGGTCCATCGGCGTGGCGCCGGCATGGTTCGAGAGGCCGGTGATCGAGACCTCGAACCATCGCAGCCCCACGATCCCCTCGACGACACCGATCTGGCGGCCGGCCTTCTCCAGCAGTCCACCCTGCTCGATGTGCAACTCGACGTAACAGGCAATGTCGCCTTTCGCGCGCTGCGCCTCGCGCAGGCGGGCGACGTCACCGCCGATCAGCCCGATGCCCTCGCGCACCGTCTTCCCGGAGCGTGCCACCTTGTCGAGGTCCGCATCGGTGAGCAGGCCCACCATGACCTTGCTGCCGATCGTGCCGCCCTCCTCGTTCTGCCACACCACCACCTCGAGCGGATGGGCGAGTCGCGCACGCTGCTCGGCCAGCGAGCGCGCGACCTCGATCGCCGCGAACGATCCGACGGGCCCATCGAAATTGCCACCATCGGTGACCGAGTCCACGTGGGAGCCGATCAGGATCGGCTTCAGGCTGGCATTGGTGCCCGGGATGCGCGCGAGGATGTTGCCGGCCGCATCGATGCGCGGTGTGAGGCCCGACTGCCGGTACAGGTCGAGCGTGAAGGCGCGTCCGGCGAGATCGGCCTCGGAGTACGCGACGCGGTTGATGCCGCCGGCCGTGCGCCCGATCCGGTCGAACTGCGCGAGCCAGCCGTTGAGGCGATCACCGTTGATTTGCCGTGGCGCTGGCGGCATCGGCCGTGATCGACGTCCTGCCGCCGCCGAGGCGGTGAACGAGCCGAGTGCCGGGAGGCCGGCGAGGGCGACGGACTGGCGGAGGAAGTGGCGACGGTGCATCAGGCGCTGGGCGGGGCGAATGTGGTCCGACGTGCGTATGGCGGTTGGCGATCCAGACCACACGGATGCAGCGCGGTGCTCGCCGCGAACCGGCGCCGGCCGCGCCGGCGCACGAGCCACTGGCCAATCGCCTACCAGAATACCGTGGCGCCCAGCTCGGCGAAGGCGGTGTCGTTGGTCACCACCGCCGCATCGAGGGACAGGGCCTGTGCAGCGATGAGGCGATCAAAGGGATCACGATGCGTTCCTGCGAGCTGCCCGGCGCGAACGCCCGCCGTTACGCTGACCTCGAGCAGGCGAAAGCCGTCGGCCTCGACGACATACGCGAAGTCATTCAGCAGTGCGTCATCGACGGCCAGCTTGCCCAAACGCACTTTCGTGGAGATCTCGAATGCGCTGGCAGCGCTCACGTACACGGCGCGCTGCGGCGCCTCGAGCATCGCGGCCCGGGCCAGAGCCGACAATCGCGGACTGTCGGCATGCCAGAAGATGAAGGCGACGGTGTCCAGCAGCAGTGTACCGCTCGCCTCGATCACACGCCCCATGCGTCGGCGTCCCTGTCAGCGAGTGGGGCGAACGCATCGTCAGTGAAGCGAATCGAGTCCTTGAAGCGCCCTGGTGTCGGCACAGGCACGAACGGCCGCAGTTCCGCCATCGGGTGGCCGTTGACGCTGATCACGTATCCAGCTCCAGACACCGCCACCTCGCGGACGAGCGCGGCGAGCCTGGCCTTCGCTTCCGAGATGGAAATGGTCTCCATGACAGGTCAAACTATTCTGACCGATCCAACCAGTCAACATGCTTCCCGCATGTGGATTGGGAACCAGGGAGCTGGTCAGCGGCTGGACGACTCGTCGCTCTCATTCATCAGGGCACCGAATGCTCCAGCTTCGCCGTTCGACCACTGCGATCGAGCCGCTCGCGACGGTCACAGGGCGCAGGCACGGCCACCCGTGAGCCGGACCGCCATCACCGCACGGCCCCACGCGCGGCGCCACCGCCCATCGTCCGCCTCGCCCACTGGGTGAGCACCGTCGCGCTGGTCGTGACGGCCGGCTCCCGCCTGCGGATCTTCAACGCCAGCCCCGTCCTCGCCCCGAAAGGCCAGACCTTTCGCTGGTGACCTTGGAACGGCCAGGCGGTACCGGCCGCACCTCACCCTCGGCGGCTGGCTCGGCGGCGCACGGCACTGGCACTTCACGATGAGGTGGATCCTCGTCGCGAACGGGCTGCTGTACCTCGGCTACCTCGGCTACCTCGGCTACCTCGGCTTCCGGGGCGAGTGGCGTGCGCGAGCACCACCGGCCGGCGCGCGCTTCCCGGCCTATTGGGTGAGCGATGCGACTCCCGCGTGGGAACCACCGGCGTATGGCGCACCGGCGCGGCTGCATGGCCCGATCAGGCTCGGGTCCGAGAACACCAGGTACCTGAAAGATCGCCGTGTTGCCGGCGGCGAACGGCGGCTACTGGTCCGATCGAGGGTACGGATGGTGCGGCGGGAGATGAGCGTGCCACGGCGGTCGGGGTGACGATGACGTCAGGTCAGCGCCCGATCCCGCCCAGCTCCATCAATCGCCACACGTCCAGCGGAATCGCCCCCGGTTCCGTGCCGGCCACGAACCACTCGGTGTATCGCTTCGCGGGCAACGTTTCGGGCGTCGCGGGCAGTCCGGTCTCGCGATCCAGTTCCATCGACACGAGCCCGGGTGGCGGCGTCCATCCCATGCTCGTGCGGCCACCGGCGTAGTACGCCTGCACTGCCCGCGCGAAGATCGGCGCGGCGACGGTCCCACCCGCGGCCTGTCCACCGGCGATGGGCTTCGGCGTGTCGTACCCCACCCACACGGCGCCCACCAGTTCCGGTGTCATCCCGACGAACCAGACGTCGGTGCTGCCGTTGGTGGTGCCGGTCTTGCCAGCCACCGGGATGCGTGCCGGCACGTACTTCCGCACCGCCGTGGCCGTGCCGCGCTCCACCACGTCGCGCATCATGTCGCGCAGTACGAAGGCGACGCGATTGTCGAGCGCGTATTGTGGTGCGGCCAGGCGCGGTGCCCAGACGGTTCGGCCACTCCGGTCCTCGACCTTCTGCACGAATCGCGGACGCACGGCGGCCCCGCCGTTCGCAATCGTGCCGTACGCCGACGCCATGTCCAGCGGCCGGACGCTCGCGGTGCCGATCGCGCTCGACGGATAGGGCGCGATCGTCGCGTCGAGCCCCATGCGCTTCGCGAGTGCCGCGACGCTGTCGATCGTCACCTGCTGCCCGAGCTGCACCGCCACCGGGTTGCGCGACTTCACCAGCGCCTCGCGCATCGTCAGCGGGCCGAGGAACTTCCCGTCGGAGTTGTCGGGGGAGTAGACCTGGCCGTTCGGTTGCACGATGCGCAGCGCGGTATCCTGCTCGATCGTGTTGGCGGCGATGCCCTGCAGCAGCGCGGCGCCGTAGACGAACGGCTTGAAGCTCGACCCGGGCTGGCGACGGCCATCGATGACGCGGTCGAAGGACGACGTCGCGAAGTTGCGCCCGCCCACCAGCGCGAGCACTTCGCCGGTGAGTGGCGACAGGATCACCGCGGCACCCTGCAGCGTCCCCGCTGCCGGTGCCGGCGCGGCTCCCTTCTTTTTCGTCCGGCGCGGCGGCGCCTCGGCGGCCGCCACCCCCTCGCGCAGCGCCGTCGCGGCGGCGCGTTGCAGCATGGGATCGATGGTGGTGGTCACCCGGTAGCCGCCGTCGTTCAGATTCACCCCGCCCCGCTCAGCCTGCACGCGCGCCACGTTCACCATGTAGGCGAAGCTGGCATCGACGGTGGTGGGCCTGGTCACGAGCGGCGCCGCCTGCGCCCGGGTCTTCTCCGCGGCGCTGATGTAGTTCTGCTCTGCCATCAGCGCGAGCACCAGGTCGCGGCGCTGCTTCACCCGTGCCGGACTCTTGATCGGGTCGTAGATCGCCGGCCCCTTCGGCATCGCGGCGAGCGTGGCCGCCTCGGACAGCGTCAGGCGGGCAGCAGGCTTGCCGAAGATGTGGCGTGCGGCGGCGTCGATCCCATGCCATCCATGTCCGAAGTGGATCGTGTTCAGGTACGCCTCGAGGATCTGCGCCTTGGTGTATCGACGCTCCATGGCCCGCGCCGCCGTCTGCTCGCGCAGCTTGCGGCTGATCGAAGCGTCGCGCCGGTCGATCAGGGCGGGGTGCATGTTGCCCACCAGCTGCTGCGTGATCGTGCTCGCACCGCGGGCGTTCCCCATCACGGCATCCTTCATCGCCGCCGCCACACCCACCAGGTCCACACCGTCGTGCTGGTAGAAGCGCTGGTCCTCCACCGCCACGAACGCCTGCGGCACGAACCGCGGCAGCGAGGCGATGGACACACTGGTGCGCACCTGCCGGCCCAGCTCGCCGATCACGGTGCCGTCCCGGGCCAGCACGAGCGACGACTGCGGCAGCGGGATGATCGCCGAGGCATCGGAGGCCTGCGACGCGAGCGGTCCGGCGGCGAGGGCGAGGGCGAGGGCGAGGGCGAGGGCGAGCAGGAGTCTGGTCACGTTGGGCAGGTTACGAGGGCTGGAGAGCCCAGCAGCAGAATTGGTGCCAGCCGGGCTCGTCGTCACGCCCGGGAAGGTCGTAGCTTTCGGGATGCCACGACTGCTTCGCCTCGGCCTCGTGCAGTTCCGGCCGGCCAAGGCCAACTACACCGCGAACCGCGCACAGGTCGCCGCCCTCATCGCGCAGGCGGTGGCGCTCGATCCGCGCCCCGACGTCCTGCATTTTCCCGAGACGGCGCTCACGGGCTATTTCCTCGAGGGCGGCGTCCGCGACCTCGCCGTGACCGCCGGCACCCTCGCCGCCGACCTGCAGCGCGACGTCGTGGCTGGCACGGCGCCCGGCAGCACGATCGACGTCGTGATCGGCTTCTACGAACGGTGGCGCAACACACTCCACAACAGCGTCATGTACGTCACGCTCGGTGGCGACGCGCCGCTGATCCGACACGTGCACCGGAAGAATTTTCTCCCCACATACGGCCTGTTCGACGAAGCGCGTTTCGTCGAGGCCGGCCGTGACCTGCGCGCCTTCGACACCTCGTGGGGCCGCGCCGCCATGCTCGTCTGCGAGGATGCGTGGCACTCGATCACCGGCACGATCGCCGCGCTGGATGGTGCCGAGGTGGTGTTCGTCTCGTCGGCGGCGCCGGCGCGCGGGCCCTGGCCGCGCAGCGACGCGAATGGCGGTCCGGCGAGCGTCTACCGCTGGGAGCGGCTGGTGCGTGACCTTGCGGAGGAGCACGGCGTGTTCGTCTCGCTCAGCAATCTCGTGGGCAGCGAGGGGGGGAAGATGTTCAGCGGCGCCTCGACCATCATCGGGCCGCATGGTGACGTGCGCACGACGCTGCCGTTGTTCGAGCCGGCGATGACGACGCTCACCTGCGACCTGCGCGACCTCGTGCGCGCCCGTGCCGACGCGCCGCTGCTCAGTGACGTCAGCCACGCCTGGCCGAGCCTGACGCAGAACATCGACGCGGCGATGGCGCGTACGCCGTACGTGCTCTCGTACGACGCGGCCGACGAGGCGCCTGTGGGCCGAACCGCGCCGCTGATGACGACCACTCCCGTGGCCGCCGGCGCCGGTGGCATCTCCGGCGCGCCCGCACCGCTCGAGATCAACGCGCCGCTCGTGCAGCACTGGCTGGTGCAGTTCATCCGCGACGAGATGCAGCGTCGCGGTTTCACGAAGGCCGTGGTGGGGCTGTCGGGCGGAGTGGATTCGGCCGTCACCACATACCTCGCCGCACTGGCGCTCGGCCCGCAGAACGTCCTTGCCGTTCGCATGCCGTACAAGTCCTCCTCCGCTGACAGCCTCGCGCACGCGGAGCTCGTGATCGACGCGCTTGGCATTCAGCATCGCACCATGGACATCACCGCCGCAGTGGACGGCTACCTGCAGCACGAGCCTGACGCCGATCCGGGTCGCCGGGGCAACGTGATGGCGCGGACACGCATGATCACGCTCTTCGACCAGAGCCAGAAGCTTCGCGGCGTGACGCTGGGCACCGGCAACAAGACTGAGCGCCTGTTTGGTTATTACACGTGGCACGCCGACGACTCGCCGCCGATCAATCCGCTCGGTGACCTCTACAAGTCGCAGGTGTGGGCGCTGGCGCGGCACCTCGGGGTGCCGGCCGCAATCATCGACAAGCCCGCGTCGGCGGATCTGATTCAGGGGCAGACCGACGAAGGCGACTTCGGCATCAGGTATGCCCGTGCCGACGAGCTGCTGAACTGGATGCTGAACGGGTGGACGCCCACCGATCTCGCAACGCGGGGCTTCGACGCGCGCGACATCGAGATCGTGCGACGCCGTCTGGAGTCCACGCACTGGAAGCGCCGCCTGCCGACGGTGGCACTGATCGGCCCGACGGCGATCGGCGAGAGCTACCTGCGACCGGTGGACTATTGAGCCGGCGTGGATTCTGGCACCGCTGGTGGCGGCGCGGCGCGGCCTGCGCGCTGCTGCTCACCGCGGCTGCCGCGTCCGACCTCACCGCGCAGCCGATCAGTGTCCGTGACGGATCGGGTCAGATGGTGACGGTCAAGGCCCCGGTCCGCCGCGTGGCCTCGCTGACGCCGTCGTCGGTGGACATCATCGTGTCGCTCGGCGCCGCCGACCGCGTCGCTGCACGCACGCGCTACGACACATCGCGTGCGGTGGCGCGCGCCGCCGACGTCGGTGGCGGCGTCGATCCGAGCGTCGAGGTGCTGCTCGCCGCACGCCCCGATCTGCTCATCGCGTGGAAGGGACAGGCGACGGCGCCGGTGGTGAGCCGCGTGCGTGCGCTTGGCGTACCGGTGTATCTACTCGAAACCACCGACACCGCCGCGATGTACCGCTCGGTGAGGGATATCGGCACCCTGCTCGGCCTCGACGCGAGGGCCGCCGCCGCCGCCGCAGCGCTCCGCGCGGAGTTCCGAGCGGTGGCGGCGGCAACCACCGGCATGCCGCGCCTCCGGGCCGTCTACGTGATCAGCACGTCGCCGGTGATCATCGCTGCAGCAAAGAGTTACATGGCGGAGCTGGTCAGCGTGGCCGGTGCGGACAATCCGTTTGCCGACGTCGCCGGTGATTTTCCGACGCTGTCGCTCGAATCGTTCATCGCGCACGATCCCGACGTGCTGATCGTCGGGCGGCGCAGCGGTGGCGGCTCGCAGCTCGAGCTGCTGCGCGGCACGGCCGGATGGCGCGACCTGCGGGCCGTGCGGAACGGCGCCGTGCTCGAAGTCAACAGCGAACAATGGGGCCGGCCGACGCTGCACACCGGCGTGCTCGTGCGCGAGCTCTCGGCAGCGCTCAGGCAGATCCCGCCGTCGGCACGCCGAATGCGCTGAGCATCACGCTGCCGCCATGCGGGGCGGCACGTCGTGTTTTGCCGGTGGCGACGATCGCGTCACTGCACCATCACCTGGCGTCGCCTACGCTGCCTGGGCCCACGCCAGACTCACCGCACGCCGCGCCGACCGCTTGAGCGCCCGGTGCACCGCGCGGGCGTAGCGCATGAAGTTCTCCCCCGCATCCGGCCACCGCGCGAAGAAGTCGTTCGGATGCTGGTCGGCCTTGAGTCGGTTGCACGGACCGCAGGCGACCACGACGTTGCCGGGCTGCGACCGCCCGCCACGCGCGATCGGCTGCACGTGGTCCAGCGTCGCCTCGGCAAACGGCATGTCCCAACCACAGTAGACGCAGCGGTGGTCGCAGTCGCGCCAGGCGGCCGTCTTGAGCGCGCGCCGCACGGCGGGGGGGATGCTGTCCCGCCGCTCGAACCGGTCGCAGCGTGGGGCGCGTCCAACGGGACGGCGCAGATGGTGATGCCAGAGGGCGGTCATGCCGCCTCCGTCCGACGAACTTCGAAGCGCAGTCCCGAACGATTCATCTACAAGCCTCGTTGGCCGATGACGTCCTCGTGTGCACGTGCGTCTGAGCAACACGATTGGGCATCGCGTGCCGTTCCGCAAGGCCTGACGCACCTCCGCGACATCACCGTTGCGCGGTCGCGCGATGAAGTGCTGCGACGTTACGTGAACGGGTCGTTCAAGGGGACGGAGGTCCAACGCGGCATTTCAAGGACTCTGACCCCTTGAACGACCCCTTGAACCCGGCCCCATCGAACCCGCTCGAGGATGACGCGAATCGCGGTCACTCCGTCGGGAGATCGTCGCTGCGACGCGCGTGCCTGACCGCCGCCGCCTTCACGCGCATCGGATCGTGCAGTGCCGTCAGGATCTGGACGGCCGTCGCATCCAGCCGCTGCCGCGACACGGGGGTGCCGCCGGTGAACGGCAGCGGCACGTCCCAGCCGTCCCCATGCATGCGCGGGATGACGTGGACGTGGTAGTGAAACACGTCCTGCCCAGCCGCACTGCCGCTGCTCACGAGTAAATTCATGCCATCGCACTTCGTCACGTCGCGAATCACCTCGCCCAGCCGCCAGGCCACATCGAACAGATGTCGTCCGAGCGGACCGGGAATGTCCTCGAGCGAGGCGTAGTGCTCGCGTGGCACCACCAGCGCGTGACCGCGGTTCACCGGCTGGATGTCCATGAACGCCACGGCGTCGGCGTCCTCGTAGCAGATGGACACCTCTCCGGCGCCCTTGATCAGGTCACAGAACACGCAATGCGACGACATGGAGCGGATACCGGTTGCAACGTTGAAAAACGGCGAATGGCGCGGACCTCCACACCGGCAATACGACATGCCGGGATCGAGGTCACGCGCCACCTGTCGGCGCGAGTGATGCCACTAACTGACAGCCATCAGGGCAGCTTCACCAGTTCCACCCGCCGGTTGGTCTGCCGCCCCTCGGCCGTCGTATTCGGCTGAGCCGGCTTGGTGCTGCCCAATCCCGACGCCTCGACGCGGCTGACGTCGACCCGCAACGTGCCGACGAGATAGGCCTTCACCGCATCCGCCCGGCGCTTCGACAGGTCGAGGTTGGCCGCCGCCACACCCACGTCGTCCGTGTGCCCCTCGATGCCGACGCGGAGCCCCCGATGCTCGGCAATCATGGCCGCGATCTCCTTCAGCGTCGGCGCACTCTCGGGGCGGATCCGGTCGGAGCCGGTGTCGAAGTAGATACCCTGCGTGGCCACTCGACCATCAGCCGTGAGGGCATCGTACAGCTTCCGCCCGCTTTCGGCGACACGGATGCCGCCAAGGGCCAGACCGCCATCGCAGTAGAAGCCGACCCGGTTCCCGTTCTGGATGGCAAAATTCGGCACGTTGGCCACGCGTCGTGCATCGACGAACACCTTGGCGTAGGAGCCGTCGACCAGAATGCGCAGCTGATGCGTCAGGTTCTGCCCGCCGTCACCACGAGTGCTCGCGCCACCGCCCGGCCGGCCGATGCCGCCGCCGCCAGCCGCGTCGAACAAGAAGTGCGTGTCGCCGTCGGTCGTGCCGTCGGTGTACATCCAGCACTCGCCGCCGGTGCCCCAGTAGTCCATTTCGATGGTGTAGCGAGCCGGAAGCACGGCCGGCAACGGGACCGCAAAGCGCCCTGTCGAGGTGACCCGCAGCCAGGGGCGTTCACGAAAGGTGACCAACTCGATGTTCCCGGTCTGAAACTCGTAGCGACGGGGAAAATTGCCGATCTGGTCGTTCTTGAAGTCCTCGACGAAGATCGTCCTGGAGCCCGGGACGAAGTCGTAGTTCGCCCACACGTCACTGCCACCGCCGCCACCCCCGCCACCCGTCGTGACGACGTCGCCGCCCGGCCCGGGTGCCGTGCGGGTGGAGTCGATCTTCACCGGCTTGCCTTCCGCCCGCGCCTTGTCGATGCAGGTCTGATCGCCCATCGCGCAGTCGACCATGCGCTCCGCCTGCCGGCCGACGTTGTCTTCCACGCGCCGCTTCACACGCCCCAGCACCCCGCCCTGCGCCGCGGCGTCGTCGGGTGCACAGATCGCGATCAGTACCAGCGCGGAGAGCCCGCGGCGAAAAGAGTCAGTTGCCATCGTCAACACATCCAGTGAGAGGGGAATGCCCGTAAAATGGCACGGCTCGCCCGGAGTTCCACCCTGTCGAGACGACGCAACAGGGCTCGCGACTTTGCACCGACCGCCATTCCGGCCTGTAGGTGAGACGTCCGGCGCCGCTTACCTTGCTCAGGTGCCGGTTGGCCCGCATCGGGGCTCAGTCCAGTTCGCCATGCAGCCCAGCGCGCCATACCGTGCCCGGGTGGCTCTCCCTTCTGACCGAGACTCGGGATGACTTCCCTGGCCACGTCCGAGACGTACACAGCGGGCCTCAGCCGCGACCAGCTCCTGGCCGCCTACCGCACCATGCTCCTCTCGCGTCGCATCGACGACCGCGAGGTCCAGCTCAAGCGCCAGAACAAGATCTTTTTCCAGATCTCCGGCGCCGGCCACGAAGCCGTGCTGACGGCGGCGGGCATGGTGCTTCGCCCGGCACACGACTGGTTCTTCCTCTACTACCGCGACCGCGCGCTCTGCCTGCAGCTCGGCATGAGCGCGGTGGACATGCTCTACTCCGCCGTCGGTGCCGCCCGTGATCCGAATTCCGGGGGCCGCCAGATGCCCAGCCACTGGGGCAGCACGGCGCTCAACATCGTCTCGACCTCGTCGCCCACCGGCACGCAGTTCCTGCAGGCCGTGGGCAGCGCCGAGGCGTCGATGCGGGACCGGTTGCTGAACGGGACCCACACCGACGAAGTCACGCTCGTCACCACCGGCGACGGCACCACCTCCGAGGGTGAATTCTGGGAGTCGCTCAACACCGCCTGCAACCTGCGCCTTCCGATCGTCTACCTGGTGGAAGACAACGGCTACGCCATCAGCGTGCCCGTCGAAGTGAACACGGCCGGCGGCTCGATCTCGAGGCTCGTCCGCAGCTTCCCGGGCCTCTACATCCAGGAAGTGGACGGCTGCGACTTCCTCGCCAGCTACGACGCGATGGAGCGCGCCGTGCGGTACGCCCGTGAGCGGCAGGGGCCGGCATTCGTCCATGCGAAAGTCATCCGCCCGTACTCGCACTCGCTCTCCGACGACGAGACGATGTACCGGCCTGCCGACGAACGCGCTGCCGACGCCGAGCGTGATCCACTGAAGACGTTCCCGGCATGGCTGCAGCAGCAGGGCCTGGCGACGGAGGAAGAGCTGGCGGTGATCGCCGACGGCATCGAGGCCGAGCTGCTGCTCGCCACCGACGATGCACTGGTCGCGGCCCAGCCCGACGCCAGCACGGTCTACTTCGGCGTCTACTCGCCCGAGGTGGATCCCACCGGCGAGCAGTTCGACACCGAAGACGATCCGCAGTTCAGCGGCAGCGAGACCACCATGGTGGACCTCATCAATCAGTGCATGCGCGACGAGATGCGGCGCGATCCGCGCATCCTCATGTTCGGTGAGGACGTGGCCGATGCGAGCCGTCCGGAAGTGCTGGAGCAGGTGAAGGGCAAGGGTGGCGTGTTCAAGGTCACGCACGGCCTGCAGCGGGAGTTCGGCCCGGTGCGCGTGTTCAACTCGCCGCTGGCCGAGGCCAACATCGTCGGCCGTGCGATCGGCCTGGCGCTGCGTGGGTTCAAGCCGGTGGTGGAGATCCAGTTTTTCGATTACATCTGGCCGGCGTTCATGCAGATCCGCGACGAGCTGGCCCCGATGCGGTGGCGCTCGAACAACGCCTTCTCGGCACCGATGGTGATCCGTACGACGTACGGCGGATACATCCGTGGCGGCGTGTACCACTCGCAGACGGGGGCGTCGCTGTTCACGCACACGCCCGGCCTGCGCGTCATCTGCCCCAGCAACGCCCTCGACGCGAGCGGACTGCTGCGCACCGCGATTCGCTGCGACGATCCGGTGCTCTTCCTCGAGCACAAGCACCTGTACCGCCAGACGTACAACAAGGCGCTCAACCCGGGCACGAACTTCATGATCCCGTTCGGCAAGGCGCGCGTGGTCCGTGCCGGCACCGACGTCACGGTCGTGACCTACGGCGCGACGGTGCAGCGGGCGCTGGCCGCTGCCAACCAGATGGCCGACGAGGGTGTCAGCGCCGAAGTGATCGACCTGCGCAGCCTCTCGCCATGGGACAAGGAGACGGTCTTCGAGAGCATCCGGAAAACCAACCGCGTCATCGTCGGCTACGAGGATTCGCAGTCGTGGGGCTACGGTGCCGAGATCGCAGCGTGCATCGCGGATGAATGCTTCGCGTGGCTCGATGCGCCGGTGATGCGGGTCGCGAGCACCGACACGTTCGTCGGGTATGCGCCGCAGCTCGAGGACGCGACGCTGCCGCAGCAGGAAAGCTTCCGACAGGCGTACCGGAAGATCGTGGCGTACTGACTGGCGTGCGGAGGAGCGCTCAGCGCTCCCTGGTCGGCTCGCGCATGTCGGTGATGGTGTAGCCGGCGGGCACCGTCAGCTCGCTGGCAGGCACGCCACCGCGGGCGAACGCCGTCATCCGCGAGATGCTCTGCGTCGTCGTCGTGGTACCGGAGCGCGTGACGCGCCGCTCCTCCTCCTGGAGCAGCGTGAAGCCTTCTGGCACGCTGCCGTCGAGCGCGCGGATCGTCGCGCTCGCCGCCGCACGGGATGCAGAGCCGCCCAGATCATGGCCGAACATGCTGTTGAAGACTTCGACCCGGGCAAACTGTGGCACGAGCTCCGTGGTGAGGTGCATCGTTGCGACGGACTCCGTTCGCGCCTCCTCGATCCGGCCCGACATGTCCGTCCGCCTCGTGTGCGACCGTGTGACTCGGTACTTGCGGGTGACAAACCCCAGCACGCTCTCGCCAGGGCCGAGATCCTCGACGCGTGACGACGTGTCGCTCACCGATACCTTCGTCAGGTATTGCTCATCGGCATCGGAGGGCGCCGCGGGGAGCGTGTCGAGCGAGGACACGATGACGGTACGATCCGACGGAGTCACGGCGTACATGACCTGGGTGGCCACGTCAGCAATCATGTAACGGCCCTTTGGCATCAAGGGGTCCGAGACGTTCCCGAAGTCGACACGCATCCTGCTGCCGAGCACGCGGGTCACAAAGGCCATCTCACTCGGCCCCGCCGGTACTCCCGGCTGGGCCCCGTCGGTGCGGACGGTCGCGTTGAAGGTGAACCGGAAGCCCTCGTCGGCAGCTGTGGCGGCGGCTCCGTCATGCGTGGGCTTCGTCGCCGCCGCGGGCTGGCCAACAGCCTGACTCGTGCCGCCCGTCGCACAGGCCGCCGAGACCATCGCCCCAGCCAGCAGGTATCGCAGTGATCGCCGCGTTGACATGGAGCAACTCTGGAAAGTGAAAGGGGAACCGCCTGAACCTCGGACGACCCGGCGACGCCGCCGCTCTCGTTTCGGACCGTTGGACTGCGCGCCACCGGCAATCAGGGCTGGCGCCGCTGCTGCAACAGCCGGCTCATCTCGGTGACGCGAAAACCGGCCGGCACCACGAACGTCATCGTGTCCACCGCCTCGCGCCGCAGTGCACTGATCGCTGCCGTGCGCTGCGTGCGCACGGTGTCGGCGCCGCTGACGGTGGTCGCATCGGTCGCCGAACGCACCGGAAAGCCGGCCGGCATCCCCCGCTCCGCCTGTCGCAACTTCCGCCGCGCCTCGGCCGGCAGCCCCAGTCCGCGGATGAACTCGTTGGCGAAGGCGCGGAAGCCCGGATCGAGCCGCTCGACGTCACGGCTCACGTCCACCACCTGCCGCTCTGTCATGCGCACCGAGCGACGCCCGCCGGGAGCCAAGATCGTGAGCGTGTAGCGGTTGTCCACCTCGACCGTCCGCGTCATGAAACCGGCGAGAGGCTGCCCCACGCCGCGCACCCGCACGCTGGCGCTCACGTCGGTCACCTCCAGCGGGAGCGCTGCGCCACCCATTCCGCCCATCATGCCGCCGAACTCCGCCATCGTCACGCGCAACTCGTCTCGACGGGACGGATTCACGATGGACATGACGCTGTCGGCAGCGCGCAGCAAAATCATGCCGCCCTCTCCTGTCATGCCGCGCATCGCACCGCTGCGCGCCGTGATGCGTGCCATGCCGCGCCACACCACGACGTCGAGCGCGAGGTCGGCGCCGGGCTGCGCCGGGCCCGCCGTGGTGACTCCAGCGGTGTACGTGAAGCTCCAGCCGTGCGGGCGCGCCGCAGCAAGCTGCGCGTGGACACGCGGGACCGCGAACGCGCTGGTGAGCATCAGGGCCAGCACTGGTGCCAGCGCTCCCAGCCGCGCGCATCGTGTACGCAGGCGTGCGGCGGTCACGCGAAGGTATCGGTGAGAATGGCGCCGTCTTCCATGCGGAAGCGTTCGATCGCGGACTCATTTCCACTGTGCACCACGAAGCTCGCCGGTTCGCCCCGGCGCAGCACCGCGCCCTCGCGCAGCGGCTGTACCGTCGCACCGCGCAGATCGATCACCCGGGCTGCACTCCCAACCAGCTTGCGCACCTCGGCGCTGGAGCCGACGAGCGCAAACGTCGCGCCCGCCACCGCCAGCGCGTCCGCCACCGGTCGCCTCGGATCACCGGTGCGCATGCGCCCGTTGACCAGCGCCAGCGAGACGGCGGTGGACACTCAGCCGGTACGCCGGTCCATCGAGTCACGCAGGTCGAGCAGGATTTCGAAGTACAGTTGCTCGCGACGGTAGGCGAAGTCGAGCGCCACCATCTGTGACGGATCCTCCGACGCCCTCGCCCGGTCGAAGGCTTCCTTGTACATCTCTTCCAGATTGGTCAGAATGCGGTCGCGGGTGCGTGCCATGCGGGCCTTGTCCAGGGAATGGGGCGTGAGTCGGGGAACGTCCTGCACGTCATCGTCGAGCGATGCGGCGGGGCCGTCCGGATCGTAAATCAGCTTGCGGGCAGCCTCGAAAAAGGTGCGCCGTGGATCAGGAAACTCGACCATCGTGAGACGCGAGGAAATCTTCGAGCGGGATGAGTGGCGCTGCGTCTACTGCGCGGAGCAGTACCCGGCTGCGGCGCTGACGATCGATCACGTCCAGCCGCAGGTGCGCGGGGGCGACAGCTCCGGCGGCAACGTGGTGACCGCCTGTGCTGCCTGCAATTTACGGAAGGGGCATCGCCGACTGGCGGATTTTCTGCTCGACGAGCCGGTGTCGCTGGCCAATTTTCGCGCCCATGCCCGCCATGTCTGGCGACGCCACCAGCGCGCCCTCGACGAGGCCATCGCGGCCGGCGCGCGCCGGCGCGCCAGTGGCCGTGGTCACGGTGACGTGCCCAGCCGGTGAAACACCGCCTCTTCCACGATGCGGCCAGCCTTCAGGTGCTCGACGACGATCCGCTCCAGCAGGGCCGGCGTGACCCGGGCGTACCAGACCCCCTCGGGATACACCACGACGATCGGCCCGTCGGCACAGACGCCGAGGCAGGGCGTTTCGCCGCGCTTCACCCGGTTCGGGCCAAACAGCAGGTCTTCGCGCTGCAAGAGCTTCGCCAGTTCGGCATAGACCTGTCGGCCTCGGCGGTCTGGGCTGCAGTAGGACCCGGTACAGACCATCACGTGCCGGGAGTACGCGTCCATCTGTGCGGTCATACGGTGTGACGGAATAGAAAGAAGGAGGGTGCCAGGCCGGCCCGCGTCGGCCAACGGCGCACGCGCCGCGACGGTGCCGAGCTGGTCACGCACAAGTCGTCAAGTTAGTGCACGAATCCGTGACCGGCGTCGCGCCGGGAACATTCGGAGCGCGAATCGGCATGACCGTACACTGGCGGGATCGCTGTCCGGGCCGCACGATACGGATGCTTCCCTTCGAACTTTTTTGCACGGAAGGAAAGCCGAGTGTTCCACTTCCGTACGCTTCCCTTGCGCGCCTCATGACCGCTCCACTGCACACCGCCGACGCCGGCATCTCTGGCCGCGGGTACGCCAGTCCGGATGTCCTCGTGTCCACCGACTGGCTCGCCGACCACCTCGCCGATCCCGACCTGCGTGTTCTCGAATGCAACGAGGATGTGCTCCTGTACGAGTTCGGGCACATCCCGGGCGCACAGAAGATCGACTGGCACTCCGACCTGAACGACCCCGTGATGCGTGACTACGTGTCGCGAGAGCAGTTTCAGGCGTTGTTGCGGAAGCTCGGGATTTCTGGCGACACCACGGTCATCTTCTACGGCGACAAGAACAACTGGTGGGCCGCCTATGCGTTCTGGGTGTTCCACCTGTTCGGCTTCCGGAACGCGCGCCTGCTCGACGGTGGGCGACTCAAGTGGGAGCAGGAGAGCCGTGCGATGGTGACCAGTACGGCCAGCTTCCCGTCGTCGTCGTACGTGGCGCCCGAGCGCGAGGATGCGTCCATTCGCGCCTTTCTCCCCGACGTGCTGGCGCATTCGCGTGCCGATGGACAGCTGGTGGATGTGCGCTCGCTCCCGGAGTACACCGGCGAGAAGCTGCACATGCCCGAGTATCCGCAGGAAGGGGCGATGCGGGGTGGGCACGTGCCGGCGGCACGCAGCGTGCCGTGGGCGCGCGCGGCGAACGCCGACGGCACCTTCAAGTCGGCTGCCGAGTTGCGTGCGATCTACGAGACGGAGCACCAGCTCTCACCCGACCGGCCGGTGATCACGTATTGCCGCATCGGCGAGCGCTCGTCGCACACCTGGTTTGCGCTGACTTACCTGCTCGGATACCCCGACGTGAAGAACTACGACGGCAGCTGGACGGAGTACGGCAACGCGGTCCGGACGCCGATCGTGACGGGCAATGCACCGGGCACGGTATCCGCGTCATGACCGAGCCTCCGAATGGGCCAATGATTGCACCCAAGCTGTTCGCGACCGTTCGCCTCGAGTGGCAGGGCGACCGTCGCTTCGATGTCGGTCGCCCGGGCGGCCCCGCACTCCGCCTCGACGGCGACGGCGCGACCGGCCAGAGCCCCGTGGATGCAGTCGTGAGCGCGCTGTCGGCGTGCACCGCCGTCGACGTGGTGGACATTCTCGCGAAGCGGCGGACCCCGCTCGTGTCGCTGTCGATCGACGGCGTCGGCACGCGCGCCGAAACGATCCCGAAGCGCATCGTCTCGGTGGAGCTCACCTATCATCTCTCGGGCGACGGGATCACGCATCCCCAGGCGGAGCGGGCGATCGAGCTCGCGATCACGAAGTACTGCAGTGTGCGCGAGTCGCTGGACCCGGCGCTCCCGATTCACTACACGGCGATCGTCAACGGCGAGACCGGGGCGCGGCGGACGGCAGGCGAGCAGGCCACGCCGACCTGATCGCGTGCGAGTGCGGGGTGCGCGGCGTCGAGTGTGAACGGCGCGACGCGCGTGGGGCGTGCTGCGCGTGGGGCGTGTTGCGCGTGGGGCGTGCTGCGCGTGGGGCGTGCTGCGCGTCAAGCGTGATGCGCGTCAGGCGTGAGGCGCGGGACCGCAGGCGCAGCGCTGCAATGCGCTGCGGTTCTGCCAGTGGGCCGTGACCAGCGCAACGCCGGCGGTCGCGACCACGACCACTTCGCTCGGCGCAGCGTGCGCGTCGCTGAGCCGCAGCGCGATGAGCAGGGTGATGCCGGTGACGAAGAGCAGCAACGGGGAGCGCTGGCGGTGGCGCCTGAATCCCGGCACCAGGGCGGCCAGTCCCACGCCGATGGAGAGGGCCAGGAATCCCCACTCGATCCACGGGGCGGCGAGGAACGACATCGCCGGCATCAGGCCGAGGACCAGTGCGACCGCCGCGCAATGGACAACGCAAGCGAGCGAGGCCGTGGCGCCGACCAGGTCGAGCGCCCGGGTGACCCGGGCCGAGCCACTGCGGAGGGGGGTGCCCATCGGAACGTGGACGGAGGCGGGCGGTGACCGGCAAAATCGCCGATGGCGAGATCGGGACTGTCCCAGCATCGCGAGCAAATCACGATTGATATACTGATATCAACAATACCATGCGCCGGGAGGCTCGCAAGGGCGGCCCGGCTGTGATGCCGGCCAGAAACGCGGGCCCCCTCCCATCCCGGGCCCGGGGCTGCTACGTTTCAAGGCTAGCCGGAAACCTGTAGGCCGGCGCGTGACCTCCAGACGAGACAGAATCATGAAGGACGGCATTCATCCCGCGTACCACCCGGTGATCTTCAAGGACGCCTCGTCGGGCTTCGCGTTCGTGACTCGCTCGACCCAGTCGAGCGAACAGATGATGGAGTGGACGGACGGAAAGTCCTACCCGGTCATCACGATGGAAATCACCAGCCACTCGCACCCGTTCTACACGGGGCAGCAGCGCATGATCGACACGCAGGGTCGTGTCGACCGGTTCAAGAAGCGTTACGCGCGCTGAGCGGGTTCGCATGGAATGGCGAAGGGCCGGAGCATCACTGCTCCGGCCCTTCGTGCATGCGGCACCGTCGCATGCACACCGATACGGCGAACTACTTCAGCTTGAACGTGAGGCCGATGTTCAGCGTGGCCGCACCCGCGCCGAGATCCGCATACGCGGCGAGATTCGGCTTCAGGAAGTAGCGGCCACCGGCGCGACCGATGAAGTACAAGGCGCTGTTGGAGCCACCGCAGAGATTTCCCGAGCCGTTGACGGAGCAGCTCACCGTCTGGAAGCCCAGGCCGGCTCCGACGAACGCATCGAGCTTGCTCTTGGGATCGAGCTTGAAGTGATAGTTCGCGGTGACGCCGATAGGGACATACCGAAAATCCGCGCCGGCACCGCTCCAACTGTAAATGTCCGCGCTCACGCCGATGCCGAGCAGGCCGTCGCCGAGGTCGGGGAGCTTCTTGAAGACCTTTTCGAACCGGCCGCCGAACGAAAGGTTCGCGCCTCCGAGATTCCCGAGGCCGATCACGCCACCAACATCGGTGTAGCCAAGGGCAACCTGCGCGTCGGCACGGGTGGTGGTGGCGGCGAGTAGCACGGTGGCTGTCAGGAGACCCACGAGTTTCTTGATCATGTTTGACGGTGTTGACGGTGTTGACGGTGTTGACGGGGTGGCCGCCGGCGATGCAGCAGGTCTCCCACCCTCGGCGGCAGTGATACGCTGCGCAACGTTACGGTTCGCGCCCTTTTTGCGACAGGTCCACTCCACCACGTGCTGCTGGGATGAGAACGGATGAACGTGGTCAGCGAGTCCGGCTCAGGCCGCCTTGCAGCTCACACACCGCCCGAAGAGCATGACCTCGTGCCCTTCGGTGGCAAAACCGGCCGGGGCGAGCTTCTGGATGTCCGCGGGGCATCCCTCCACCTCGAAGACCTTGTCGCACGCTCGACAGTGGAAATGATGGTGATGCCCGAGATGCGCCACCTCGTACCGCGGGGCCTCGCCAGGCACGTCGATGCTCTTGATCTCGCCCTCGTCGAGCAGGCTCTTGATCGTGCGATACACCGTCGCAATACCCATCGCCGGCACCTCCTCCTGCGCGGCACACAACACCTCGGCCGGCGACAGGGGGCGGTGCAACGCACCGAACACCCGACGGATCGCGCCGCGCTGCCTGGTGTTTCTCTCCATCGGACCTCCCTGAAATGGCTCTGGACCGTGCGTGGTCACGCGACGACGCCGACCCGATTCGCTAATGAGAACGATATGATAACGAGAAGTCGGTGCAAGTGCGAGTCGGAGTCGATCCGGGACGGCTATGTTGGCGCGATGCGCCAGCTCGTCGCCCTCGCAGCCATCGCCGCCTTCGCGGGCTGCAGCGGTCCGTCATTCAACGGGGTGGTCCTCGATCCCCCTGAACGCGCCCCGGTGCTGCGCTTTGCCGACTCCACCGGGGCTCGCTTCGACCTCGGTGAGCAGCGCGGGAAGGTGGTGCTGGTGTTTTTCGGTTACACCCACTGCCCCGACGTCTGCCCGACCACGCTCGTGGACTGGCGTCGGGCGGCCGATTCACTGGGCACTGAAGCCAAACAGGTGCGGTTCGTCTTCGTGAGCGTCGACCCGGAACGGGACACCCCGGCACTCGCCCAGCGGTACGCGGCGCGGTTCGCGCCTGCGTTCGTCGGGCTGACGGGGACACGCGCGCAGGTGGACGCGACCCTCGCGGGATGGAAGCTGGCGTCGTTTCGCGACGGCACTCCCGGCGACACGAGCAGCACCTACACGGTCAGTCACCCGTCACAGGTATTCGTGGTGGACCGGGACGGCCAATTGCGCCTCATGCACCGTGCCGGTCTCACGCCGGCACAGATCGCGGCCGACATCCGCGCCCTCCTGTGATCACAATGGATCTGCTGCCGTCTCGCGCCATCCGCCGTCTGCTCCTCGTCACCGCGTGCACTGCGTGTTCGGCGGAGTCGGCGCTCCCGGCGACCGACGACGGCACGGCACACATGCGCCCCGCCGAACAGGGTGCCTCCTCGGCGCTTTACTTCACGCTGCGCAACCCCGGGCGAGACACGCTCGTGCTCTACGATGTCGTGATCGACGTGGCGGGTCACTCGATGATCCACCGGTCGGTCGAATCGAATGGCATGGCGTCCATGGAACATGAGGATTCGGTGGTGGTGCCGCCGGGTGACTCGGTGGTGTTCCGCGAGCGAGGGCTGCACGTCATGGCCATGGGGCTGCGCGCGGCGCTGCACGGTGGTGACACGGTGGTGGCGCGGCTGCACTTCCGTCCGGCGCGAGTGGACACGATCCGGGCGCTGGTCCGTGAGTGACTCCATGCGTCGTGCACTGACGATGACGGGGGTGCTGCTCGCAACGGCCGCGGCGACAGTCGTGGCCTGGCCGCGTCCCGCGCTCGACTTGCGGGTCGAATTGGGCGGACGTGCCTCGGTGGTGGACCGCTGGGGGCGGACGAGTCCGCTCCCGGAGACCGTCTACGTGTCGGCCACGGGTCGGAATACCCGTGTGCGTGTCACGAACCGCGACACCTCGTACCAGACGCTCGGCATCTTCGGTGCGGCCGCGAACTCCGCGCGGAGCTTCAGCGTTCCGCTGCCGGGTGTGTATGGCGGGTATTGCTCCGCCCATGCCTCGAGCGGCCAGATCACCTACGTCATTCGCTGACGGGGCTGCTCTGGCGCGGCGGCATCGGCCACCCGCTTAGATTACAGATTCATCCAGCGGACGAGCGACCATGGCTGTCACGGCAGCGGCAGTGCATCGGGAAGAGATCGCGAACGCGCTCACGCACGGCGTCGGGGCGCTGGCCAGCGCGGCGGCCGGCGCCGTACTGGTGACGCTCGCGACCGCGGGTACACGCCTGCAACTGATCAGTGCGGTCGTCTTCTGCTCGTCGCTCCTGCTGCTCTACACGGCGTCGACGCTGTATCACGCGATCCCGTCGCCCGCGGCGAAGCGCGCCCTCAAGGTGTGCGATCACTGCGCGATCTACATGCTGATCGCCGGGACGTACACGCCGTTCGCGCTGATCGGTCTCCGCGGGGCAGTGGGATGGTGGCTCTTTGGCGTGTCGTGGGGGCTGGCGGCGCTCGGCGTGACATTCAAGCTGTTCTTCACCGGCCGCTTCAAGCTCTTCTCGACGCTGGTCTACATCGGCATGGGCTGGATGGCGGTGTTTGCGATCCGGCCGATGCTGGATCGAATCCCGCTGGCGGCGATGGTCTGGCTGCTGGCCGGCGGTGTGGCGTACACGGCCGGGACGATCTTCTACCACAACCAGAAGCTGCGATATTCGCATGCGGTCTGGCATCTCTTCGTGTTGGCCGGCAGCGCCTGCCATTTCATCGCGGTGATCAGCCAGGTGGTGCCGGCCTGATCGTGGTGCTCCTCGTGGATTCCGTAGGGGTTGGCATCGCGAACTCTGTTCACGCAGAGGCCGCAGACGAGCAGCGGGGGCGTGGGGTTGGTGACGGGTCGGCATCGACAACTCTGTTCACGCAGAGGCCGCAGAGGAGCAGAGGGGGCGAGGGGTCGGTGCGCAGGGCGCGCGTCGCGCGCTCGAGAACGTCAGTCTCTTTCGGGAACAGCGGGTGAACGGTCACCAGCAGTTCCAGATGATCACGGTCCTCGCGCGGCACGGACAGTCACCGCTCGCACCAGGCCCCGGCCGTCCTCCCCGCCTCCGCTTCTCAGCGGCCTCTGCGTGAAAAGAGTCGACGATGCCAGACTGCGGCCGACAGAGGGCCCGGCGAGACGCGCGTCGCGTGGGCACGTGACGGAGCCGGGCGCGGATCTCGTTATCTTTCCGGCTTCCATCGAAACACTGGATCCGTGCGCCCCACCCGGCGCCGACTGACTCGATTTATGACTGCATCGACTGCCGCACCGGTCTCGGCGTTCATCCGCCACAACTTCCGTCACTTCAACGCCGCGGCGCTGGTCGAGGCGGCCGATGGTTACGTCGCGCACCTCGATGCCGGTGGGAAGATGTTCGTGACACTCGCCGGCGCCATGAGCACGGCGGAGCTCGGCGTGTCACTGGCCGAGATGATCCGGCAGGGGAAGATTCACGGCATCAGCTGCACGGGCGCGAACCTCGAGGAAGATGTCTTCAACCTGGTGGCGCACGATTTCTACGAGCGCATCCCGCACTGGCGCGACCTGACGCCCGAGCAGGAGCAGGACCTGCTGAACCGCCACATGAACCGCGTGACCGACACGTGCATCCCCGAGATGGAAGCGATGCGCCGGATCGAGAGCGTGGTGCTGGAAGAGTGGGTGAAGGCCGACCAGGCCGGCGAGCGGTACTTCCCGCACGAATTCATGTACAAGATCCTGCGCTCGGGAAAGCTGAAGGACAGCTATCAGATCGACCCGAAGAACTCGTGGCTGCTGGCCGCCGCCGAGGCGAACCTGCCGATCATCGTACCGGGCTGGGAGGACGCGACGCTCGCCAACATGTTCGCCGGCCACGTCATCAGCGGCAACGTGAAGAACGTGCACACGGTCAAGTCGGGCATCGAGTACATGATGTTCCTGGCCGAATGGTACACGGAACTCACGAAGACGTCGTCACTCGGCTTCTTCCAGATCGGTGGCGGTATCGCGGGCGATTTCCCGATCTGTGTGGTGCCGATGCTGCATCAGGACCTGCAGCGCGAGGAGGTGCCGTTGTGGGGCTACTTCTGCCAGATCAGCGACAGCACGACCAGCTACGGGAGCTACTCGGGTGCGGTGCCGAACGAGAAGATCACGTGGGGCAAGCTCGGCGTGACGACACCGAAGTTCATGATCGAGAGCGATGCGTCGATCGTGGCGCCGCTGATCTTCGCGCTGGTGCTTGGGCAGTGAGCGCGCGTCGGTCGTGGCGCGCCGCGTCGGCGCTGCTCGCGCTCGCGATGGTGCCGGTGCTGGCAGGGGCAGGAGCCGCGGCCCTGCACCTCAAGCTGCTGCGCAGCGAGCCGCTCGCGAATGCGACACTCACCGTGTCGCCGGTGCAGGTGAAGCTCTGGTTCACGCAGCGGCCGGAACTGGCGGTGACGTCGATCCGGCTCACGTCGGGGCGTGATGCGCAGGTGGTGGAACGGGCGCTCGCCCCGCTCGCCCGGGCCACGGCCGCCGACGCGCCGATCACGGCGCCGGTGGGCGCGGCACTGGCACCGGGGCACTACGAAGTGCGCTGGCGCACGATGGCTCGCGACGGGCATGTGCTGAACGGCGTGATCCCGTTCGACGTGGGGCGCACTCCCACCGTTCGCTGACGTCAGCGAACGGTGGAGTGGATCGTCGCGCGGTGGGTGACGTTCGTCGCCACGATGCTGGTCACCGGCGCGTGCACGATCGGGCTCCTGCTGCTGCCACGCACGCCCGCCGGCGACGATCGCGACGCGCTGGCGCGTGACACCGCGCGAGCCGGCATGCTCGCGGGCCTGGCCTGCATTCCCGCATCCGTGCTGCGTCTGGCCGATCAGGTGTTCGCATTGCGCTCTCCGGACGATCCACTCCTCGCCGGTGTCGGCGCGCTGCTCGGCAACACCACGTGGGGCACGGGTTTCCTCTGGCAATCGGCGGCACTGCTGCTGGCTCTGGGCGCGCTGTACGCCGCCTCGCGATTTCCGCGCGCGCCGGTGGCGTGGCTGCTGGCCGCCGTCGGTGCGATCGGGCTCTGCGTCACGCCGGCGCTGCAGGGACACGCCATCGGCAGCGAGCAGTACACGATCGTGGCCGTCACCGCGCACGTCGCCCATGTCACCGGTGCCGCGCTCTGGCTCGGCACACTCGGTCTGCTCGCGATGCTGGGCGTGGCGCTGCCCAATGCGGATGGTGTCACGACCGCGGAACGCGCCCGGCTGGCCGATGCCCGACTGGCGCTCCTCGTGCCGCTCGTACCGCGGGTGGCGCTGCCCGGCGCCGCGCTGCTGCTCGTCAGCGGTGTCACCTCGGCGCTCCTGCACCTGCGGGAGGTGACCGACCTGTGGCAGGCGGAGTGGGGGCGCTACGTGCTGGCCAAGACGGTGCTCGTCATCGTCATCGTGGCGCTCGGCGCGACGAACTGGCGGCGTCTCGGGCCGCGGATGCGGCAGGACAGTGGTGTGCCACCGTTGCGTCGGTCGCTGCTGATCGAGCTGGGCGTGTCGGCGCTGGTGCTGCTGGTGACGGCGATGCTGGTGGTGACACCGCTGCCGGGCGAGTGACGAGTCTCGGGGGTGTCGGTGACAGCGAGTTTCGGTGACAGGGTTTCGGTGACAGTGCACACATCAGAGTTTCGGTGACAGTGCACACATCGCACGCGAGTTTCGAGTTTCGGTGACAGTGCACACATCGCACGCGATGTGTGCACTGTCACCGAAACTCGAAACTCGCGCGATGTGTGCACTGTCACCGAAACTCCTGTCACCGAAACTCGCGGATCGACTCGAGCCGGAGCACTTCGGGTTCGGGGTCGCCGTGCCAGCGATACTCGAGGTGCTGGCCCTGCGTGACGGGCGGCAGTGCGCGCGGCCGGTAGATCACCACACACTCACCGCCGGCGCGACGCACGCTGTCCCAGGCGATGCCGATCTCGCCGCGCTGCCGGCACGACTCACCAAAGCGCTGCGACTCGGTGTAGTCGGCGGGATCATACAGCATCGTCCGCTCGGCCTGCATCCCGCGCAGGTCCACGAGGCGTGCATCGATGCTGCACACGAGCTCACGCACCGTGATGGTCGCATCGAACCCCATGGCCGACGCGGCGAGCCGGCGGGTGTGGTGGTGGATGGTCTCGCGAATGGCAGTCGGCCGGTCGCGCCCGGCATACCAGGCGCCGAGGTGTGCGGTGTTGAACCGTCCACCACCGGGGGCGGCGTGGAGAAACGCGGCCATGACGAGCGTAGCGCCGGGCACCCCGATCACCCAGTCGCTGTCGTGCAGGAGCGCGCTGCGCTCGACGGCGGTGCGGATGCGGTCGTTGGTGAGGCTCTCGAGACGCATCGCATCGATCGCATCGGCGGGCGTCGCGACTCGATCGAAGACACCGACGGGCGGAAACCTCGAGGGGACCAGCCGATGGATGCGCCCACGGATTCGCCGCGTGAGGATCTCAGGGGCGTTCACGGCCAGCTGCCGCGCCAGCCGTCGAGGTAGCGACGAACGGCCCAGAGGTCATCGATCGAGCCGCGGCCCATGCGTTCGAGCGGGGTCTGGCTGGCGAAGTCGGGTGCGGCGTTGACGGCCCTGAGCCAGCGGATGCCGGTGGCGTCGTCGGAGAAGAGCAGCCGGATGGCCTTGTAGATGCCGAGCAGGAGGGAGAGGCGCTCGAGCTGATCACGGGAAGGGGTGCCGACGTCGCCGAGCTTCCATTTGTGATAGGTGGACTCGGGGAGCTCGCCGAGGAGGATGCGGCGCGCAGGAACGGTGAGCTGCCACTCGTCGGCGATGGCGAGGAAGGTGCGCATTCCCGCGGTACCGAGTCGCCGGGCCTCGGCAGGCGTGAGGTCGCGGAGGGCGACGGGGTCGGCGCCGGCGGCGCGCTGCGGCGAGAGTGACTCCACGCGTGGAGTATTGCTCCGGTTATGGAGCAATTGCAAGCGTGGCGTCGTCTGGTGGGCTGCGGGCGTATCATTCGGGAGCGGCGAAGGTGACCGCGTCCGAATGCGTGCCGTGCCGGCGTACCGGCAGACCATGGGTGCGGCGCGAGGGCACCGGGAGAGCAGCGGAATGCGGAGCGGAAGGCAGGACGTGGCGTCGCGCATGGAGTCGCGCATGGAGTCGCGCATGGGGTCGCGCATGGAGTCGCGCATGGGGTCGCATGGCGTCGCGCGTGGCGTCGCTTGGGGTCGCGCATGATGTCGCGCATGATGTCGCGCGTGGTGTCGCGCGTGGTGTCGCGTGCCGTGCTGTGTGCGCTGGTGACGGCGGCGGCGTGCAGTGGCGGCGCGAAGGGGGCCGACGGCGACGCGACGGCGGACATGAAGGGCGTGGCGGCGCCCTCCTCCGCGCCGGCGGTGGGGCGCGCGGCGCCGGCGTTCGCGGTGCCCACGCTGGGCGGCGACACGGCGCGTATCGGCGGCGCGACGCCGCAGCCGGTCACGCTGGTGAACGTGTGGGCGACCTGGTGCGGCCCGTGCAAGGCGGAGTTCCCCGAACTGCAGGCGCTGCACGAGACGTATCGGCCGCGCGGGCTGCGGGTGTTGGCGATCTCGATCGACACCGACGGTGACGCGGAGGTGCAGGCGAGTGCGGCCTCGATGAAGGCGACCTTTGCGATCGGGCGGGACGCCGGCGACCTGGTACGCGGTCAGTATGCTGCCGTGGGGATTCCGGAGAGCTGGCTGGTCTCGGCCGATGGCACGCTGCTCTGGCGGCATTCGGGCGCGATTCCGGCTGGAGATCCGGCGGTGCGCGCCGCGATCGAGGCCGCGCTGACCGGGGCTGCGCCCGGGCAGTAGCGTTCGCAAGTCGCTTCCGGGACCGGGACCGGGCGCAGGGGCGAAGGCGCATCGCGCCCGTGCGGTGACCACGATACTCCCGGGCATCCGCTACTCAACTATCCCGCCGGTCTTCGCGATGGCTCCACGACAATCCCGCATCACGCCTGCCGCTTTCGACGCCATCGGCGCCCCCGGACGCGATCTGTCGCGGCTGTTGGCCGAGACGCTCGAGGCAGCGGTCGTGGCCATCGATCCGAGCGGGGAGGTGACGTACGCCTCGACCTACTTCGAGGAGCTCTTCGGGGTAGGGACGGAGGACTACGTCGGCACGCAGTTCACGTCGCTGATGTCGCCGCAGGAGCGGGCAATCGCGCTGCTGTTCCTGCGGCGCATGACCGATGGCCAGCAGTTCCCCGTCGCCACCTGGCTGCTGCACCGGCGTGACGGGTCGTCGCTGTGGGTGGAGTCGCGGGTGACGACCATCCGCAGCGAGGATGGCGCGGTCACCGGGTACATCACCGTCACGCGCGACATGAGCGAGCGGCGCATCGCGCAGCAGGCGCTGGCGCGCACGCGGGCAAACTACGATGCACTGGTGCGGCGCGCGGTGTACGGCGTGTACCGCGCCGAGCGCAACCAGCGTGTACTCGACGCGAACCCGGCGATGCTGGAGCTGCTGGGATACAGCACGCGCGAGGAGCTGATGGCGCTCGACCTCGCCACTGACGTCTACGCCGACGTTTCGGATCACGAATGGCTGGTGCGCACGGCGCAGAACGGGGAGATGGACGACTGGGTGGAGGTGGCCTGGCGTCGCAAGGACGGCGAACTGATCGACGTGCGTCTCTCGCTGCGCATGGTGGAGGACGAGGAGGGTGGTCCGCCGGTATTCGAGGGGATTGCGGAGGATGTGACGGAGCGGCATCGGCGTGACGAGCGGCTGCGGCGGAGCGAGCGCATGGCCTCACTGGGCCACATGCTGGCCGGCGTGGCGCACGAATTGAACAACCCGCTGGCGGCGATCAGCGGGTTCTCGCAACTGCTGTTGCGCGGTACCTGGCCTGCGGACGACCGGAAGGCGCTGGAGACGATCGGCCGCGAGGCGCGGCGTGCGGAGCGGGTGGTGCGTGACCTGCTGACGTTCGCGCGGCAGGGCAACGTGACACGCAGCGAGCTGGTGGATCTGCACGGTGTGATCCGTCACATCGTGGACACGCAGCGCTACACGCTCGACACGCGGGGCGTGCGAGTAGTCTTCGCGCTCTCGGAGGAACCGGTGTACGTGCAGGGTGACACGGGCCGCCTCGAGCAGGTGGTGCTGAACCTGGTGGTGAACGCGCGCCAGGCGCTGGAAGCGATGCGAGGTGAGCGGGCGATGCAGCAGGCGCCGCTGGAGTTGCGCATCGAGACGGTGATCGATGACACGACCTTCGTGATCCTGAAGGTGGCCGACAATGGCGCCGGGATCTCGCCGTCGCTGCTGGGCCGGATCTGGGATCCGTTCTTCACGACCAAGGAGGAGGGGGTCGGCACGGGGCTGGGGCTGAGTGTGGTGCACAGCATCGTGACGGAGCACGCCGGGGTGGTGGACGTACAGAGCGAGCTGGGTCGAGGGACGGAATTCACGGTGCGGCTGCCGCTGGTGGGGGCACCGGAGGAGGCGGCAGCGCTGACGATCTCGCAGGAACTGGCGCTGCCGCGGGCGCTCGAGACACCGCCGATCGGGCGGGCGCTGGACATTCTGGTAGTGGATGACGAGGCAGCGATCATCAGCTTCCTGACGCGCTTTCTGACATCGCGGGGTCACGCGGTGGTGACGGCCAGCGACGGGATGCATGCGCTGCGGATTGCGGAGCAGTTCACCTTCGACGTGGTGGTCTGCGACCTCCACATGCCGGAGATGGACGGGGTGGAGCTGATCCGACGGATGCGGATGCTGCCGAGCTGCTCGGCCACGCGGTACGTGTTGAGCTCGGGGGATGGCGGCGGGCAGTCGCTGTCGGGCCGGGCGGAGGCGCTGAGCGTGGACGGGCTGCTGGCGAAGCCGTACACGATCGACCAGCTGGTGCAGGTGGTGGAGGGGGCGCCTGCCCACTGATGCCGATCGGTGGAGGGACCGGCACCAGACGCTTCCCGCATGTGTTATTGTAGTCGTAGCCGGTGGATAGGCCCCGGTATTCCGTCGCACGAGGAGCTTTCGCCCGATGGCCAGCCATTCTGAAGGACGCCACGTTCCGATCACGCCGACCAGAGAAGGGTGGCCGTACGCCATCCTGACCACTCTGGTCGCGGTCGCGCTCTGGTTCGGCGCATGGTCGATTCACAAGGCGACGTACCGCGACCCGACCGACCCGATGTTCCGGGCGAAGGGCGCCCTGCCGCACACCTCGACCGTGAAGAAGGCGCCGGCGCCGGCTGCGGCCGAGCACTGAGCG
>Ga0105048_10001197_pt1 | contig 42029 bp, 37 predicted proteins | sample MAT05_FD_78382 | JGI IMG/M metagenome (GOLD analysis project Ga0105048, IMG submission 78382) | Freshwater microbial communities from Lake Fryxell liftoff mats and glacier meltwater in Antarctica - MAT-05 | ecosystem: Environmental > Aquatic > Freshwater > Ice > Liftoff microbial mat | place... | reverse complement strand
GCTAAAGCTTTAGAAAGTGCTGCGGGATCTACTCCTCTTAGGGCGCGGGAGGAGCCAATAATCAACACATCCGGTGGAGTACCAGTTCTAGCCAAACGCTGTTTATACAATGCTAGTTGTTCGTCTAACTGCCTAACATTGAAACTTGGCATCTGCGATCGCGCTGCTAAAAGAATAGCGGTAGCGGTTGCTTTTTCCTTCAGTGGTGCGGCTGCCAAATTATTTGCCGGGATATCATCAGTTTGGGTAAACTCAGAAGCATTAAATACAGAACTCTGATTTGGAGAAGATTTTGTCTTGGAAGTGCTGGTAAAAAATGTCGTTTTATCACTCTGAGTTTTCCCAGATATCAAAGATGCCTTTTCACCAGAAGATGATGAAGGCAAGACACTGGCTACTTTTGGCGTCGGCATAGTACTTGCAATAATTCGACCCAACACCCAATCAGTTTGAAGGGTAAGTAATAATCCCAGTGTCCCCCAAATTAAAGCAACTTTAAGTCCTTGAACATCAGGGCTTTGCTCTGCTGACTGGTGGCTTTCAGTAAATAGCTGGCTTTGCAACAGGAATTTTTTCGCGGTTGCACTCGCCGTTGTCATCCACTCTCGTGCAACTTCTGTTACAAAACTTTGAACTTCTTCTGTTGTTAAGTCGGGGCGCAAAATTGGCTCACTAGTCTCAGAAGTTACCAGTTCATTAACGTATTTAGAAGTAGCAGCAAATTCTGGGGTTGCTTCTGGTACTAAACGTTGGCGATGTTCAAGATCAACGCCATAATGCCAAAAAGGCTCTTTATTCCCAGCCCGGCGGCCGTAGACACGTACCCCCATAATACCGGTAATTTTTAACTGGCGGATAAACTGCGTAACTTTAGTTGCTACTTGTTGACGCCCTGGACAAACAGGTGCATCACATAAGATGTGCAATAAATCGTTTTTGTTGAGCAGGAGGACGCGAACTCCACCTGTCAATAAACGCCAATCCAGGTCAGGATTGAGTAAACGCTCCAGTAAAAATATGATGGCTGGTTCATCGCCAGTATTCGCCAAATCTAGCGGTGATGTGGCAAAGGCGGGATACTTTGCAGCAGGTAAAGCTAGCCAATCAATCCAAGTTGGTTCCTTGTCGCCTGCTTTTTGTCCGTATACGGTGGCGGCGAGAATGCCTTGAGGAGCGATCGCTTCTAGCTGGGGTAAAATAGCCTCTAAGCACACTTCCTTGTCGGGGATTGGCGTACTTCCTAAGGGATCAAAAGCTGGGCTACAAAAAATATGTAGGGTTGATTCTTTCAGAGAAACTTGGATAGCAATTTTTAACCCTGACAATACCTCAGTTAATAATCGCGCGATCGCTTGGACATCTCCCCAACGCGCCCACTCCTTCAGCATTACCTCTGGTGGCGTCAAATCCACCCGCAGCAGCCAATCAGGGGCAGTTTCGCCACTCACCTGTGAAACAACTACTGCATCTTGGTAGCCGGAAAGCTTGAGATAACGCAACTTCTGTGCTATTGGTTCAGCAAGCAACGATGCATCAGGGCTATAGCTTGACTGGCAAAATATCCACAGGCGATCTTCTTCTGGCTGAGAGTTTTTTGGCTTATATGGCTTAATCTTTGCCTGTACCGATACACCTAACGTACTCAGAGTTTCGCTCAGATACCGAGCAATGGCTTCTGGATTGCCTTGGCGTGCCAAACTTTCGTTAGACACAATCAGCGCCCCAGCCGACTGTTTTGATTTTTCCGAATCTTCTAGCAGCGCTTGCTCCACCTGCTCTAGATGCTTATCTATTTGATTCAAGTAAACCCGATGGCACCATTTGGGACGCTGTTCCCCTTTTCTTCGGCCATAGACAAATACTTGATATATTGACGGTTCTTCGTTGCTTGTGAGAATATCCAAGTCGGTTTGCTGTAGTGCTTGCAGCAAGTCAGACAAAGTATGCCAACGCTGCGGACATTCAGTACCTTCACAAAGAATATGAAGGTTATTTCCCCGTAAGCGGACTTTCACCCCGAAAGTGTTGATCCCTGTTGCTTGGCTTACCCACTGCACTAATGATTGCTGGCGATCTGGTAATACTGTTTTCATGCTCAGTTAACTTTACAGGAAGCGATTGTTGGGGGATAGTGCCTGCACTTGTAAACTAGAACCATAGGTCTATCACACTCTGACGTTTTTTTTTAACAATTTTGTTACCTTCGTAGCTCATAAAATCGGCCAAGATAGTCTTGTATAGGTTGCAAGTCTGACTAATGTTGAGTTTTGCGTTTATTTTACTAATAGGGAGTCAGAATTAAGAAGTTAGGAGTTAGGAGAGACGCGATTAATCGCGTCTGTACAGTCAGAATAATTCTATATGACTGGCTGATGACTTGTCCTTTAAAGCTGAACTTACGTCCTACTGCGCTAACGGCCCTGATGGGCAAAACAAACAACAAGCTTATCTCAGTTAAACTCCGTCTCTTGATGATCTTTGGAGTAATCATAACTTCTAACTCCTTGACAGACGCGATGAATCGCGTGTCTACTCCTAACTCCTGTACAGACGCGATGAATCGCGTCTCTACTCATATTCCCATAACCAAGAATTAGCAATGCCTCCTACCAACCAACAACCCTCAACTAACCCCGCATCCAATCTGGATTTCTTTAGCATTCCCCAATCTTTCCTTTTACAAATAGGTACAGCGTCTATATTACTGCTGCTCATTACCGGAAAAACTACAGTAAGAGCACTAGAAGCCATAGGGGAAGCCAGTGAAGAATTATTGCGAGGCGATCGCCTACCCAACCTCGACTTCCCAGATGAACACGAAACCAATCATGATGAGAAGATATACACCAAATAATTATTTGCTCAGGAACAACCCGGTGAGCATTAAGTGCAAAACCTAGAAGCGTAAACACAAAGATAGCTTTACAAGAATAGAGAATATGGGTTCCCTTTTATACTCTTCGTCTCAAACGGCGGATATATACCCGGTGTCGGAATTATTTTTGCGCCATCGTCTCCAGGTAGTGGAAGAATTGTGGGAGTCAGTTCTCCGGCAAGAATGCGGTCAAAACATGGTAGAATTGTTGCGGCAGTTGCGCGATTTGTGTTCCCCAGAAGGACAAGCAACAAATGACCAAGCATCCTCAGCCGTAAAATTGATTGAACAACTAAATATCAACGAAGCAATTCGTGCGGCTCGTGCTTTCGCTCTCTATTTTCAGTTGATTAACATCATAGAACAGGAATACGAACAACGGCAGCAATTGAGTCGCTATGAGGCAGAAACAGAGGCTACAGATGCAGAAAGAGCATCCAATGTCAACTATTCGTCCAATCAAAGAGAAGATGACGCGCCTGTTAGCAAGGGAATAGCAGCAGACTTGCTAACAAAGAATTATCTAGAAAAAGCGCAAGTCAAACCAAAAGGTACTTTTGCTGCCTTGTTTCCCTATTTATTCAAACTGAATGTACCACCCCAGCAAATTCAACGTCTAATTGCACATCTGGATGTACGCTTAGTCTTCACAGCGCACCCGACGGAAATTGTTCGTCATACCATCCGAGATAAGCAGCGCCAGGTGGTACAACTCTTGCAAAAACTGGATGCTTTGGAAAACCATTCTGGTGGTACATCTGGGGGATATGCTTGGGAAGCAGCAGATGTGCGCGAACAATTGCTCGAAGAAATTCGCCTCTGGTGGCGTACAGACGAACTTCACCAGTTCAAACCCACTGTGCTAGATGAAGTAGATTATGCACTGCACTACTTCCAAGAAGTTTTATTTGATGGCATTCCTCAACTTTATAAACGTTTCAAACACACCCTATCTAATACCTTTCCTTGGCTAGAACCTCCCAGTAAAAACTTTTGCTCTTTCGGTTCCTGGGTAGGCTCAGACAGGGATGGGAACCCATCAGTCACACCAGAAGTTACCTGGCAAACAGCTTGCTATCAGCGCAAAATGGTGCTAGGGAAATATATTCAGTCAGTGAAAAATCTGATTGAATTATTGAGTGTGTCGATGCACTGGAGTGATGTCTTACCAGATTTGCTGGAATCTCTAGAGTTAGATCAGTCCCAGTTGAGTGAGGTATATGACGCACTAGCGCTGCGTTATCGACAAGAACCCTATCGGCTCAAACTGGCTTATGTGCTGAAACGGCTAGAAAATACTAGCGATCGCAATTTAGCTTTGTACAATCGGGAAACGCCAAAAAATCAAGATAGCCCCCTGTATCGTTCGGGAGCCGATTTTTTAGCAGAACTGCGGATGATTCAGCGCAACTTGACAGAAACAGGTTTAAGTTGTCGAGAATTAGAAAATCTGATCTGTCAGGTAGAAATTTTCGGTTTTAACTTGACACAGTTAGATATCCGCCAAGAGTCATCCCGCCACGCCGATGCGCTGAATGAGATACTCGAATACCTGCAAATATTACCTCAACCTTACAACGAACTATCCGAGGAGCAAAGAGTTGCTTGGCTCACTGGAGAACTGCAAACCCGGCGGCCGTTAATTCCAGCAGAATTGCCATTTTCCGAAAAAACCAACGATGTAATTGAAACCTTTCGCGTCGTGCGATCGCTCCAACAAGAATTTGGTCTAAATATCTGCCAAACTTACATTATCAGCATGTGCCGCGACGTAAGCGACGTGCTGGAAGTATTACTTTTAGCCAAAGAAGCCAGACTTTTTGACCCCGCCATTGCTGTCGGAACAATTCAAGTTGTCCCCCTATTTGAGACAGTAGAAGACTTACAACGCTCCAGAAGCGTCATGCGGAAACTGTTTGAACTCCCGTTATATCGCGCTTTGTTAGCTGGCGGCTACGAACAGACAAAAGCAGAGGATACCGATGAAAATTCTTCCTCCCCCCTCACCCCTAACTTACAAGAAGTGATGCTGGGGTATTCTGATAGCAACAAAGACTCTGGATTTTTAAGCAGTAACTGGGAAATTCATAAAGCTCAAAAATCACTGCAACAAATAGCAGAAAACTACGATATAAATTTACGGATTTTCCACGGACGCGGCGGTTCTGTGGGACGGGGTGGCGGCCCTGCTTACGAGGCGATTTTGGCTCAACCGGGTCATAGTATCAATGGGCGAATTAAGATTACCGAACAAGGAGAAGTTTTGGCTTCCAAATACTCCTTGTTGGACTTGGCATTGTACCACATGGAAACCATCACCACTGCTGTGATTCAAGCCAGCCTGCTGCGGACAGGGTTTGATGATATTGAACCCTGGAATGAGATTATGGAGGAATTAGCAGCGCGATCGCGTCAACATTATCGTGCTTTAATTTACGAACAGCCTGATTTTGTTGACTTCTTCCACGAAGTAACTCCCATTGAAGAAATTAGCCAACTGCAAATTAGTTCCCGTCCAGCCCGTCGTCCATCTGGTAAGAAAGATTTAAGCAGTCTGCGAGCTATTCCTTGGGTATTTAGCTGGACACAAACCCGCTTTTTACTTCCTTCCTGGTACGGCGTTGGTACAGCTTTACAAGAATTCTTGAACGAAGAACCAGAAGAACACTTGAAATTGCTCCGCTACTTTTACGTTAAGTGGCCCTTTTTCAAGATGGTGATTTCTAAGGCCGAGATGACCTTAGCAAAAGTAGATATGCAAATGGCACATCACTACGTCCAGGAATTATCAAAACCAGAAGATCAACTTCGTTTTGCCAAGGTTTTTGATCAAATTGCCAGCGAGTTCTATCTCACAAGAGATTTGGTATTAAAAATCACCGATCACAATCAACTGTTAGATGGTGATCCCGTATTGCAACGATCTGTGCAGTTACGCAATGGCACAATTGTTCCCTTGGGATTTATCCAAGTTTCACTACTCAAGCGCCTACGGCAGTCCCTAAATACTACTGCTACTTCTGGACTCATCCACTCTCGTTACAGCAAAGGCGAGTTATTGCGAGGAGCATTGTTAACTATTAATGGTATTGCAGCCGGGATGAGAAATACAGGTTGATTGGGAGTGGGGAATGGGGAATGAGAAAAAATAGAATTTTAATTTGCACTTTTTTGGCGCTATCAGCAGGTTTTTTTGGTGCTTACACCAGTGGGCAAATTACCATAATGCTTCATAGCCAAAAGTGCCAAAACCAACCTTGGGGTTTAAAGGAGATGTGCAATGCTTGGATGACACCAGGAGCAATATGGCAAGGTAGCACAACAGGACTATGGACAGGCACTATCTTAGGGGCATTTGTTGGTGGTTTGGTGACGCGACAAGCTCGTAATTAGTCTAAGTGAAGGTGAGTTCGACCAACTTTGGTGTCAACAAGGCTGGTAAAATCTACCCATAGCGAAAAAGAGCAAATCACCATGCCTACCGAAACTAACCCAGGAAATCAAACTACCACAGGTGCTGATGCTATTGATGAAGCGATCGCACAGGGAATTGATTTTGATGGTTCTCCCATTCCGCCTGCCAAGCTAGAACTTTATGGTAAAGTTATGGCGCTAGAAGGCAATAGACAGCGCAGTGGCGTATCTAATACTATGCGATCGCGCATTGTGCGAATTGGTGCAAAACACATTCCCCAAGCAGAACTCGACCAATTACTTGTAGATGCTGGTTTCGCACCCCTAAAAGAAAAAGAAATTGCCTTTTTATATAGTGGTAAATAATTGTTATAGCGGTTCCCATTCACATGCAATACAACATATTGCGAAGTGTAGGGGCACGGCACTGCCGTGCCCCTACGCGTGTACCTCACGTAAACGAGAAACGCTATAATATTTTACAACGTTTCCTTTTCTCGTCGGTCGTTTTCCACTTAAGATGTTACTTCTCGCTTAAGTTGACACCAATGATAGCTGGGCGCTCCTACGAACTCCACCCTCAGCACCGTTATATCTACCAAAACGGTCAGATGCAAAGAAAATATTTTCCAGTGGACTCTCTCCACTATCCACTGTCTTAAACGCATAAATAAACATCTCAAATAACTGCCTGGTCTGTATCTGAGCAATATCTACTTATTTTGATCGTCTAAATTTGTTTTTTACTAAAGCCAAAGAAATTCACTAATCCCTCCCCCAAGAGTTTATAGTCAAGAGTTAAAAAACTCTAGACTATAAACTCAAGACTTAGCTTCCAAGTGCTGGGGGTGAGGAGGAGATTCAAACTTATACCCTACGCCACGTACAGTTTGAATTAATGCTGGCTGACTAGCATCAATTTCAATCTTCTTGCGAATTTGCCCGATATGGACATCTACAACCCGTTGGTCGCCGACATATTCATAGTCCCATACCTCCTGGATTAGCTCCGCACGCCGCCAAACTCGACCTGGATGACTAGCTAAAAAATGCAACAAGTCAAATTCCAGAGCAGTTAAAGGTACTGCTTGGTTATTAAGTGCCACCTCCCGCCGCACTGGGTCAATCATCAGTTTTTCAAATACCAAGCGTTTTTGCTCGGCAGTAGTTATCACTCGTTGACGCCTCAAAATAGCTCCGACTCTGACTTCTAACTCACCTAGCCCAAAAGGCTTGGTGAGATAATCATCAGCACCTTTAGCAAAGCCGCGAATTTTGTCAGCTTCGTCAGCACGGCTAGTCAACATCAAAACAAAAACACCATTACGACTTTGCATCTCTTGGCAGAGGTTAAACCCAGTTACATCTGGTAGATTCACATCTAGAATCACCAGATCGGGGTTAAATTGCTCAAATAGAGTTAAGGCTGTCTTTCCATCTTCGGCAGCCTCCACCTGATAGTTCTGCTTAATCAGAAAGCGTTGGATTAAATTCCGAACCGCAGGGTCGTCGTCAACTACAAGAATCTTGGCAGGAGCCATGACCATTACTTTGCACAAAAATCCGTAAGATTAACAAAAGGGTTGCGTAAAAACGCAGTTGCCACTTTGGCACTAACTAAGAATCTACATGTCTACGGTCTGAGATTCCTGATTATTCAAAAAGAAATACTCTAATCAGGATTGTGGGCAATGAGAACGCTAAATTTCTGTTAGGCACAGTATACAAGCGCTCTGACTTTAGCCGCAACAGTTCCTAACACCAAGACACGTTATTGATCCCAGTTAGGTGGTAACTTAAAACGTCTCAATTTTAAATCGATATGCGGATATATACCACAAGCGATTATTCAGTATAATTAAAAAAATTCTATTAGGGCACAGTAAGTTGCCAAATTTGAAACATTAAAATTGATATTTTCATAAAAACTATGTGTTTTAGGTACTCTCCGTTCAAATTCTAGATTAGAGCCAGAATTAGACAACGACATGAGGGTATACACGGAGTTATAGCGATATGTTAAGGTGGCTATAGTTGAAATTACAAAGTCGATTAAACTAACCCGTGCTACTATCCTGTTAGGGCATAAAATAGGTCGAGACTTTCGTTTCGATTAAAACAAAACCTAAAGTTGTTTTTTATTCGACAAAAGACTGCCGCTGACTGAGGCTGAACTAACAAACTCCCATGAGCGATCAAAATCCCTACGAAAAACTTGGGGTATCAGAAGAGGCTAGCTTCGATGAAATTCAGGATGCTCGTAATCGCCTATTCGAGCAATATAGTGGCGATGCCAAGCATTTAGAAGTAATTGAAGCTGCTTACGATGCGATTTTAATGGATCGCTTACGGATGCGCCAAGAAGGTAAAATTAAAGTCCCTGAGCGTATTCGGTTTCCAGAGTTGCGAGTGCAATCGCTTCCTAAAGAAAGTCCAACGCCTCGTGAGCAGTCACCTGCATGGCTGCAACGGATGCTGGATCAGCCAACACCTGCTGATATATTCTTACCAGGAGCTTGGTTTCTTGGCTTGAGTTCTATCAGTGTGTTTTACCCAGAGGGAGGCAATCAGGTTTTGCAGTTGGCATTGGTAGTTGGGGTAGGCACTAGTATTTACTTCCTCAATCGCAAGGAAAGCAAATTTGGCCGAGCAGTTTTATTCACCCTGGTCAGTTTAATAATTGGCTTAATCGCTGGGGGACTAGTTGCTGGCTGGCTATTACCACAAATATCATTCCTCAATTTGTCACCGAATCAGTTTTCTAGTGTACTAACGTTTATATTGTTATGGTTGGTTAGTAGCTTTCTACGGTAAACTGCTACCCGTAAGCAAGTTTCCATAAAGAAGACATGGTTTATGTGTGTTCTTTTTAAAATTTGAGAGTCAGGAGTCAGAATACCTATTTTGACTCCTATTTTAATTCAATCTGTTGCAGCTAGAGAACCTTTCTAGACAAGGTGTTTAGGTTTTAAGACTAAATCTATAGCAGTGCTAAAATCCTTAACGATTAAGTCGGGATGGTAAAGTTCCAATTGGGTGCGATCGCGGATGCCAGATTCCACAGCCATCACCTTAATGCCATAATTTTTAGCTGCGGTGATATCGGCTTCCGTATCTCCCACCATCCAGGTATCAGTAGCCGGAGGCAGTTCTTTTAATGCCCTAGCCATCAACAAGGGCTTATCTTCAATATCACGAGTTTTAATGTAGTCGTTACTCAAGCAATAACAACGATTTTCTGGGAAAAATCTTCCTAAATCGTGTTTTTTGAAGGCATAATCTAGTTCCCCAACTCGGCGCATAGTCATAACTGCTAAATCAATTCCAGCTTGTTGAATTTTTAACAGTGCATCCACAGCACCAGGCGCGAGGGTGTCATAGTTGAAATAAGGCTCTGTATGGGCTGTTTGTCGCCGCAATTGGGTAAATTCTTGTGTTTGGGCTTCGTCTAATCCTGAATTCAACGCAATTTGTTTTTCGGGAACACGCGATCGCTTTAACTGCCAAAATTCCGCTTTCGGAAGTTCTTGCACTGCTTGGTTTGGGCGACGGGTTTTCTCTAAGCAGAATTGATAAACACGGTAGTACCGTTCGGAAACATCAATAATTGGGCCGTCGAAGTCAGTAATCAGTCTTAGCATCGGCGGAAAATGTTAATTTTTATTAAGTTTATCTCAGATGTATGGCTATTTTTCGAGAGATAAATTGAGTATCAGCATTTTATTGCAGCGTACCGCGTTTGATTTGTTCGCTTTCAATGGCTTCAAATAAGGCGCGAAAGTTACCTTCGCCAAAACCTTGAGCTTGGAAACGGCGTTCTATAAACTCAAAGAAAAATGTCGGCTGTTCAAATATTGGTTGGGTAAAAATTTGTAGTAATAAGGGTGCAGTATTTACACCCTCTAAAGGAGTATATTCTTGCCAGTCCACCATAATTTCCTGTTGAGCGATCGCTTCCAGTTCTAAGGGTAATAGAGGCAATCCTGGACGCTGTTTTAGTTGTGAGTAGTAGGTTTGGGGAACTGAGAGTAAGGATAAACCACTAGCGCGAAATTTAGCGATCGCACTCACAAGATTAGTCGTCCGCAAGGCAATATGTTGAATTCCCGGCCCGCGATTAACATCTAAAAATTCCTGAATTTGGGAATTTTTGGAAGCTGGTTCATTAATTGGCAATTGGACGCTGCCGTTGCGCGAAACCATCACTTGACTGTGTAAAGCAGAACGATTGGTTTTAATTTTAAAAGCCTGCTGGGGTTGAAAATCTAGGATATTTTCGTACCAAGCGACAGCATTTTCCAATTCACCAACTGCCACGTTTAACACTATGTGATCTATGGCGGTAATTGAAGGAGAGGGGAAGTTATCACAAATCTCTTCCCTCTGCCAAAGGCTTTCCCCCATTTCTCCGTAGCGCCTTTCTATCAACGTATGAGTCAGTCCACCCCAGGCGGCAATTTTGCCACACTTGAGGAATTCCGTACCCAACTGGCGTTCCTGGATGGGTTGTAGGATTGTAGCACCATGTTTTTGAGCTAGTGCGATCGCAGCTTCTACATCTTCGACAGCAAAAGCGACATCTGCCACACCAGGTGGATATTGACGCAGAAACTCAGCTACTGGACTTGTGGGTAAGAGTGGTGAAGATAGAAAAAAGCAGACACCACCACTTTTTACTACTTCTGTACAAGTGTGAAATGAATTGCTGCGATCGGCTACTGGTTGAAAACCAAGATGGTGTACAAACCAATCCCGCCATACTTTGGCGTCTTCTACATAGAAATGAACGTGATCAATTTTCATAGATACTGAAAATACAGCATAACAGCTTATATATCTGTAAATACTGCCATTTTTGCTAGATTTTCACGTCCTTCCTAAGCAAGAATTATCTAGGCGTACTCCCACTCTAAAAGAACAGATGACTATCAGGTTGAATATTAATTTCCATTGGTACAGCTTGCGGTTCGGCAGAAAGGGCAAAGAAAATCGCATTGGCAGCAGTTTCAGGACTAAGCATTTTTTTCCGGTCTACTTTTAAATTGACGTTATCCCAGAAAGGAGAATCTACCCCACCAAAGTAGAATAGCGTGAACTTGATACCAAAACGCTTGAGTTCCTCTGCCATGCATTTGCTGAAGCCGACAACACCAAACTTAGAAGCAGAATAAGCTGCTGCCATTCCCATCGAATGCTTGCCCAGAATTCCAACCACGTTGCAGATGTGACCAGACTTGCGCTTTTGCATCTCTTCAGCAGCCGCCTGAGTGGTGTAAAAGCTGCCTTTTAAGTTGACATCTAGCATCTTGTCTAAATCAGCGGGTTCGAGGCTGTTGTAAGGCTTAAGTATACCGGCACCAGCTGCATTCACTAAAATATCGATTTGACCAAACTCAGCGATGGTCTTTTCTATCAAAGTATCTACCTGTTGGGGGTCAGTAATATCGGTAGGAACGCTCAAAACTTGCCCTGGTAAATCAGCTGCCAGTGTTGTTAAACGAACCGCATCTCTCGCAGCCAGTACCAACCGGACTCCAGTAGGCGCAAGTTTGTGTGTTAACGCTGAACCAATACCACCAGTAGCACCGACAACAACAACCACTTTATCCTGCATTAGATTATTTACATTTATTTATATCTTTTTACATAATACTGAATTATAGACCAAGGTTATACGTAGACATATAGAAAGTATCTACTTACACAGTACCAGTGTTACCTCATATTCCTTGCCACTTGCCTTCAATGTAAATGTGGGAGATGATTCTAAATATTTAGTAAAACTAGAACCTAACTTTAATTTTTTGATAATTGAATTAGGAGATTCTCCGGTTATTTTCTGTAACTCTGAACCTAGCTTAGGCACAGATAATTTAGTTTTAGGAGACTTTGTTTGTATATCTTGAATAATTTTCAATAGTAATTTATCTAATGCTTTTCCATTAGGAACTTTCGCAAAAGCTTCTTTTTTTTCTTGATGAAGAGATTCTGTTAAAGAATTATCTAAAACAGGGATTATTTTGTCACTTTCTGCTTGGGTTGGATTATTTTTAATATTTATATCGCATCTTTCTTGAAATAAAGTCGCAACGGCCACTAAACTATTTAATCGAGCATTTATTGATTCCTGTTCAGTTTTAATTAAATCTTGAATTTTATCAACCACTTCTTCAAAAGATGGAACTTCTGTTGCCATTGGTAAGGAATAATGAGTTAATTTGCCAGTATTCCGGTTTTCTATTTGCAAATTTTGTCCTTGTCTACGTACCCAATGAACGATTAACCCCTGATTTTGGAGTTGGTTACAGAGGTGGTTTAAAATGCCATCACCAGAACAGACTAAGATTTCTTTAACTGTTGGATAAGAGCGTAAGACACAAGCACCAAGTGCGATCATTTTTGCATCAGCACTGTCTTTACCACCAGGCACATGGACAAGTTGATAACCACGGTTATATAGTTCAATATCTTGCTTGCCAATACTGGGATTTCTCCAGTTAGCAAATGCGATTTTAACTTGGAGAGGATACTTACATACACTGGCTAAAAATAATTCTGAATTAACATCTAACTTTAAGTTTTCTGCATCCAAAAGTAGAAGACATATTCCTGTTTCTAACTTAGATTTAATTTCGTTTGATTGCTGGATTTTTAGTAGCAATTTAGTAAACGCCGCAGATTCTAGCCAATTAGGTGATAATATAGTTTGCAGCAGTTCTTCAGCTAATGTAAGACTAAAAGAGCCAAGACTTGTCTCTGTGATTTTTTCTTCTGGCAAGTCCTTTACTAAAGGAACTTCCGTAGTTTCGATCATAGATACTTTAGTATGTCCATTGCTGTTAGGAAGCAACTCACCTTCCAGCGAACGAGGAAATGCAGGCTCAATAAATTGTTTACCACAATTTTTGCAGAGGTAATTCTGCTTGCCATTCCGACGACCATTTTTCCGATATAAAGTAGATTCGCACCGAGGACATTTCATTTTGTGATTAAGGTAGTCTAGAGCAGATACTTGCCTCTAAATATACAATATAAAAAAGTACTGTCAACATCACTTCGGATTGCCCAACACAAGAAAAACTCAAAACAAGCAGAAATTAAATTTAACCCCTAATTTAGGCAAAACTATGTGGTAGATATCTGAATCGCTATAATTTTAAAAAAACTTCAACTAACGCGGGCGAAAACATAGTCACGGGTGCGAGAATCCACGGGGTTAGTAAAGATTTTACTTGTAGTACCAAATTCAACCATTTGAGTAATGCGATTTTCATTACTATAAAAGAAAGCTGTAAAATCAGATAGGCGAGTAACTTGCTGCATATTGTGACTAACCATCACAATTGTCACTTCAGAGCGCAAGTTATGGATCAGATGCTCAACTTTCATACTACCGACAGGATCAAGACCTGAACAAGGTTCATCCATTAATAGAACGTTCGGTTTGACTGCTAAAGCACGGGCAATACATAGTCTTTGTTGTTGACCACCAGAAAGCTCTAAAGCAGATTTGTGCAGCTTATTTTTCACTTCATCCCAAAGTTCGGCAGCTTTGATGGCAGATTCAACAATTCCATCTAATTCTACTTTCGGATGCCATCCAACTAATTTCACGCCATAAGCAACATTATCGTAAACGCTCATGGGAAAAAGATTTGGCTTGGGAAAAATCATACTAACTTGGCGACGTAAGCGATTGGTGTTGACCCGACGCTCATAAATACTTTGTCCAAAAAATTCTATTTTTCCTTCAACCTTGAGATCTCCTTCTAATTCACTCATGCGATTTAACGATTTAAGAAAAGTAGACTTGCCACAACCACTAGAACCAATAATTGCCGTGACTTGGTTTTGGTAAATATCCATTGACACACCTTCAACTATCTTTTGAGTGTCGTAATAGAAGCTGAAGTTTTTGACTCTGATGGCTGGAATTAGTTTACTCATATTCCCAAACGTGTGAAATAAAAGTTGACGAAGTAAGGTATTACAAATCAGCGCCGCTGTTTCACTATGTTACTCCCAAAAGGAGATATTCATGGAAACTACGTAGCTATACTGTAGTCATACAGCAAATAAACTGTTAGTAGACATTTATATTAAGACTGTGTTCCAAAATTTATTTCTTACAGACTTTTTATACCCACCTTTGGCACCTTAACCTATATGCCATCCTTTCCTATTAAAAAGGATTTGGGCTGGTTCGACTTAAAATAGCTATGTATAAATAAAAATATTAATATGATATACCCCTCATTGGTAGTGAGGAGTTAGTTTATTTATAAAGATAAATTAGTAACTTTTTTAAACTACACTTTATGAGTATCCTCTAGCGCGAGATATAGGACTCATATTTGATTTTTGAAATATACGTAGTGGCGTGGCAAGCCTAAATTTGTGGAATAAATTTTGTAGGTTGGGTCGAAGCATGAGACCCAACACCCCGATGAATGTTGGGTTTCGCGTTGCTCAACCCAACCTACGCTTAATGTACTATTTTAGCCTTGACACCCTACACATACTTAGATTTTTTCATAAATCAAATCGGATTCCTATAGTTCCACAAAAATCATTAATTTACGCTATAGCGGTTCCCATTCAGATGCGGTACAAGATTAATCGCAAAGTGTAAGGGCACGGCACTGCCGTGCCCCTACGGATGTACCTCACTCAACCGAGAACCGCTATAGGACATACCTTAACCAAAACGCCCTGAAATGTAGTCGCAGGTGCGCGGGTCTAGTGGGTTGTTAAAAATTTGCTCTGTAGCGCCAAATTCAACCATTTGACCAATTCGACTTTCATCGGTGCTAAAGAAAGCCGTAAAATCAGAGACGCGAGCCGCTTGCTGCATATTGTGGGTAACGATCGCAATTGTCAACTCAGACTGCAAACTATGGAGCAGTTCTTCAACTTTCATAGTGGCGATGGGGTCAAGAGCCGAGCAAGGCTCATCCATCAGCAGAACTTTTGGCTTGACTGCTAAAGCACGGGCAATACATAATCTTTGTTGTTGACCACCAGAAAGCCCTAAAGCTGATTTATCCAGCTTATCTTTGACTTCATTCCAGAGAGCAGCGCTTTTGAGTGCAGATTCGACAATCTCATCTAATTCTGCTTTTGAATACCTACCTGCTATTTTCATGCCGTAGGCAACATTTTCGTAAATGCTAATCGGAAAAGGATTCGGTTTTTGGAATACCATACCAATTTGACGGCGTAACCGATTTAAATTGACACGAGGAGCATAAATATTCTGACCAAAAAATTCTACTTCTCCTTCAACTTTTACAGTCCCTTCTAATTCGCCAATGCGATTAAGAATTTTGATAAAAGTAGATTTTCCACAACCACTAGGGCCAATAATTGCGGTTACGTGGTTCTTATAAATATCCATTGACACCTTTTCAATCGCCTTTGTTGTGCCATAATAAAAGCTGATATTTTTAACTTGGATAGCTGGAGTTAGGTTATTCATAGTTGCCACAGGTACGAAACAAAACAAAAATTTATGAAGAAGAATTCAGAAGTCAGGAGTCAGAATTCAGCATGAATGGGAGTCCGATTAGTTAATAAATATTGGTTTAAAACCTTGCCCATTGTAGGCAAAACAAAATTCAAATATTCTTCCGGTTATTACTTCATCCCTTTATGAGTGGAGCATTCAGAAATTCTAAATTCTGACTCCTGGTTTATTTTTACTTTATTCTTCTCTGTCTAATAACTAAACGCGAGAGAATACTTACAGATAAAATTAAGCTGAGTAAAATTATAGAAGTAGTCCATACTAATTGGCTTTTTTCTGGATCGGGGTCGTTATAGAGGTTAAAAATTAATACTGGTAAGGAAGCTGTTGGACTTAACAATCCTAATCCTTCTGACCAATCTAGACTAAATAAAGCAGTAAAAATTAAGGGTGCTGTTTCACCAGCAGCACGAGCTACAGCCAATAAAATACCCGTAGTAATTCCGGGGATTGCAGCAGCCACAACAATGCGAAGGGTAGTTTGGAAGCGAGTTCCCCCCAAAGCAGCCGAGGCGAGGCGTTGAGATATGGGAATAAGTTTTAGAGATTCTTCGGTTGTGAGTACTATTACAGGTAGCATAATCACAGCTAAAGCAAAACCACCTGCGATCGCACTAAAACTTTTAGTTACCAAAACGATGACACCATACGCGAATATGCCTACAACTATTGAAGGCACGCCTGTGAGAATACTGGCGATAAACCGAACAATACCAGCAATTGGGCTGGTTTGACCAAATTCCGCCAAGAAAATTCCTGTCATTATCCCTGTGGGAATGCTTAAGACAGCACCAATTCCAACCATGACTATGGTTCCCAGGATAGCATTAGCAAACCCATTATCAATGACTGTTTTGACAAAGATTTCGGGTTTGATTCCAGATATTCCCCGAACCAGAATTTCCCACAAGATTGAGAATAAAGGAATGAGAGCTATTCCTGTAAAACCAAAGGCGATCGCATTCATTGTATATGCAAATATGACTCGCTCTGGTGGTAAAGGACTGCATAATTCTGCCGCTAGAGATTCATCAATTTCCGACTGTATATAATTACTCATATTTCTCACAAGTTTAATTTATTTACAATGCCCAATGCTAACCTTAACGAGTAATTTTACGATCATCGACCTACTAATTATTTTTTCTGCCAACCCACCTCAGCAATAACACAGCACTAATATTTACAGCTAGAGTTAACCCAAACAAAATCAATCCCAAATAGGTTAAAGCACCAATATGCAATCCCGGCTCGGCTTCTGCAAATTCATTAGCTAATACAGAGGGAATTGTATAAGCTGGATCAAGTAAAGATGCACTGATTTGAGCCGAGTTACCAATCACCATAGTCACAGCCATTGTTTCACCTAAAGCCCGTCCTAATGCGAGCATTGCTGCACTTACTATTCCCGAAAATCCAGCTGGTAGCAAGACTCGAAAAATTGTTTCCCAACGGGTACCACCCAAAGCCATAGATGCGCTACGTAATTCTTTAGGTATAGCCAGTAATACATCACGAGTAATTGCTGCCATTGTAGGCAGAATCATGATGGCTAGAATAATTCCGGCAGTCAACATATTTGTGCCGGAAACGTCTTGGGTATTAAACAGTGGTATGATTCTAAAAGTGTTGCCTAGCCAATTTTCTAAAGGTTCCAAAACTGGAATAAAGATAAAAATAGCCCACAAACCAATGATTACACTGGGAATTGCGGCAATTAGTTCTACAACAAATGATAAGATTGTTCGCAGCGATAAAGGTAAGAAATTTTCACTGGTCACTAAGGCTATAGCAATTCCTACTGGTACAGCTAATAAAATTGCGATCGCACTACTTACTAAAGTTCCATAAATATAAGGTAGTGCACCAAAAATCTGATTACCTGTATCCCAATCTTGACCCCACAAAAACCCCAGTCCAAACTGCTTAATGGCTGGCAAAGCTTCGGAGAAAATTACCCAAATCATCACAAGTAGCACTGTAACGGTAATCACGGCAAAAAAGTATACTAGCCGTGTAAAAGCTTGGTCAAATGAGAGATTTGTGCCGCTGATAGCTGTTAAATTGAGATTTTCATCATCTAGATTTGAAGGAGATGAATTTGCCATTACAAATCAATAAAATAGATTTTTTAGTATCAGTGGGGTGACAATACTGCTCGGTTTAGAAAATCCACCAACTTAAAATCTTAGTAGAAAGGTGAAATCTCGCATTTCCACTAAGATTAACGCTAACAATCCTTAACTGAGCAGTATTCAGTAGGCTGGGCTGTTTGCCCATCCTAACTAAAAGAAGAAAGTAGTAAGACTACAAATTAAGGTTTGACAGAGCTATTCACTGTCTGAAGCACCCGATTTGCCACCGCAGATGGAATTCTGGTGTAGTAGAGGTCATCATTGTATTGTTGACCATCTTTCAGTACCCAGTTAACCCATTTTTTGACAGCATCAGCTTTGGAAGCATTAGCATACTGTTTGTAGACCATCATCCAAGTAAGACCAACGATAGGATAACCCTGGTCTGGATCTCCTACAAAAACGCGGTAGTTGTCTGGGAAACTCACATTTGCCAAGGCTGCATTTGCAGATTGCAAAGAAGGAGCAACAAATTCTCCTTTCTTATTTTGTAGCAGTGCTGATTTCAGGTTATTTTGGACAGCGTAGCTATATTCAACGTAACCGATAGAACCACGAGTTCGAGCTACTGAAGCAGCTACGCCAGCATTGCCTTTGCCTTTGAGGACGTTTGGCAAATTCCATTTAGGAGCAGTGGTAGCTCCAACTCTGCCTTTAAAATAACCACTTATCGCACTCAAGTGGTTAGTGAAAATGAAAGTTGTACCGCTACTATCAGCGCGAACAGCAAATTTAATTGTTTGATCTGGTAGATTCACACCCGGATTATCAGCTTTAATTTTGGCATCGTTCCAATTGGTAATTTGACCTGAGAAAATTTCTGGTAGTACCTTGCGGGACAATTTGAGTTCACTAACGCCTGGAACATTGTAAACTACAGAAACAGCACCGCCTGCTGTGGGTACTAAAATTACACCTTTCTTGACTTTAGCGATTTCATCATCTTTCATCGCAGCATCACTACCACCAAAGTCAACGGTTCCAGCAATAAATTGACGAATACCGCCACCGCTACCAATTGCTTGGTAGTTAATTCTCAAGTCTGGATATTTCTTTCTAACTTCACGAGCATAGCGTTCGTAAAGCGGAGCTGGAAAAGTTGCTCCTGCACCATTGAGAGTTTCAGCTTGTGCGATCGCACCAAAAAATGGACTAACTGCAACAAAAGTTGTCACCACTGAAGTAGCAACGACACGATTCAAGATGGTGGTCGAAAAAATCATATTACCTGTGAATTAAAGGAATATTTTACTGCTGTAATCACAGCCTTTAAACAAACTACATTTTTTATGGTTAAGAATGAATAAACAAACGATTAAGGTATGATTAAATATTACTTTAATCTTTTTTTATTGATATTTGATTGACTAGATTAGTTTATTAAAAATCTACAGAACTCTGGCACTGGTAAAACAGACTCAATTTCCTCAAAAGGTAAAGGTTGTTGTCCCGCAGGATAAGCAGCAATGAATCGCTCATCAGGGTCAATTTACCAATCCCCTACTAACTATATTAGTTGATGCTTCCTTAGACGACTGAGAAAAGATTATATAGCGGTTCCCACTCAGATGCGGTACAAAATTATATCGCAATGTGTAGGGGCAATTCATGAATTGCCCCTACGGGTGTACCTCACGTGAACGAGAACCGCTATAGTCCGTTTTAACGGACTTTAGCTATTAGCCCAGAACTAAAGTTCTGGGCAGCTTATGTCTAGAAGGAAATAGCCCTGACTGACTACTAACTAATGACTTAAAAATCTAAAATCGGCCAGTCTGTTTCACGATAATAGCGTGTCATGTTGTCAAACTTTCGCAATTCAACACGATTTATCAAAAATTCTGGCAAATTTAACAGCCATTGATCATTCAATTGAGAAAGCATTGTGCTGAAACTTGTGCGGTCTAAATCAGATGAAACCTCCCCAAAATAAGCTAATGTAACATGGGCTGTGAAGTGATAATGCTGCTCAATACCCAAAGCAATTAACTTGGGATTTTGATAAATTGTTCGGCGAAATTTAATAATTTCCTCGTAGCAGCCTTCATCCTTCGGTACTAAACAAACGGCTACAGCTCTTGGCATCAGTATTAGTCCCAGCATTTGCCATTTAATCGGATGACTCCTGTTTGTCATCAATTGTTGATATTGCTGAAAGGTTTCGGCTAAACAAGAGTGTAACTCTTCGTCAAATTTGGGATTTTTTTCGCAGGCGTCAAGGTAAGCATTGTCCCAAATTAAATCCGCTAAAGTCATGTGGAAACTAGCAGGAGGTAAAGGCACAATCAAATCACGGCTTACAGGCAACTGCAAAAGTTCCTGTTGGTAAGTCTGTAATTTGGCATAGAAGGCAGAATTTTGCGATTCTTCTCCTGCTGGCGGGGTAATTAGCGTATAGCCAGGAAAGGACGCTGCTTGTCTCAGCCCAGAATGTGGCTGAAATTTAGAAGATTCCTGGATATGCTGGACTTGGGATCTGTGGGCTTCTGGCAGCGTTAGCCGTGCTAACCGATTTAAGTAAGTTTGATAGTTGTCGTCCAATCTTCATAGCCTCATGCTCTCACTTGATAGATTTTAGGGAAAATTACCTTAATTAACAGAATGATTTTAAAAGTATTTAATTTTGGGAGTGGGGAGTTAGGAGTTATAAATATTAACTCTTCATCAATGCCCAATGTCCCATTCTCCATTCCCCGATATACTACGAGGTTAGTCTATGCCAATTTATGTTTACTGGGGTGAGGATGATTTTGCTATAGAAAAGGCGATCGCTATGCTGCGCGATCGCGTCCTCGATCCCCAATGGATAAGTTTTAATTACACTGCATTCACCCCAGATCAAGCTGATGCTGCTATCCAGGGGTTAAATCAGGTCATGACACCCACTTTTGGGGCTGGTGGGCGCTTGGTATGGCTGATAAATACTACTCTTTGCCAGCAGTGTCCAGAGAATGTGTTAGCAGAACTGGTGCGATCGCTAAGAGTCATTCCTGAAAACTCATTTTTATTGCTCACCAGCCGCAACAAGCCAGATGAACGCCTCAAATCCACAAAATTATTAAAACAATTTGCTACCGAATTCCGAGAATTTCCCCTCATTCCCCCTTGGAAAACCGAATTGCTGGTGCAATCTGTTAATCAAGCAGCTCAGACTGTGGGCGTAAAACTAACTGCCAATACTGCCCAGTTGTTGGCAGAATCTGTAGGAAATGATACACGACTGCTCTACAATGAGTTAGAGAAACTGCGGCTATATGCCCAAGGTAGTAACAAGCCTTTAGACACAGATACCGTTACCAAGTTAGTAAGAAATACTACTCAAAATAGTTTACAATTAGCAGCAGCAATCAGAACAGGAGATACACCTAAAGCTTTGACGAAACTGGCAGATTTGAGCAATGCTTCCGAGCCGGGATTACGGATAGTTGCCACGCTGATTGGACAATTTCGTACATGGCTGTGGGTGAAGATTATGATGGAAAGTGGGGAGCGCAATCAACAAGCGATCGCTATTGCTGCTGATATCGGTAATCCCAAACGGATCTACTTCCTACAGCAAGAAATCAAGCTTCTTTCTGTGCAACAGTTAATCTCTTGCTTACCCCTACTACTGGAATTAGAAGTGAGTCTCAAGCAAGGAGCAGCAGAAATACCAACACTCCAGACTAAAATCATCGAACTTTGTCAAGTATGCCGAGGGAATTGACAATCAAATATAAAAGCTTGATATGTTGAGCAGTTCCTGGAACTTCCAACTCCGAAAATAATTCAAAGTCCTTATCATATCCCTGATGTAGTTTTGTGTCACACACTATATGAATAAAATTTCTGATTGTTTTTCCCGATCTAGCCAAAAGCGAATTCTTTACCAATCATTCTTTTTCGGTGCGATCGCCACTGTGGGTTTAATTTCCAACGCTTTTTCATTGAGTTCAAAAGCTTATGGTCAAACTCCAGCACCAATAGTTAACAATATTGAAATCAACAGCTATGCTAAAGCTGTGCTAGCAATGGAGCCAGCGCGTCAAAATGCCTTTGAAGAAATTAAAAAACTTATTGGCAATGGAGAAATTCCCCAGATTGTTTGTAACGATTCTAACAGCATAAATGGTCTTCCAAAGAAGGCTCAAGATATCGCAGTGGATTACTGTAACTACGCTCAAAAAGTTGTCGAAGAAAAGGGTTTGAGATTTGAGCAGTTCAACAAAATCACTATAGAACTACAAAATAACGATGTCTTAAAACGGCAGGTTTACAATACCTTATTACGCCTGCAAAAAAGTCCTGATTCTCCATAGTTAAAAGTTGCATAAAAATTAGAAAAGAACACGTTAAAATTAACTACCCCTGCATGAGAGGGAGGGCTAGTAGGGCTAGTATTGCTTTTCTACAAAAGGCTACGAACATTGATTCATGAAATACTTGTTTGTGAATACTAGGTTGATTGCTAATAATCTATTGCATTTTACAAATAAATTTTTATCAAGAAAGAATAAAACCATGAATTCTGAACAAAAAAGCGTCTGAATCCAGGGGTTTAATTACCCACTCATTGAATAAGAATTCTACAAGGGAGAATTCTTATTCAATAAAATGCTACGATTCAATCATAAGACATGTTTGCTTGGCGCTTGGTGTGAATATTTTTCATGTGCTTCTTCACGGTATTTATGGTGATGTAAAGCTTAGTAGCAATTTCTTTGTAGCTGTAGTTGCTTCTATAGAGAAACCAAATTTCAGCTTCTCGCGGCGTCAGATCAAATTTTTTAACTTCAGTGAGTGCTACATTTTTCACAGATTCATATTGATTTTCTATAGTCACCAATAAGCAAGGCACTTCAAACCCCTCTAAATCTAGCAGCCTCACCCTAATCCGAAAAATATTGGACTTATCAAGCACGATTTCGTCTGACAGAATTAGAAGTTTATCAGAAAACAAATACCGACTATTGAATAACGATTCACAAACATTCCAGATGAGTGGTGGTACAAAATTTTGGTTGAAGTTGCCTTGATTGAATTGACAACAAAGGCGACTAGCAGATGCATTAGCATGAACTACTTCACCCGTTTGGCTTAAAATTAATATACCGTCTTCTAAGCCTTCTATTACTTCTTGTAAAAAATTAGCTCGCTTCGAGTCATGTAAGTCAATACTATCTAGCTTTTGTGGTTCAGATACTGTTTTTACTAATGTCTTTGTTAGGGCGATCATAGGAGAGATTCTAATGTACAAAGTACTGCTTATTAGTTAGATTTATGGGAATTGAAAGATGCAGCATCTATTTTTTGTATGATTATCTGAATAAATTGGCTGAATATTACAGACGAATCATGCTAAAACACTATTTCCTTTAAATACTCAATTTGCAATTTGTGTAGTCTGTTTGCATTATTTGCATTAGATTAAGTTACATGATTTAAATACAACTCTTAAATTGCCTATTTCGGAATTCGCTTCCAATAAGCAATAAATAAGTTCTTCCCGCCCAGTGATAAGTGGGTAGGCGTAATTGAATATAAGATCAAACCTCACCCTCAATCCCTCTCCTTAGTAAGGAGAGGGAAGCCGGAGGCAGGGTGAGGTTTTATATTTAATTTGACCCACTTACTTATCATGTCCGCTTGATTACTTATAGGACTTACGCATTGACAGGAAAGACAAAATATGGGTGATGTGAAAAACCACATCTGTCGTAGGGGCAATTCATGAATTGCCCCTACAGCGCGGGTCTATTTAACATCAAAAAATGATTCATAAAAATCTGAAACGACGTATTTACGTTGATACACAACATGATTCTTTTGTACAGTGCGTAAGTCCTACTTTTATCCTTTTTTTGAGTTTCCATTTATGCTGATCCAACAAACTTCTACTTCCCTAATCGATACTTTACGCCTCCGCCGACAACAACTAGCCAACCTCATTAATTTTCCCGTACTTCTCTGGTCAGGTAGCAACAGTCCGCGCAACTTTCTAGCAAATTCCTTTCCATTTCGCGCTAGCAGTCATTTTCTCTATTTTGCCGGACTGCCATTATCAAATGCGGCAATTCGCTTAGAAGCGGGCAAGCTAGAACTATTCATCGACGATCCATCACCCAGCAGCGCCCTTTGGCATGGAGAAACGCCAACGCGCGAGGAAATAGCTCAGAAAATTGGGGCGGATGTGGCTCGGCCAATGGCAGAATTAGAGTCTTGGGTAGAAGATGCCGCCACACTTGCTGTCCAAGATGCAGCTACTTGGACGCAACAATCGCAGCTATTAAATAGATGGGTTTTACCACAAAGTCCTCCCCAAGGAATTGACTTGGAGTTAGCTAAAGCGATCGTTTCTCTCCGCCTTACCCACGATGAAGCTGCATTAATCCAGTTGCGAAAAGCAGCTGCTGTCACTGTTGAGGCGCACAAAGCTGGTATGGCAGCAACACCTAAAGCCAAGCTAGAAGCAGAAGTTCGTGCAGCGATGGAAGGAGTAATTATTGCCCACAATATGACAACTTCCTACAACAGTATTGTCACTGTTCACGGTGAAGTTTTGCATAACGAACAGTATCACCATCCCCTACAACCAGGTGACTTATTACTTGCCGATGTTGGCGCTGAAACTGATATGGGTTGGGCAGGTGATGTCACTCGCACATGGCCAGTTTCTGGTAAGTTTTCATCTACCCAGAGAGATATTTATAATGTTGTATTAGCAGCCCATGATGCTTGCATTGCCAAAATACACCCTGGTGTAGAGTATGGGGATATTCATTTGCTAGCTGCCACGGTTATAGCTGAAGGTTTAGTAGAGTTAGGCATTTTACAAGGAAATCCTCAAGATTTAGTAGAGATGGATGCCCACGCGCTGTTTTTCCCTCATGGTATCGGTCATCTACTGGGTTTAGATGTCCATGATATGGAAGATTTGGGTGATTTAGCAGGGTATGAAGAGGGACGTTCTAGGAGCGATCGCTTTGGCTTAGGCTACCTCCGTTTAAATCGTCCTTTGCGTCCAGGAATGTTAGTCACGATTGAACCTGGCTTTTATCAAGTACCAGCAATTTTAAATGATGCCAATGTTCGCTCAAAATATCAGAATATAGTGAATTGGCAGCGTTTATCTGAATTTGCTGATGTGCGCGGAATCCGCATCGAAGATGATGTTTTAGTTACCGCAGAAGGTAGCGAAGTTTTAACAGCCGCATTACCGAATGATGCCGATACTATTGAAAATTTAGTAGGTTCCTAATCTGTGCATCATGCCTTGCTAATTGACAGCGTAAAAGCATAAGATGTTAACTTATGAGAAAAAAAACCATAGGATTACTACTCAACGGAGTTATTGTCACCTTCGGACTATTACCATTATTAGCTCAAGCACAGCAGCCGATTTCTGATACCCAAGTTGCGGCGATGGTAGAGGCATTGCGACAAGCTGCACCGCAGACAAAAAATCCCAACGATGGACTTTATAGCGAATGGCAAGTTAAACCAGAAACCCTCAAAGGCTGGACAAAAACTTGTCTCAAACGAGAACTGACACCAACGCAGTTTGAAAACAGTCCTGCGATCGCTCGCCAAGTTGTATCCTGTATTACGCGCCGTGAGTTAACCAACCAGTTCCGCGCCACTAATAATAATGAAATTGCATCTGTGCGCGGCGCAGCTTGTTGGTGGATGACTGGTAACTATACAGGTTGTAACAAAGGTTTCACTGCTGAGTATGTACAAAAAGTTGTCCGATTTTACCAACAACAGCGTTCAAAACCAGCAACAACTCAATCATAAAAGGGTGATTACAGCAATTTTTAATAAAAATAATTCAGGAGTCAGGAGCCAGAATTCGGAATTCTGAGTTCTGAATTCTACTGTATCAGGACTTACGCAAAAAATTTCTGAAGTAGCGGTAATTCATGAATTACCGCTACGACAAATCAGGTTTTTGGGTGAAGGAACCATGATTTCTAAAGTACCTCGATTGTAAGTAAGCCGGAGGCGGCGACTAGCACTAAGTTCAGTTAGTAAGTTTTCATAGGTTTGCCACCTGATACCCGATAGGTGGATGATTTCTGTGGGTTGAAGCAGTGTGTTGCTAGTCATAGCGATATGTGATGCAGGTTCTCGCTGTACAATAGCCCTTCTTACCCTCATTGTACTTTAAGCTCAATCTTCTATAAAGGTAGGTATCTGGTTGCTACAGTCGCGGTGAAAACTACTAAGCTGGTAAATAGCACGTTTAAACTTTAGGGGAAATTCGGAATCGCATTCATCGGCGGTTTAGAATTCTCCATTGGCGAACTACCTGTAATTACATTATGTTTGATGCATTATCTGACCGTTTAGAATCCGCCTGGAAAAAACTGCGGGGACAGGACAAAATTTCTCAATCCAACATTCAAGATGCATTGCGCGAAGTGCGCCGCGCCTTGTTGGAAGCAGATGTTAACCTCCAGGTAGTCAAAGATTTTATTAGCGATGTCGAAGCCAAAGCACAGGGAGCCGAGGTGATTACCGGCGTGCGACCTGACCAACAGTTCATCAAAATTGTTCACGATGAACTGGTGCAGGTGATGGGAGAAGAAAATGTTCCCATCGCAGAAGCTCAGGAACAGCCTACTATTGTGCTAATGGCTGGGTTGCAAGGTACTGGTAAAACCACAGCTACGGCTAAGTTAGCCTTACATTTGAGAAAATTAGATCGTAGTTGTTTGTTAGTGGCAACAGACGTATATCGCCCAGCAGCGATCGACCAGTTGGTGACGTTGGGTAAGCAAATTGACGTACCAGTATTTGAACTAGGAAGCGATGCAGATCCAGTAGAAATTGCTCGACAGGGTGTAGAACGCGCTAGGGCAGAAGGTGTAAACACAGTAATTATTGATACTGCTGGTCGCCTGCAAATTGACGAAGATATGATGGCGGAATTAGCCCGCATCAAAGCAACTGTCCAACCCCATGAGACTCTGTTGGTGGTGGACGCGATGACTGGTCAAGAGGCAGCTAATCTGACCCGCACCTTCCATGAGCAGATCGGAATTACTGGGGCGATTCTCACCAAGATGGATGGTGATAGCCGTGGTGGTGCAGCGCTTTCAGTGCGAAAGATTTCGGGAGCGCCGATTAAATTTGTGGGCGTGGGTGAAAAAGTCGAGGCACTGCAACCGTTTTATCCCGATCGCATGGCATCCCGAATTTTGGGAATGGGCGATGTGCTAACCCTGGTAGAAAAAGCCCAGGAAGAGTTTGATTTAGCAGATGCTGAAAAAATGCAGGAGAAAATCCTGTCAGCGAAGTTTGACTTTACTGACTTTCTCAAGCAGTTGCGGATGCTGAAAAATATGGGATCTCTGGGTGGTTTCATCAAGATGATCCCAGGGATGAACAAGCTATCAGACGATCAGCTTAAGCAGGGAGAAACCCAGCTTAAGCGCTGTGAGGCGATGATTAACTCCATGACTCGCCAAGAACGCCACGACCCCGATTTATTAGCCAGTTCTCCCAGTCGGCGGCGGCGAATTGCTTCTGGCTGCGGCTATAGAGAATCCGATGTGACTAAACTGGTGGGTGATTTCCAAAAAATGCGATCGCTCATGCAGCAAATGGGTCAAGGTGGCTTCCCTGGAATGCCGGGAATGTTCGGGGGTGGCGGCATGGGCAACGCCTTCGCAGGCGCAGGCAATCGTCCCCCAGCCCCAGGATGGCGAGGTTATGATAGTGGTGCCCCAGCCACGAAAAAGAAAAAAACCAAAGATAAAAAGAAAAAAGGCTTCGGTAATCTTTAGTCATTGGGCATTGGGCATTGGGCATTGGGCATTGGGCATTGGTAATTTGCTAATGACAAATGACAAATGACTAATGACTAATAGCACCAAATGCTAGACGAGTGCTAAAATTAGCATTTCGGCATACTTACCAATTAGGAGAATGATTCTTCAACCATGATCAAACTGCGCTTGAAGCGATTCGGTAAAAAGCGGGAAGCAAGTTACCGCATTGTCGCTATTAACAACCTCGCTCGCCGCGATGGCCGTCCCCTAGAAGAGTTGGGATTCTACAACCCCAGAACAGATGAAGTGCGACTAGACATTCCCGGCATCGTCAAGCGACTACAACAAGGCGCTCAACCCACTGACACCGTCCGTCGCATTTTAGTAAAAGCCAATGTTTTTGAACAGGTCAGTGCCACAGCTACAGCCGCATCATAATTCCGGAACAATATCCCCAACAGCTAGTCCCAACTATGTTGAGCTGGTTCGGTTTTTAGTGCAGCCGTTTTTGGAATCTCCAGAGACTTTAAGCGTCGATTGTGAAATTTCTCAGGCCCTCAACCGGGCTTGGATTCGCATCGCCTTTGAAAGTACGGATAAAGGGAAAGTGTTTGGTCGAGGGGGACGCAATATTCAGGCGATTCGTACAGTAATTGCCGCAGCGGCAGCCGCTACTGGGCAATCAGTATACCTGGATATCTACGGCAGCACTACGCCGGAACGCGAGGGTATGTCTTTTGATGAAGAGACAGAAGAGCGATCGCCACCGCCGACTAGGAGAGAACCGCGTGGAAATGATGGCCCCAAACCCATTGTTAAACCCCGCCTCCGCTAGATTAAAACTAGAGAGCAAGTCTGAGCGGAGGTAACTACAACCGCTCAGAATTTTTGTAAAGATGGAAGGTAGCAAAAAGATTTTTGGATCTTTTTTTGAACTCTTCACCGATAGGGGCATACAACTGTATGCCCCTACAGTCGATTCATTTGTTGCAAAGATTTTTCCAAACAAAATGTAAGTAATAAAAGCGTAATTTCGCCAATGGCGAAAAAACATTAACCTTTGTCAAACACAGATCCTCACCAATTAAAAAATACTATGGCAGGTGCCTTAACAATTCAGCTGCCGAATATTCCCAGTGCGATCGCTCTTGGAGGAGATGGAGAAGAAAATCTAAAAATCCTATCTCGGCAAACAGGAGCCATTTTAGTGTTACGCGGACAGGAATTACTGATTTCTGGTACCGAAGGGCAAATTGATCTGGCTTCTCGATTAGTGCGATCGCTTGAAGACCTCTGGATTAAAGGCAATACTATCTCCAGTGCCGATATTTTAACAGCTCGTCAAGCCATAGATAGCGATCGGCAAGGAGAACTGCAAGATTTACAGCGAGATGTCCTTGCCAAAAATCGTCGGGGGGAAGAAGTCCGCGCCAAAACCTTCCGCCAGCGTCAATATATCGACGCACTTCGTAGACGCGATCTCACTTTTGGAATTGGGCCTGCTGGTACTGGTAAGACTTATCTCGCCGTTGTTGTCGCCGTGCAAGCACTCCTTGCCAACCAAGTTGAAAAGCTAATTTTAACTCGCCCTGCCGTCGAAGCCGGTGAAAAACTCGGTTTTTTGCCTGGAGACTTGCAGCAGAAAGTTAACCCCTATCTTCGCCCACTTTACGATGCTATCTATGAATTCATCGACCCAGAAAAAATACCTAGCTTAATGGAACGCGGTGTGATTGAAGTCGCACCCCTCGCTTACATGCGGGGACGCACCCTCAATAACGCCTTTATAATTGTCGATGAAGCTCAAAATACTACACCTGCTCAAATGAAAATGGTTTTGACTCGTTTGGGTTTCCGTTCGCGGATGGTAATTACAGGCGACATGACACAAACTGATTTACCACTTCACCAACAATCGGGTTTAGGAGTAGCTTTACAAATTCTAAAACACGTTGAAGGCATTGCCTTTTGCGAATTTTCTCAAAAAGATGTCGTGCGGCATCCTCTAGTTCAGCGCATTGTCGCTGCTTATGAACAATACGAAAAATAGTCATTGGTCATTAGTAAAAAACTAATAAATGACAAAGGACAAAGTACAAATAACAAAGGATAATAATTTATGAGTACTACGTTGAAAGAATTTTTAGCAGCTTGTGAGACTCTTGGAACTTTGCGTCTAATTGTTACTAGTAGCGCGGCTGTATTAGAAGCACGGGGGAAGGTTGAAAAGCTATTTTATGCAGAATTACCAAAGGGTAAATATGCGAATATGCACACTGAAGGCTTTGAATTTCATTTGAATATGGACAAAATTATTCAGGTGAAATTTGAAACGGGTGAAGCGAAGAGAGGCAATTTTACAACCTATGCTATTCGGTTTTTAGATGATAAACATGAGTCTGCTTTAAGCTTATTTTTGCAATGGGGTAAACCGGGAGAATATGAACCAGGTCAGGTAGAAGCTTGGGAGACTTTAAAAGAGAAGTATGGGGAAATTTGGGAACCGTTACCAGCAGAGATTTAATATTGATAATTGGTAATTGGGAAAGCTGAATCTTCAATTACCAGTTATTTTATTTAGATAAAACAAGAGCATTAAATTAAAAAAATTATGTTTTTTTATATAGGATTACGATTTGATTTCACCAAAAGTTACGTAGGGGAGCCATTCGCGTGGGCGGGTTTCCCGACTTGAGCGACTTGGCTTTGTGTTATCGCCAAAAGTACGGCATCAAACCCTCGATAATGATGCCGTACTCTCGGCGTTCTAAGACACCCTACAATACAACATAATTTTGTTCAAAAATCAAAGATGATTCCTATATCAAAGTTTTAATTATGTTACTAATCTCAGGTTGCATTGATTTCCAAGCTAGAAAAATTCTAATCAATTGCTATATATTAAATATGAATGTTTCATTATCTAGCAGAATAATAAGCAATATAGCGGTTATCGGTTTAGTGAGATACAAGAACCCCACCCCCAACCCCCTCCCCGCAAGCGAGGAGGGGGCTATGATGTACTTTATATGATCAGGAAACGCTATAACTTAAGTATATTATTAGGATGTAGATATTTTTTATTTAATAAATAATAAACCTTAAACATAAAGCTACTGATGCTTACAACGAGAACAATTTGGAGTTTTTGCTTGGTTGCTTCATTCCTCCTGTGGAGTGGCGATGCTGTTGCTGGAGAGTTGTCTGAACGGTTAGCAAATTTTCCCCAGTGGGAAAAATTAACTTCAGTGCAACCGGCTTCGGGTGATTTGGTATACCCTGAATGGATGGCTGGTTCTTGGCAAATTACGAGTACTTTAGTAGATTTAGTTGCGCCTTTAGCACCAGATATCATAACGCCAGGGTTTGAAGGTAATCGCCGACAATTAAATCAGCCTGTGAGTTTTGTAGTAAGATTTGTCAAAGAGCAACCATCTATTACTGGGTTAAAGATATTACCTCAGATAAATAAAAAATCCCCAATTTTAGTAGCAGATAGAGCGTTTAATAGTTTGAATTTGGCACGGGCTTATTTAGGGGATGAAGCAGTGTTATCAACTAAAGTAGATCCAGATTCACCTAATCGTCAGATTACGTTCTTGCGTAGCAGTCGCCAATTAGTTTCTATTGTGACTGCACGGGCTACAGAAACTACCCCTGATGGCAAATTCATCACTACAGAAGTATTTCAACAACTATTCAAAGGGGGTTCACGCCCTTATTTAAACTCTGTAGAATCTACCACCGCTTATCATAAACTTCTAACAGCTAATCCGGCGATTGAAGCAGATCAAGTTACTGCTGTCTATCTTTCACCCCAAGATCCAGATTACTTTAAAGCTGGTTCTCGACCGGTTGCTCTCTATCGCTATCATCTAGAATTTGTCCCCGCACAAATGCCTAGTACTCCAAAGGAGTGATTTAAATCTATAGCCCTTGACTACTTTGTAATACGATTGTATTATATATATTCCAAGTTTACGATCGCGCTCTTGGACGGTGTGCATCATGGCCAAATTTCAAGATATTGTCAATTACTTTCGCCCTTACTGGAAGCAGAGTGTTTTTAGTATTACAGCCTCTAGCATTTACGAAATTATTGATTTAGCTGTACCTTACGCGATCGGGCAGATTTTAAACGTTTTGTCTGATCAACCTTTGGATAAACCACTTCAAAGTGCGATCGCAAGTTTTTCGGACATTACCAATTACCCAGTTAATAAAACTCTATCTTTGGGTGTATTACTGGGCTTAATTTTCGTTGTCACCGTAGTGAGAGCGCCAACACAACCTTGGTTAACCAATTGGTTTCATTGGGATATAGCTTTCAGATCGCGTCGAGAGAAAAACGAAACAGCGATCGCTAAAATTCTTACTCTCCCACTAGAATTTTATGATGAAAATAACCCTGGACGTATTGCCGGAAGAGTAGCTAGAGGTATTTCTAACCACACTTTTAGTTATCCTGAAGTTGCTGGACAGTTGATTCCTAAACTGGCTCGTGTGCTGGGGATTTTTGTGTTTATCTTGTTCATTGAGTGGCGGATTGCAATTTTATATCTAATTTCCTTTGTAATTATTCTCAGCTTCAGCTTGAAGGGTTTACAACAGCTAATTAGGTACGAAACTCGTCTGGATAAATATGGAGAGGACACCGAAAGCCGCACTTCTGAATTAATCACCAATATCAAAACGGTAAAAGCATTTGCTACAGAAGCAAGGGAACTGAAACGGCAAAAGCAACGTTTAGCTCGTGAACTAATGGTGCTTGATTATCGCATCCACAAAGGTTATACAAAGCTGGGTACTTGGCAAAGAACTGTAATTCAGTTTTGTGTGTTTACAATTCTGGGTTTGACTTTAGCAGCAACAGTAAATGGGAGAATTTCTCTCGGTCACTTTGTCATGACCTTAACTCTTTCTAGCATGGCTTATGCCGAATTAGAACCTATTAGTAACTTGGCAGAAGTTTTTGCCCGTCGTTATTCTCCCATGCTGCGGTTTCACGAATTTCTCCAAGAGCCAACTACATCTGATTCAGCTAGTCTTTTAGAAGAGAGCAACCAGACAGAATCACCTTATAAATTTACTGGAAAAGTTGAGTTGTCGCACCTCAGTTTTGGATATGATGCCAACCGTCAAGTTTTGCAAGATATTAACTTGTTGATTGAACCATACCAAACAGTGGCATTAGTGGGGCGTTCTGGTTCTGGTAAGTCTACTTTAGTGAAATTGCTGTTGCGATATTTTGAACCTCAATCAGGTCAAATTCTGATTGATGGTCAAGATATTCGGACTTTGGATGTGGGTAAGTATAGACGGAGATTAGCGATCGTTCACCAAGAAGTAGACGTTTTTAACGGTACTATATTGGATAACCTCACCTACGGCAGACCAAATGCTAGTTTGGAGCAGGTTCAAGAAGCCTGTAGAATTGCCAGAGTCGATGAAGTAGTAGAGCATTTACCCAAAGGTTATTACACCGTCGTGGGAGAACGAGGTGTCAGGTTATCTGGAGGACAAAGACAACGGTTAGGAATTGCTAGGGCGTTGTTAGTAGAACCAGATGTACTGATTTTTGACGAAGCCACCTCTAGTTTAGATTATGAGTCTGAGCGTTCAATTCAGCTAGCGATGCGCTCGATTCAGGGTACTTGCACCACGATTGTTATTGCTCACCGTTTAAGTACAGTGCGGGAAGCCGATAAAATTGTGGTTCTGGAGCAAGGAAAGATTGTAGAAGTGGGTAGCCACGAGGAACTCTTGCGTCACGAAGGTATTTACCACCGCTTGCACTCCCTGCAAGAAACAGGAGAACTCCTGAGTTAGAGGACATACAGATTTTGGATTTTAGATTGACTCTACGAATCAATCAGCTTGATTAAATCGACCTTATTGACAACCAGGGCTATTTCATTCTCATTTAGCCCGCCTCAGAATAAATTCTGAGTCTAATAGCGAAAGTCGTCTGAAGACGACTGAGAAAAGATTATAGTCCGTTTTAACGGACTTTAGCTATAAGCCACCGAACTTTAGTTCTGGGCGGTTTATGTCTAGAACGAAATAGCCCTGTACTGACAACACAACACAATAAGGTCGATTTTTTCTAATTGTCCCCAACAGTATTTGGTACAAAAATCGAAATTCTGAGCCACCAGTCATGATGTATACAATATGTGATAATAGATTTTAAGTAAAAATCATTGTCTACTGAATTGTGCCCACTCAGTAGTCGAAGTTTTCTCATAACAAAAAACTAAGATTTACTTTTATCTGCTTCTTTCTGCGCCGCCTCGCTGTATTTCTTATAAAGTTGAGTACGAATCTTGGCTTCCTGATAACGGCTGTGTTTTTGTGGCACCGTGCCCATTAAATCTGAAGCCCGTTGCCACTTAGCAGCTATCTCTAACCACTGAGTTGAACTTGTGGCTGTTTTACCAGATGCAGAAGCAAGGTTTGCAATTCGCACAGATATTGCAAATGGGTCATCAGATGGCTCCGAAAGGCTATTGTTAGGAACACGGAATGGTGTTTGAGCTTTCTTATCGTTAGTATTTTCTATAGTTAAAGATTTAGAAGTTTCTAGTTGCATTAGGTTTTTGATTTTATTACCTAACTGGGCATAAACAACCCAACTAAGCAACAACAGTGAGCATAAACCAGCCACAGCTAATATCTTTTTTTTAGGCTTTTTGTGTTTTTCTTTGTTAATAAGTACTAAAGGACGAGAGACTTTAGTTCTAGGAAAATTTGGCTTTCCTAGTTCAGCTTGAGCTTCTGTGAAATCTTTAATTAGTTGTTTTACAATATTGGGCTGAATTAATGTAATTTCATGTGACCAAAGCAATTGGTTGTCGCGATCGCTATCTATTTCCTTTAACCACAATAATTGTTGTTCCCGAACAATCCGACTGTTGATATTGACTCGCCGAATGTAACGCGGGGCTATGGAATCAAGAATTTGCTGGATTTGTTCTACAAGGGGAGATTGCTCAAGTTGCTCTATCCTAGCCGCTTCGCACAGAAGTTGTAAGACACCATCAGAAAATATGGCTCTAGTTCTAACACCAGACTTGGCTAGCTTTTCGTTCAATAACTGAATAATCGCAGCAACGCTACCTTGGTGAGCTTGCCAAACGATATCATTTATCCGGTCTACCACCTGAAATTTAGTGATAGCTCTTCCACCCTGACTGATTAACGTATTCATTAATTTAGGGACTCTTTCCTACTGAGCTTGATCTTGTTTTCGATTTTACGAGTAAAAAGATGAGTTGCCAAATAAAATCACAAATATACAGTCTACGTTTTCGGTTCGGCAAGGACGCTCGATCGCACTAAGTCAATTGGATACTCTCACGCCTTGATAGCGTGGGATTCTTGAAATTAAACTGGGCTTTCAGGATAACGCCCATGCTGGCGGACGATTTAGCTGTCTGACATAGTACATGATCGGATCTTTTTGCGTTGGCGTAGCCCGCCGCAGGCATCGCCTTTGCTTGTGCGATCATGCCAAGCACCTGCCAAGAGCGATCGCAAATCTATGGCTAAATAGTATCAGGGTCAACACCAAGCGATCGTAAATGTTCCTTCAACCTTTCAAGGTGCGATTGTGCTTGTCTTGCTTGCTCTTGGGCTTGTTCCCTGGCTAATCTTTCTTGTTTCAGCGCCTCTGCCAACTCCTCTGGAATCAGCAACTTTTCCCCAGTGTCTTCTCGATAAAAACCAATCAGTTGCTCCTCTATTTGCAAGCGCAGGTGCAAAGGTTCACATCGACTATCTGTAATTGGCTCATACACCTCGCCTCGCAGCCGATACCCTTGCAATTGCTCCTTAATCCACTCTCCCTTGGGATCAAATAACCAGTATTCCAGTACCCCTAACTGCTCATACAGCGTCTTCTTAAAGCCCGTGTCCTGGTTTTTAGTGCCCTCCGAGGTCATTTCAAAGATTACTACAGGTACTTGTCTCTCTTCCCATATCTTGTAATTATCCCGACCTCCAGGAGCAACATTAAAAATCACCATTACATCTGGAGCTACCCGTAACCTCGGAAAACCCTGAGCATAGTAGAGAAACTGATTACTCAAAACCGTTGCTTGCCTACCCAGTAAATATTGCCTCAATACTTCTAAAGTTGCCAGTAGAGCATATAAATGAACATAACTTTCTGCTAAAGGTTCACCATCCGAGCTTGGGTAAAAAACTTCTGTTGATTGAGAACTGGGTAAGAGGCTAGTCATAATTAGCCACCTGATTGAGAAGATGGGTGCATGACTATATTATCTCAGAGACTTTCGCTGATATTTCTGGAACTCTCACGCCGTCAGATATTGTTCACAAACTAAACAAAATAGCTGTATTGGGATACTTTTGTGAGGAATTCTCGCTTTTTTTGCCTTTTTGTCAGAATTGCAAGACTATTTAGCACAGCGATCGCTACATTAGAAGATATATAAATCAAAATCATTGTTGATTTTTATTCATCCGCAGTTCACACAAAACCATGAGTGCAAGTACCATTATTTCCGACAATCCCCTACTTCAAGGCGTTGGTTTACCTGTCTTTGCAGAGATTAAACCAGAACGAGTAGTACCAGCCTTCAATCAGTTGCTGGCAGAACTTGATCAGCAGCTTGCCACCTTAGAGGCTAATGTACAGCCTACTTGGAGTGGTTTAGTAGAACCCTTAGAAAAGCTGACAGAACGGCTTACCTGGAGTTGGGGGGTGGTAAATCATTTAATGGGTGTTAAAAATAGCCCGGAACTGCGCGAAGCTCATGAAATCGTCCAGCCACTAGTAGTACAGTTTATCAATAAGCTCGGTCAAAGTAAACCTATCTATAATGCTTTTAAGGCACTCCGCACCAGTGATAGTTGGGCAACTTTAGAATTAGCCCAACAGCGCATTGTAGAAGCCGCCATTCGAGATGCAGAACTTTCTGGTGTTGGCTTAGAAGGAGAGGGAAGAGAGCGTTTCAACGCCATACAAATGGAGTTAGCAGAACTTTCTACCAAATTCTCTAACCATGTACTTGATGCCACTAAAGCCTTCAGCTTAACCTTAACAACACAAGCGGAAATTGACGGTTTACCACCAAGCTTAGTGAGTTTAGCAGCCCAAGTTGCTCGTGCAGCTGGCGAAAGTAATGCCACACCAGAAAATGGCCCCTGGCGGATTACTTTGGACTTCCCCAGCTATGGCCCTTTCATGCAGCACAGCACCCGTCGAGATTTGCGTGAAAAGCTCTACAAAGCTCATATCACCCGCGCTTCTGCTGGCGATTTGGATAACAACCCCTTAATTGAGCGCATTTTGAAGTTGCGCCAAGAACTCGCAGATATACTAGGCTTTAAAAGTTTTGCCCAATTGAGCCTCGCTAGTAAAATGGCGCAGGGCGTTGAGGCAGTCAACGCCCTATTAGAAGAACTACGCCGCGCTAGTTATGATGCTGCTGTCAAAGACTTGGCAGAACTCAAAGCTTTTGCGGCATCACAGGGAGCAGCAGAAGCTGAGGATTTAAAACACTGGGATATCAGCTTTTGGGCGGAACGCCAACGAGAAGTAAAATTTGCCTTTACTGCTGAACAATTGCGTCCCTACTTCTCCCTTCCCCAAGTGTTAGACGGCTTATTTGGACTAGTCAAGCGGCTGTTTAGCGTCACTGTCACCTCTGCCGATGGTGAAGCGCCAGTATGGCATGAAGATGTCCGTTATTTCCAAATTGCTGACGAAACTGGTTCTCCCATAGCCTACTTCTACTTAGACCCCTACAGCCGTCCAGCCGAGAAACGCGGTGGTGCTTGGATGGATGTGTGCATCAATCGGGGCAAAATCACTGAAAATGGTGTCACTGCCATCCGCTTACCTGTAGCTTATTTGGTGTGTAATCAAAGTCCTCCCGTAGATGGTAAACCTAGTTTGATGACTTTCTCGGAAGTAGAGACTTTGTTTCACGAGTTTGGTCATGGATTGCACCACATGCTCACCAAGGTTGACTATCCCGGAGCCGCAGGCATCAATAACGTGGAGTGGGATGCAGTGGAACTACCTAGTCAGTTTATGGAAAACTGGTGCTATGAGCGACCCACTTTGTTTGGAATGGCGAAGCATTACGAAACTGGTGAAGCCCTACCGGAGCATTATTATCAAAAGCTGCTAGCGGCACGTAATTATATGAGTGGTACAGGCACGTTGCGGCAGATCCATTTGAGCAGTCTTGATTTAGAACTACACTACCGCTATCAACCTGGTAGTAATGAAACTCCGTCAGATGTGCGTCATCGCATAGCCAAGACTACTATGGTTTTACCACCACTTCCAGAAGATTCAATTTTATGTGCTTTTGGACATATTTTTGAGGGTGGTTATGCAGCAGGCTATTACAGTTACAAGTGGGCTGAGGTACTAAGTGCTGATGCTTTTGCCGCTTTTGAAGAAGCTGGGCTAGAAGATGAAGAGGCTATAAAAGCTACAGGTCGGCGTTATCGGGATACCGTGCTGGCGCTTGGTGGTGGTCAGCATCCAATGGAGGTGTTTAAAACTTTCCGGGGTCGTGAACCAAGTACGATCGCTTTGCTCAGGCACAATGGTTTAGTCAGTGCGGCTGTAAACTAAACAACGTCCCTACTCGCATCAAATTTTTACAAAGAATCCTTAGCGATCGCCAACCTGCGGAATGGAAGTTGTAGTTATGCAGTAGGCTAACGCACTATCCCGAATTTTCAGTGCGTTATGGACTAATATCCATAACGCACCCTACCAGATTCTAAGAAAATTGATGAAAAAGAATAACTCGTCTGCGCCGGAGCCTACAACTACAAGCTTGGAAATACGTCGTTTCCGATTATCCTTTCTTTATGCCGTGCCAATTGGGCTGTTAGGAGGACTGATTGGCTTGGGAGGTGCAGAGTTTCGGCTACCAGTCCTTGCTGGAACATTGGGCTATTCAGTACGGCAGGCTGTGCCTCTGAACTTGGCTGTCAGCTTGATTACGATTGCTGCATCCTTAGTAATCCGGGGCAGTACGCTTTCCTTCAGCGCCGTTATTCCATTGCTGCCTGCAATCTTCTCCTTGATTTCCGGAGCGGTTATCACTGCTTTTTTTGGGGCGGCGATGGCGGGAAAGCTTTCAAACGAACAGCTTGAACGAATGATCTTAGTGCTATTGGTAGTCATTGGCATTGCCTTGATAGTCGAGGGTTTTCTACCTCAACAAATACCAGCCCTTCTACCCCCTGCTTTAAGTTGGCGCATTTTGGCAGGTATCTTATTTGGACTGGCAATTGGGCTGGTAAGCAGTCTACTTGGGGTTGCAGGGGGTGAAGTTATTATCCCAACACTTGTTTTCGCTTTTGGTGCAGATATTAAGACAGCAGGTACAGCCAGTCTTTTAGTTAGCTTACCAACTGTACTTGTAGGGGTTATCAAATATGCTAGTCGAGGTGCATTTACAGATCGTACAGCCTTGAGCAATACCATAGCGCCTATGGGAGTTGGTTCGGTGATTGGAGCCATCATTGGAGGAATGCTTGTCGGCATTTTTCCAGCATCGGTACTCAAGATTACACTAGGGGTAATCTTGAATATCTCCGCGTTTCGGGTCTTTCACAAACTCAGGCGTAGCCAGTCGTAGACATCGCTATGCAATGTTCTTATTATTTATTTTATCAATAATCTAAAAAATAACGCCACCTCAATCACAGGCTGGCGCTATTTTTTGGGTTTAATTCACAATAGTTAAATGGATTTTCTAAATTCCCCTCACTACTTCTGTGCATTTTTGCTTTTATACTGCACTGCGACGGGTTATTAAGTTCCACAGGAAAACCGCAACAATTGCACCAAGAACTGCTAGAGCAATACCAGGAATACTAATAGTAGGGGCTGCTAGAGTTAACGTTCCTGTACTGAAGAATACGCCTAAGCTACCGCCAACAAAAGCACCGATGATTCCTAGTAAGATTGTTCCCAGAATTCCGCCGCCTTGATGACCGGGGTAGATAGCCTTAGCGATCGCACCAGCAATTAGACCTAAAACAATCCAAGCAAGAATATTCATTGTTATTAATTTGGTAAACGTTTTTTACTCACAAATACATATTACCAATCTTAATATGTTGTTCCATCTACCATCAGAATTAATCATGAATAGCCATAAGGAAGAGTTGAATTACAACTATTTTTATTAATATGTACCACCACTGAGCTAGATAATCAATTAAAAAAAAGCTCCTAGTAGGTCTTCAACTAGGGGCTTATCAAACTATTGCTTGGTAATTGCAGTATATGCATTTTTAATTAGCTCTCTCCTCTACTAGAAGAATTAAGCTGAGTTTTTAAAGACTGTCTCTAAAGTAATGTAAAGGAAGCAAAATTAGGCTTTTATTACTCCTTTAGCCCCAAAAGCTGAGGTATTTATTTTAAATTACGGTAATCCGATAAATTTACTGCTGTTTATAATATCTCATAACTTGATACAAGAAGCAAGTTTAAGAGTCGATCGCGGTTACTATGTCACGCTTGTATTGGGGAATAAGGACTGGTGAGTGGGAAAATTTGCTTGATATTAGCCCAATCTATAATCCATAATCCCTAATACTTCGGCTCCGCTCAGTACAAGTCCCCAATCCCTAATTCCCAGTCAAAATGCCTAATCAAATTTGGTTATCACAATTGCAAAAACATCGGGCGATCGCAGTCATCCGCGCCCCTAAAATCGAAGTGGGGCAGCAAATGGCAATGGCTGTAGCATCTGGGGGAATGCAGTTAATTGAGATTACCTGGAATAGCTCGCGGGCTGGGGAATTAATCACTCAACTACGTTCGGAATTACCAGCCTGTACTATTGGTACTGGTACGCTATTCAATGTGCAACAGCTACAAGAAGCGATCGCATCTGGGGCGCAATTCCTCTTCACACCCCACGTTGATTTGGCAATGATTCAAGCAGCACAAGAAGAAGGTGTACCCATCATTCCAGGAGCTATGACTCCTACAGAAATTGTTACCGCCTGGAGTCAGGGCGCTAGTTGTGTAAAAGTGTTTCCCGTGCAAGCAGTGGGAGGGGCTGATTATATTAAAAGTTTGCAAGGGCCACTAGGTCAGATTCCCTTAATTCCTACTGGCGGCGTGACTTTAGAAAATGCCAAAGAATTTTTGCAAGCCGGAGCGATCGCTGTAGGTTTGAGCGGTGAATTATTTCCCAAAAAGCTTGTCACAGAGGGGAATTGGGAAGCGATCGCATCTGGGGCAAGAAAGCTGATACAACAGTTAGCTTAACTTAGAATCAAATCATCAAAAGTTCACGTCTATTAAAGTAATAGATAGGGAAACAAAGGTGAAAACTCATAAGTTTCTCAAGACCCCATGATTTGAGTGTGAGTGTATCTAAAATGAAAAAACTGATTTATCCTGACTGGGTGCGTCACTTACAAATACTCCTTACTGGTACAGCACTATCCGTAAGTGTTTTTACTACTACTGGAACTACTGAAGTTTGGGCGAATTCCAAAAATCAAGTAATTGCACAAACAATCCAGACATTACAAAAATCGGATAAGCGCTGGATTCAAATTGATCTTTCAAAGCAACGGTTAATAGCTTGGGAAGGTGACAGAGTGGTTTATGGAAGTGCTATTTCCTCTGGCAAAAAAGCTACTCCCACTCTTGTTGGTAGTTTTAATATTCAATCCAAGTTCAAAACTACACGGATGCGGGGAGAAAACTACAATGTTCCCAACGTTCCTCATGCGATGTTTTACCAAGGTAATTACGGTATTCACGGAGCTTACTGGCATAAAAGGTTTGGGACTCCAGTCAGCCACGGCTGTGTGAATCTCGCACCTAAACATGCTAAATGGCTATTTGAGTGGGCATCGGTAGGGACACCAGTAGTTATCCAGAAATAGTAGCTTAAGCAACCAAAAGGCAATTTAGAGAAAATCATTAATAACAACAAATCAAGACAATTGAGTGATTCCCAGCAATATTTTATGCTGGGAATCTTCGGAGTCGGAATTACGGAATTTGAAATAAAATAGAGAAGAGGGCATTTAACGATTTGCCCAATAAATTAAGCGTAAATCCTGACAATTACTGTGTGAAATTAAAAATGCAAATATAAACTTGGGGAAAGTTTGTATTTAGGCATTTAAATGACAGATTTTTTTAAAGGTGTCCTTTGTAATTAGTGATTAGTCGGGAGCATCCCAAATGTGCAAAAACCTTGATAGCCCTCATCCCCTAACCCCTTCTCCCATCTTTGGGAGAAGGGGAACTAGAATTATGTCTCCCCTCTCCCATCTTTGGGAGAGGGGCTGGG
>Ga0105048_10001196_pt1 | contig 42041 bp, 31 predicted proteins | sample MAT05_FD_78382 | JGI IMG/M metagenome (GOLD analysis project Ga0105048, IMG submission 78382) | Freshwater microbial communities from Lake Fryxell liftoff mats and glacier meltwater in Antarctica - MAT-05 | ecosystem: Environmental > Aquatic > Freshwater > Ice > Liftoff microbial mat | place... | reverse complement strand
GCTCCGGCTCCGGCTCCGGCTTTGGCTGCTGCAAGGCCGAGGGTCAGGCCAGCTTCGGCGGCTCCTCACGCGGAAAGAGGGCGGCGCCCTTCGTCACCCGCCAGCCGGTGGCGTCAAGGGCCTCCAGCGTCGGCCAGCGGCGCGTGTGCACGCTGCCGGGCGCACCCAGGGCCTCCCAGAGCGCCTGCGCCTTGCCCGGCATGAACGGCGCAACGGCGATGGCCTGCCGCGCCAGTGCGCGCCCCAGGGTGCCGAGCACCGCCAGCAGCGCGTCGCGGGTGTCGGGCGACTTGGCCAGGGCCCACGGCTGCGTGCTCTGGACGTACTCGTTGGCCCGGGCCACGGTCTTCCAGATCGAGGCGAGGGCGTCGTGCAGCAGATAGCCACGGGCGCCGGTCATGGCGTCTGCCGCCGCGGTGAGGTCGGCGAGATCGAGTCGGTCGAGCGCCGTCTCGGCTGCGGCCGGGATCTCGCCGTCGTTGTACTTCTCGACCATCGACATGACACGGCTCGCGAGGTTGCCGAAGGCGTTGGCCAGGTCGGCGTTGTACCGCTCCCCGAAGCGCTCCCACGAGAAGCTGCCATCCCCGTCGAACGGGATCTCGCGGAGCAGGAAGTAACGGAAGGCATCGGGGCCGAACCGGTCGATCGCCTCGCCGAGGTCGAGCTTCACGCCGGCGCTCTTGCTGAACCGCTCGCCGCCGAGGAGCACGAAGCCGTGACCCCACACCCGTTCGGCCAGCGGGATGTCGGCCGCCATCAGCATCGCGGGCCAGATCACGCTGTGAAAGCGCGTGATGTCCTTGCCGACGACGTGCAGCTGCGCGGGCCAGCGCGATTCCCAGCCCGGCTGGTCGGGAAAGCCGGTGCCGGTGAGGTAATTGGGCAGGGCGTCGAACCAGACGTAGGTGCTTTGTGCCTGGCCGTCACTGGTGGGGCGGGGAAACGGCACCGCCCAGCGGTTGCGCGACCGGCTGGCGGAGATGTCCTCGAGGCCCGAGTCGAGGAGGCCGAGGATCTCGTTGCGGCGACTGTCGGGCTGCAGGACGTGCGCATCGTGCTCCAGCAGTGCGCGGAGGCGATCGGCATAGGCGGAGAGCCGGAAGAACCAATTGCGCTCCTCCACCCATTCGAGCACACGGGTCGGGTGCAGGACGCAGCGGCCGTCCGCGATCTCGGGGTCGGTCTTGAACGACTCGCAGCCGACGCAATACCAGCCAGCGTAGCTCTTCTCGTAGAACGCGTCGGGGGTGTGCTCGAAGATGCGTGTGATGAGAGCCTGCACGCCGGCCTGATGCGCGGGCGAGGTGGTGCGGATGAACTGGTCATTGGAGATCAGCAGCGTCGCCCACATGGCTCTGAACCGCGCAGCGATGCCGTCCACGAACTCCTGCTCGCTGCAGCCGGCGGCGGCGGCCGTCTGCGCGACCTTCTGTCCGTGCTCGTCCATCCCGATCATGAAGTGCACGTCATGGCCAAGCAACCGGTGCGCGCGCGCGATGGCATCGGCGCCGATCTTTTCGAAGGCGTGGCCGATGTGCGGGTCACCGTTGGCGTAGTCGATGGCCGTGGTGAGGTAGAATCGCGACACGAGGTACGGGGCTGCGGGTGGAGCGCGCGGCGCACGGCAGGTGCGCGTGCGGGGGTGGGGAAGGGTGCGGTGGCGCGTGGCCGGTCGTGCCGGGCTACGGCGCGGCGGGGGGCTCGTCGCCGCCCGGCGCAGGACGATTGCCGCGACCGCGACGTCCGCCACGCCGGCCACGGCGTCGGCGACGCCGCGGGCCTTCGCCCGTCGACCCGTCGGCATCGGTCATCGCCGCGTCGCCGGATTCGTCCTCGCCATCGGCATCCTCGCCATCGGCATCTTCGCCACCGGCATCCTCGTCGTCGTCGCTGGGCAGCTGCGGCGCGCCGGCAGCGGGCGCGAGCGGCGGCTGCACCTCGCGTGACGCGACGGGTGACCCGACGGGTGACTCGAGGGGGGGCAGAGCGAAGGGCACGGCGACCGGCGTCCCGACCGCCGACGCGACGGGTGACGCGACGGGTGGCAGAGCGGGTGGCCGGCCGGCCGGCGTCACGCCCGCTGTCGTGAGCGGTGCCGCAGCGGGCACGGCAGGCAGTGCGCTGACGGGGAGCACCGGCAGCGCCCGGTTCGTCGCCGGCAGCCGCGTGCGCTCGCGCAGCGTGGGCGTGTCGTCGAAGGCGACGATCCCCTCTTCCGCAGCATCACGGGCGTCGGCGACGGCAAATTCCTCGGTGCCACCCGGCGTCCACGCCGACGTCTCGCGGCGCAACTCGAGCAGTGTGATGATCCGTGTCTCGCCATCCGGCGCGCGGAGCGTCACGCGGTCGTGGAAGATGTCGTTGAGCATCACCTTCTCTTCGCCCTTCGCCGTCGCGATGATCTTCCCCTCCTTGGGGAACCGCTTGCGGCTCTGGACGTAAAACTCGTGCTCGTATCGAAGACAGCACATCAGTCGGCCACAGGCACCGCTGATCTGCGTCGGGTTGAGCGAGAGTTTCTGCTCCTTGGCGACGCCGAGGTTCACGGGGCGCAAGTCGGGCAGCCACGAGGCCGAGCAGTACTGGCGTCCGCAGCGTCCGACGCCGTCGAGTCGCTTGGCCTCGTCCCGGACACCGATCTGTTTCAGTTCGATACGCGCCTTGAAGGTGGCGGCGAGGTCGCGCACGAGCGTGCGAAAATCGACGCGCTTTTCGGCAGTGAAGTAAAGCGTGAGCTTGCGCCGGTCCCACTGCCAGTCGGCATCGGTGACCTTCATCTGCAAGCCGAGGACGCGCGCCTGTGCCATGGCGGCACGGCGCGTGGTCTCGTTCTCGACGGCGAGGGTCTGCGCGCGGCGCACCTCGTCGCGGGTGGCGATGCGCACGACGAGGCGCCGCGCGGCGCCGAGCATCGCGCCATGTGCAACACCGGCGAATCGCTGCTCGGCCGCCGCGCCGACGGTGTGCACCTGTCCCAGGTCCTCGCCGCGGTCACCCTCGACGATCACATGCGCCGGGGGCGAGGGTGGGGGGACGACGTCCTCCCACCGGAAGAACTCCTTTCGGTTGCCCTTGAACGCAACCTCGACGAGATCGGACATGGGATCGGCGCTCAGCCGATGAACTGGCCCATGCGCAGGAACTTCTCGCGGCGGCGGCGCACCAGCTTCTCGGGGCGCAGTCCGCGCAGGTCGTCCAGCAGGCGCACGAGCGTGCCCTTGAGCGTGCTGGCGGCGGCCTCATGGTTCGTATGCGCGCCGCCTTCCGGCTCGGGGACGATCTCGTCGATCAGGCGCAGTTCGACGAGGTCGGGGGCGGTGATGCGCAGCGCCCGGGCCGCGCGTTCCTTGCTCTCGATGGACTTGTTGTCCTTCCAGAGAATGGCCGCGCAGCCTTCGACGGAGATCACGGAGTAGACCGCATTCTCGAGCATCAGCACCCGGTCGGCGACGCCGAGGGCGAGCGCACCACCGGAGCCACCCTCGCCGATGACCGTGGCGATGATCGGCACGGTGAGCTTGCTCATCTCGAAGATGTTGCGGGCGATGGCCTCGCTCTGCCCGCGCTCCTCGGCGCCGAGGCCCGGCCAGGCGCCGGGCGTGTCGATGAAGGTCAGCACCGGGACCTGGAACTTCTCGGCCAGCTTCATGAGGCGCAACGCCTTGCGATAGCCCTCGGGGTGCGGCATCGCAAAGTTGCGCTTCAGGTTGTCCTTGGTGTCCCGGCCGCGCTGGTGGCCGATGATCATCACCGTCTCGCCCTCGAGGCGCGCCCAGCCTCCGACGATCGCAGCGTCCTCGCGAAAGGCCCGGTCGCCGTGCAGCTCGATGAAGTCGGTGAAGATCCGCTCGACGTAATCGAGCGTGAATGGCCGCAGCTTGAAGCGCGCCACCTCGACCCGCTGAAGTGGCGTGAGCTGCTTGTAGATCTCGCGCCGCAGTTCCGTGAGGCGCTTCTCGAGCGGCTCGATCTCGAGCGCAACGCCGTACGACGCATCGCCGGCCAGACGCTTCAGGTCATCGATCCGCTGTTCGAGCTCGGCGATGGGTTTTTCGAACTCGAGGGCTGCTGCAGTTGCCATGATGCGTGCTCTCCTGCGCGCTCAGTTGCCACGGACGAGCCGAACCCGCTCGTGTCCCAGCAAGGCGCGCAAATCGGTCAGGGCAGCCCCATCGGCCGCCATGGTCAGCGTTCGCGAACGGAAGCGCGATGAGCGTCCGTGCCCGTCAGTCCAGCTCACCTCGAGCGGAGCCGTCCCGGGATGCCCCTCGGCGACGGCCCGGATATCAGCCATCACGTCCGCGGACAGGGTGGCACTCCTCTCAAACAGTAACGACACGATCACCGCACCGTTGGTCCGTCGTTCCGCCAGCGGCACCATCTCATCGACGAACAGGGTCGGTTTCTCGCTGTCCTGATCCCGGCGGCCGTACCCGCCCTTGAGCAGCACCGGGACGTCCGTCCGCAGCCGGTCACCGATCACCGACCACGCCTCCGCGAATACTAGGACCTCGGCGGAGCCGGAGAAGTCCTCGATGGTGAGACGGGCGTATTCGTTGCCGTTCTTCTTGCTGGTCTGTCGCTTGATCGCCGTCACCACGCAGCCGAGCGCCATCCGGTCGGGGCTCCATCCCTGAAGCTGCGCGACGGTGTGGGTGGCAAAGAGTTCGCACTCCGTACGAAATGGCTCGAGCGGGTGGCCGGAGATATAAAAGCCAAGAATCGCCTTCTCCTGCGAGAGTCGATCGCCGTCGCTCCAGACGGGTGTGTTGGGCAGGGTGGGCCCGTGACGCGGGGTACCGTTCACCGGCTCGGCGGCGGGCCCGAGGTCGCCGAAGAGCGACCCCTGCCCGATGCTCGCTTCCTCCTGCTTGAGGCCGGCCTCGCTGATGGCGGCGTCCAGCGCGGCGATCAGTTGCGCCCGGTGGCCACCGAGGGCATCGAGGGCGCCGCTCTGGATGAGCGCCTCGAAGACCCGCCGATTGCACAGGCGGAGGTCCACCCGCTCGCAGAACTCGAACAGCGTCGTGAAGGACCCTGTTCTCCGGGCCGACAGGATCGAGTCGATGGCCGCCCGGCCGACGTTGCGCACCGCGCCGAGGCCGAACCGGATCCGCTTGTCGGCGATGACGGTGAACTTGAAGTTCGACTCGTTCACGTCGGGCGGCAGGATCTCGATGCCCATTTCGCGGGCTTCGGCGATGTACTTGATGACGCTTTCGGTGTCGCCGGTCTGCGACGACAGGAGCGCGGCCATGAACTCGGCCGGGTGGTGCGCCTTGAGGTAGGCGGTGTGGTAGGCGACGACGGAATAGGCAACTGAGTGTGACTTGTTGAATCCATACCGCCCGAACGTCTCGATCTGCCCGGCGAGCTCCCTGATGATCGTCGCATCATGCCCGCGCGCCACGGCCTTCGTCTCGAACTTGCCGAGCTCCTGCCCGATCAGCACCGCGTCCTTCTTGCCCACCGCCTTCCGGAGCACGTCGGCTTCGGCGAGCGAGATGCCCGCCAGCACCTGCGCAATGCGCATCACCTGTTCCTGATAGGTGATGACGCCGTAGGTGGAGGAGAGGATGGTTTCCAGTTCGGGCAGGGCGTAGGAGACCGGCTCCTCACCCTTCTTGCGGCGGATGTAGACCTTGTGCATGCCCGCATCGAGCGGACCCGGACGGAGCAGCGCGTTCGACGCCACGAGGTCGTCGAAGCGGTCGCAGCGCATGCTGCGCAGCACATCGGTGGCCAGCGCCGACTCGAACTGGAACACGCCAGCCGTGCGACCGGCGCGCAGCATGCGATAGGTCGCCTCGTCGTCCAGCTCGAGGGTGTCGAGGTCGATCTGGATCCCGGTCCGCTCGAAGATGTTCTTCACCGCATCGGTGACGACCGTCAGCGTGGTGAGACCGAGGAAGTCCATCTTCAGCATGCCAGCCTTCTCGAGGCTGTTCATGTCGTATTGCGTGACCACCACCGACTCGTCGTCGCCGGAGCCGGCGCCCTTGGACGATTGGGTGCAGATGGGCACGTAGTCGTCGAGCGGGCCCGGGGCGATGACGACGCCGGCGGCATGCACGCCGGTGTGACGCGAGAGCCCTTCGAGCGCGGCGGCGTAGTCGAGGAGCTGGTGGTAGCGCTCCTCGTTGTCGTACCGCGACTTCACGTCGGGCACGTCCTTCACCGCCTCCTTCACCGTGAGCGAGAAGTTCGGCGCGTTCGGGATCAGCTTGGCCAGCGCGTCGGTCTCGGCCGGTGTGAAGCCCAGCACGCGGCCGACGTCCTTCACGGCGGCGCGGCTCTTCATCGTCCCGAAGGTCACGATCTGGCCGACGCTCGCCTTGCCGTACTTCTGGCGGACGTACTCGATCACCTCGCCGCGCCGCTCGAAGCAGAAGTCCACGTCCACGTCGGGCATGGAGATGCGTTCCGGGTTCAGGAAACGCTCGAACAGCAGATCGAATTTGAGCGGGCAGACGTTCGTGATCCTGAGCGCATATGCGACCAGCGACCCGGCGGCCGAGCCGCGGCCGGGACCGACCGGGATGCCCATGTCACGCGCGGCCTTGATGAAGTCCCAGACGATCAGGAAGTAGCCGGCGTACCCGGTCTTCGTGATGACATCGAGTTCATAGCTGAGGCGGTCGCGGACGTCGTCGGAGTACGGGGTGCCGTAGCGCTCGCGCGCGCCCTCCTCGGCCAGGCGGACCAGCAGCGCGTTCTCGCTCTCGACGCCCTCGGGCAACGGAAAGGCAGGGACGAAGTACTGCTTCCTGAACTCGACGTTGGTGTCGTCGGCGATCCTGAGCGTGTTCTCGAGGACGTCGGGGCGGTCGGGAAAGCGGGCGCGCATCTCGTCGGCAGACTTGAAGTACAGTCCACCGTCGTAATGCATCCGGTTGGCATCGTTGCGGTCCTTGCCGAGTCCGATGCAGAGCAGCACGTCGTGCGCGTCGTGATCCGAGTGACGCAGGAAGTGGGCGTCGTTGGTGGCGATGACGGGGAGCCCCATCTCGGCCCCGAGGGCGAAGATCTGCTCGTTGAGGCGGGCCTGGCCTCCGGAATCGTGGGCCTGGACCTCCAGATAATACCGGTCCTTGAAGACCTCGGCGTACCAGGCAGCGGTGGCTCGGGCCTCGTCCCAGCGGTTGTGCTCGAGGTGGGTGGCCACCTCGCCGGCAAGGCAGGCGGAACTCACCACCAGTCCTTCGGAGTATCTGGCGAGTACCTCGCGGTCCACTCGGGGCCGCGTGTAGAAGCCTTCGGTGTAGCCGATGGAGGAGAGTTTGATCAGGTTCTGGTAGCCGACACGGTCTCGGGCGAGCAGGACCAGATGGTAGTACGGCCGGATTCCGGGACCTGGGCGGGCCTTGAGTCGTCGATCACCGGTGGCGACGTAGGCCTCCATGCCCAGAATGGGGCGAAGACCGGCCTTGCGTGTCTTCTCCTGGAACTCCCAGGCCGCGTGCATGTTGCCGTGGTCGGTGATGGCCAGGGCGGGCTGCTCGAGTTCCTGGGCCCGCCGGATGAGGTCATCGATCCGGTTGGCGCCATCGAGGAGTGAGTACTCCGAGTGACAATGCAGGTGCACGAAAGACATGAGGCCGATAATCTAACTGTGTCCGGTAGCCGCTCGATCGGCCCTGACCGCTCCCTTCCCACGTGTAACCTGTTGATGCCACAGAATTTGGCCCGTTGTTCCGCGCATTTCTCCCGTCTCGCGCCAGCGCTGCTGCTGGGTGGCCTCGCGGCCTGCACGGACAAGCAGCCGGTGGAGCCGGCGGAACCCGGAACGCCGACGACCGTGACGCTGAACCTGTTCGGCGTCGCGACGGTCCCGGGGAGTGCCGGCGTGCGGTTGGCTGCGCCTGGGCGGTACGCCGTGCTGCCGCAGTTCGCCGCGACCCGGGATTTCGCGACGGGCACCAACCGGGCAACGGTCGCCGACTTTGCCTTCACGATCGGAGGCAGCAGCGGCATCACTGCGCGGCTCGGCGACGAGTTGGCTGGGCAGCGACCGGCGTTGAGCGTGGTCGAGGCCTTCCACCTCCGGCTGCGGGAGATCGAGCGGGAGGAGGCACCCAGGGCGATCGCCTTCATGCGGGCGCGCCGCGAGGCGCCGACCGTGAACCTGCAGGTGTCGGCGCAGACGGCCGCCACGACCCGCGACTTCCGGGTCCTCTCGTCGCTCACGGCCAATACCTACGCCACCGTGACGGCGCGCCTCCTGTTCAACGGCACCAACATCCTGTTGTACGTCGACGCGCAGTCGCCGGCCACGGGCGCCTTCACCGACTCGGAGTACGCGTCGTTCGGCCGCCAGTTCGACCAGGACCTTTTCCCGATCGACGTGGCGGCCTTCGGCGCGACGTCGGACATCGACAGCAACGGGAAGACGTTCGTGCTCTTCACTCCGATCGTGAACCGGCTGACACTGAACTCCGGTGCCTGCGGATCGTATGTGGCGGGCTTCTTCAACGGTGCCGACCTCTCCGGCAGCAGCAATGGCAACCGGGCCGAGATCTTCTACTCGTCGGTGCCGGGCGAGCCGGCCGGCGGGGCGACCTGTACGCCGTTGCGGCAGGACATCGTGCGGAACAGCGCGTCCGCGACGTTCATCCACGAACTGCAGCACATGATCTCGTACAACCAGCACGTCCTGGCGCGGAATGCCGCCACCGAGGATGTCTGGCTCAACGAGGGGCTCAGCCACATGGCGGAGGAATTGGGCGGCAAGCTGTATGAGGCACGCTACCCCTGCCCGAACCTGCCCCCGTGCCCCGGTCCGGGCCGCGGCAGCCCGTCGCAGATCTTCCCCGACTCGGCGCAGGGCTTTCTGCCTCCGAACTTCGGCAATGCGTACGAGTACTTCTCGCAGCCGCGCTCGTACTCGCTGACGTCGCCGACCGGGTTCGGCACGATCGAGGAGCGGGGCGTCGCCTGGTTGTTCCTGCGCTGGCTCGCCGACCAGAAGGGGGACGCGAAGCTGCGAGAGCTGGTCCAGACGCGGAACGTGGGCACCGCCAACATCGAGGCGGTGGCCGGAGAGAAATTCCGGACGCTGTATGCCGATTTTCTCGCGGCCGTTCTGCTCGACGATTTCGTCGGTGCGACCAGCGGGCAGATTTCGTCACGCCATCAGTTCTCGAGCCGGAACCTGCGGGCGATCTACGCGCGGTTGAATCTGATCAACGCGTCGCAGTATCCCACGGCGTACCCGCTGGCCGTCGCGAACCTGGGATCCCTGAACCAGATCGGGCCGTCCTCGGCCGCGGTGGCCCGGCAGATGAAGCCGGGCTCGATGGACCTGTTCCAGTACACGGCGCCGACGGCCAACACGCTGCTGGCGTTCGGGCCGTCGAGCGGGTCCTTTCTGAGCACGCTGAACGCGCAGGTGACGGTCGTCCGGCTGCCGGGCAACTGACGCGCGCGGCCAGCGGCGGGTCGGACGGTGGCGGTTGCTCGGTCGCCGTCGGGCGCCGTATCCGCGTGGCGGTGACCGGCGTGATGACCGACGTGATGACCGGCGTGGTGACCGGCGTGGTGACCGACTCGGTGACCGACTCGGTGACCGCCATGGTGACCGACGTGGTGCCGACGTGGTGACGCGGCGGCGAGTGCTGTGCTGGGCGCGCCGGCTGGCTCTGGGTGCGCTCATCCTCACGGCGGCCTTCCTCACCCTCGTGCCCATCGGGCGCTACCTCGCGCGCGCCGCCTGGGAGGAGGGGAAGATCCTCGCACGCCGGCGTCCGATCGACGCCTTGATTGCCGAACCGGCGACCGATCCCGCGCTGCGAGCCAAGCTGCAGCTGGTGCTCGATGCGCGGCGCTTCGCGATCGATTCGCTGGGGCTGACGGCGGACGAGGAGTTCACGACGTTCTCCCGGCTCGATCGCGACACGCTGGTGCTGGTGCTGAGTGCCGCGTATCGCGACTCGCTGGCGTTCCGGAGCTGGTGGTTCCCGGTGGTGGGCCGCGTGCCGTACAAGGGGTTCTTCGACTTCGAGGCGGGCCGGCGCGAGGCCACGGCGGCCGATGCTGCCGGCTTCGATGCGGTGCTGCGTCCGGCATCGGCCTTCAGCACGCTGGGCTGGTTCAACGATCCGCTGCTGCCCACGACGCTGGCACTCGACTCGTTGTCGCTCGCGAACACGATCATTCACGAGCTGGTGCACACGACGTATTACGCGCCTGGCGAGGCGGTTTTCAACGAGAGTGTGGCGAACTTCGTGGGCTCGCGCGGCGCCGAGCGCTTCTTCCGCGCCCGCGGCCAGCTCTCGGCGGCCGATGAGGTCGTCCGGCGCTGGGCGGACGAGCGGGTGATGGCGCGATTCTGGTCGGCCCTCTACGCCTCGCTCGACTCGGCCTTCGCCGCACACCCGGGGGACCGCGCCGCCCGGCTGCTCGCGCGCGACACGCTCTTCACACGAGCCCGTGCGGCGCTGCGTACGACGGTCGCGGCGCAGCTGGTCACGCTCGATTCGGCGTCGCTGACACGGGTGCGCCTCAACACCGCCTCGGTCCTCGCGCGCCGCATCTATCTCACCGACGTCGACCTGTTCGAGCGGGTCATGGTACGGGAGGGTGGCGACATCCGACGCACGATCGCGCGGCTCGTTGCGTTGGCCAGGTCGGATCGCAAGGCGCCGTACAATGCGGTGCGCATCTACCTCGGGGATCCGCTGCCTGATTCCGTGGCGCATGCCGCACCGGCAGCAGGCAGAGCACCGGCCGCGGCCGACAGCACAACGCAGAACTGAACGGCCGCAACACTGCCGACGGCGAAGCCACGGCGGCGAGAGCTCGTTCGCGGTCGCCGCGGCTGGGGCGCCGATCACGAGTGATGACGTGGTGTGGGAACTGCGGTGCGAGTTGCAGGTCCCCACAACGTGAGATCCTCCGTGCGACGTCGGCTTCCGGTCGAGCGCGCGACCCGGCGGTTCGGCGGCTGCGCCCTTCGGCGTGGGCACTGTTGCGGCTGTTCGATTCTGCGAGACGCCGTTGCCGTCGACGGTGCTCTCGCGGCACCGAGCCTCAGCTGAAGCGGGCGCGGAGCGCGGCGCGGAGGTCGAGTGTCGAGGTGGGGCCGGCGGGCGGTGGCGGCTCGTCGGGCGGGAGTGTCGTGGCGATCTGGATGCGCTGCATCGTGGCCAGCACCGCATCATCGAGGAAGCGCGACTTCTGGTCGAGGACGAAGTCGGCGCTCCAGCGCGAGGCATACGCAGACAGCGGATAGCTGACGTGCAGGTGTCGCTTGGCGCGTGTGAGCGCGACGTAGAAGAGGCGGCGTTCCTCCTCGATCTGCGCGGCATCCCTGATCGCGCGCGATGACGGGATCCAGCCGTCGGCGGCCCACAGCACGAACACCGCCTCCCACTCCTTTCCTTTGGCCGAGTGAATGGTGCTGATGACGAGGCAGTCGTCCTCCTCGTCAGGGCGGCCCTGCGCGAGGTCGGAGGTGGCCGATGGCGGCTCGAGCGCGAGTGCGCTCAGGAACGCGCCGCGATTCGCGTATCCGCTGGCGATGTGCTCGAGCTGCACGAGATCGTTCAGGCGCACCTCGGCGTCATCGAAGCGCTGGCGCAGAATGTCGTCGTACACGCCGCGCACCCAGGCGATGTCGGCGGCGGGATCGCTGCCGCTGCCAGCGGAGATCCGCTCCAGCAGCGTGACGAGCGCCGCATGCGTCGTGCGCGCACGCGGCGGCACCTCCCAGGCGCGCAGCCCCTCCACGCGCCACGCCGTGGTCTCGAGGGCGGCGATCGCGCGCCGCGCCGACACCTCGCCGATGCCGGGCAGCAGTTGCAGCAACCGGAACCAGCTCACCTCGTCGCGTGGGTTCTCGGCCACGCGAAGGAAGGCGAGCATGTCTTTCACGTGCGCGGCCTCGAGGAACTTGATGCCGCCCCACTTCTCGAACGGGATGCGACGCGCGGCGAGCTCGATCTCGAGGTCGGCGCTCATGTAGCCGGCGCGCACCAGGATTGCGATGTCGCGGAGCTTCAGGCCATCGGTCTCGGTGAGCTCGAGCAGGCGGTCGCAGGTGAACGCCGTCTGCGCCTGCTCATCGCGCGTGGGCACCAGCCAGGGCAGTTCGCCGGGGCGGTCGTCCACGCTCCGCAGCCGCTTGCGATAGCCCTCGGTGGCGTGCGCCAGCACCGCGTTCGCAGTCTCGAGGATGGGCTGCGTGCTGCGGTAGTTGCGGTCGAGTGTGACGATCCGCGCACCCGCAAACTGTGACGGGAAATCGAGGATGTTGCGCACCGTCGCGCCGCGGAAGGCGTAGATGCTCTGCGCATCGTCACCCACCACGGTGACGTTGCCATGCTCGGCACCGAGGCCGCGCAGGATCCGCGACTGCAGCACGTTGGTGTCCTGATACTCGTCCACCAGGATGTGGTCGTGCCGGGCGCGGATCATCGCGCCCAGCGGCTCCGCTTCGAGCATGCCGGCGAAGAACAGCAGCAGGTCGTCGTAGTCCACGAGGTTGCGCGCGGCCTTCCGCTGCACGTAGTCGGCGAACACCCGACCGATGTCGGCGAGATCCTCGACATGGTGCGGATATCCGTCGCGCAGCAGCTCCTCGACGGTGCGGTCAGTGTTGATGTGCCGACTGTAGAGGGCTTGCAGCGTCTCCTTCTTCGGGAACCGGCGCTCGCGCGACCCCAGGCCGAGTGCGGCGCGCGAAAGCTGCATCAGGTCTTCGGCATCGGCCTGATCGAGGATGGTGAATCCCTCCCCGATGCCAGCCTGCTGCCCGAACTGGCGAAGCACCTGGTGTGCGGTGGCGTGAAAGGTGCCGCCGCGCACTCTCCGGCCCTGCTGGCCCGACAGCCGTTCGACGCGCGTGAGCATCTCCTCGGCGGCGCGACGGGTGAAGGTGAGCAGCAGGATGCGCTCGGCCGGTACGCCGCGTGCGATCAGCGCCGCCACGCGATGCACCAGCGTGCGCGTCTTGCCGGTGCCGGCGCCCGCCACGATGAGCAGCGGGCCGTCACCGTGCAGCACGGCGGTCCGCTGCTCATCGTTCAACCCGGCGTCGATGGCCGGCGGCGCTCCCGCGTGATCGCTCACGGCTTCGACTTGCCGCGAAAGGCGTTGATCATCCACTGCGAGACGTCCAGTCCACGATGGCGCTGCTCGCGCCACGGATCGCCGTACATGTGGTAGCCATTCTTCTCCCAGAAGCCGGGTGCGTCGGCGTTCGTGAACTCGAACCCGCGCACCCACTTCGCGCTCTTCCAGAAGTACAGGTGCGGCACGACCAGCCGCATCGGCCAGCCGTGGTCCTCCGTGAGATCCACGCCGTCGTGCTTCCACGCCAGCACATTCTCTGCCCGGTCCAGATCCGCGATCGGCAGATTGGTGGTGAAACCCTGCTCCGCGAACACCATGACATGCGTCGCTTCGGGCATCGGCTGCGCGAGCTGCAGCAGGTGCTGCACGCTGACGCCTTCGAAGTCGTTGTCGAGGCGGCTCCAGCGGGTGACGCAGTGGATGTCGCAGCGCGTGACCTGGCGCCGCATGGCCTGGATCTGCGGCAACGTGAACTCCTGTGGCGCGCGGCAGAGTCCACGGAATTCGAACCGCCAGGTGGCGCGGTCCACCGACGGCACGCCGCCGTAGTGCAGCACTGGCCACTTGCGGGTCTGCGTCTGGCCGGGGGGCACCCGGTCGCGGTCAGTGGGGCGCACGTCGAGCGTCGGGAGGTCGTCGGCCATCATCGTCTCTCGGGCGTCAGGGTCGGGTCGAGCATACGGTTCGCCAGCTGCCGTGCGTCATCGCGCCGGTCGGGTCCGGCCGGCATCGCTGACTCTTTTCACACGAAGGACACGGGGCAACGGAGGTCGGGAGGACAGTGCAACGGTGGAAGTGACGGGACTGAGATGCTGGCCGGGCCACCGTACTCTCCTCATCTCCGGTGCTTCGTGTCCTCCGTGTGAAAAGAGGTGACGACGCCGACGCGACGACGGCATTGTGAGCTCAGGCGACGGACGCCGGTGTCGGCAACATTGCCTCGAGCTCGTCACGGTAGGTCGCCACAGGCGTGAGTGTGAGCGTTGCAGCGACGGCGGCAGCCACCGCCACCTGCATCGTCGCCATGTCCGGTGCGGCGGGACCGAGTTCGCGTGCGACGCTCGTCATCACCACGTCGGCAATGCCGCACGGGGTGAAGAGGTCGAAGTAGGAGAGATCGGTGTGCACGTTGAGCGCGAACCCGTGCCGGGTGACCCAGTCGCGGGCGTGGACGCCGATCGAGGCGATCTTGCGGTCGTCGATCCAGACGCCGGTGTACGTCGTGACACGACCGGCGCTGAGGCCCACCGTGCCCAGTGCGACGATCAGCGCCTCTTCCAGCTGGCGCAGGTACCAGTGCAGATCCTGCGTGTGCTGCTTGAGGTCCATGATCGGATACCCGACCAGCTGGCCCGGGCCATGGAATGTGGCGTCGCCGCCGCGCTCGATCTCGAAGCGCTCGACACCACGTGCGGCGATTAGCGCCGCGGAGATCGTCAGGTTGTCACCCTTGGTGGCGCGGCCCAGCGTGACCACCGGCGGGTGCTCCACCAGCAGGAGTACGTCATCCGGGACGGCCCCCGTGATGCGCGCCGCCGACACCGCCCGCTGGAGCGTGAGGGCCTCGCCGAACGCGAGCGTCCCGAGGTCCACGACCAGCAGGCGGCGCGCACTCACGCGTGGACCATCTTCCCCATCGAATCGAGGATCGCCTCGGCCACCGCCTCCGACAGCGTCGGGTGTGCGTGGACTGCGAGGTCGATCTCCTCGACGGTGAATTCGTTCTCGCGCGCGACCACGATTTCGTGGATCAGCTCCGTCGCATGTGCGCCGACGATGTGTGCACCGAGGATCTCACCATACTTCTCGTCCCGGATGATCTTCACGAACCCGTCCGTCTCGCCTGACGTGCGGGCGCGTCCGTTGGCCGAGAACGGGAACTTGCCGATCCTGTACGCGAGCCCCTTGGCCTTCACCTGCTCCTCGGTCATGCCGATCGAGGCCACTTCCGGATGGCAGTAGGTACAGCTCGGGATGTTGCCGTAGTTCACCGGGTGCGTCGGCTGCCCGCCGAGCATGTCGGCGAGGACGTGTCCCTCGCGTGAGCCCTTGTGCGCGAGCATCTGGTTGCCCGCGACGTCGCCGATGGCATAGACGCCTGTCACCGATGTCTCGAACTGCTCATTGATGGCGATGAAGCCGCGGTCGGACTTCTTCACGCCGAGCGCTTCGAGGCCGAAGCCCTCGACGTTGGGCGAGCGGCCGGCGGCGACGAGCACCTTGTCCACGGTCAGGACGCGCGGCTGTCCCCCCGCCTCGAACGACAGCGTGACACTGTGTTCGTCCACCTTGGCGGCGGTGATCTTCGCGCCGGTCACCGACTCGATGCCGCGCTTCTTGAACGCGCGGGCCAGCTCGGCCGACGCATCGGCATCCTCGATCGGGAGGATGCGCGGGGCGACCTCGATCAGCGTCACCTGGCTGCCGAAGGCGTTGAACACGTCGGCGAACTCGCATCCCACGGCACCGGCGCCAACGACGGCCATCGTTGCCGGCGCCTTGTCCAGGACCAGCACTTCGTCGGAGGAGAGGACCGAGGTGCGGTTGATGTCGAGGCCAACCTGTGGCAGACCGCGGACCCGCGATCCGGTCGCGATCACGAGTGCTTTCGTCGCCATGTGCGACTCGACCCTGCCGTCGGCGTCCTTCACCTCGATGGTGGTCGCGTCGACCACGCGGCCGGTCGCGCGAATGAAGGTGACCTTGTTCTTCTTGAGCAGGAACTCGACGCCCTTCGAATTCTGCGAGCTGATCGCCCGCGACCGCTGCATGGCCGGGCTGAAGTCGAATGACACCTCGCCGGTCGTGATGCCATGCTCGGCCGCATGTCTGACCTTGTTTGCCAGGGAGGCGCTCTCGAGCAGCGACTTGGCCGGGATGCAGCCCCAGAGCACGCAGGTACCGCCGAGCGCCTCGCGCTCGATGACTGCGACCTGAAGGCCGAGCTGCGCGCTGCGGATGGCGCAGACGTAGCCGGCGGGACCGCCGCCGAGGATGATGACGTCGAACGAAGCCATGTCGATCTCACGTGGGGGATCGGGCGGCAGATGCCGCCGCGCGGCTCACGTGCCAGAAGGAACGTGAACGACCGAAAGATGCCCGGTTCGCCTACCCGACTCCAGTGTCAGCGCTTCCGTGTGCGTGGGGACGCTCAGGCGAACGGGACCAGCAGGATGCACGGGACTGCCGCCACTGCGATGCCGGCCACGACCGCCCGGGGCCATGTTTCGTCGAACCCACGCCGATAGGCGAGAATGCTGTACGGCATCATCCCGACTGCCAGCAGCAGGCTGTGGAACAGCGGACTGATGGCCCTGGCCCGCAGCCGGTGCCAGGCGGGGGAGAGCCCGGCGATCTGCCCATCGTCCAGATATTGCACCGTCTTCACGCCATCGAGCGACGCCGACAGTTCGAAGCCCCACCGGCTCGCGAGCAGCACCATCGGAACGGCGAGCGCCCACCAGAGCACGAAGACCGTGGTGACGTGTGCCGTGAACACCACCTCGGCCGGACCGTCGCGTCGTTGCGTGATGCGCAGCGCCGCAATCAACGCGATCACGACGCACATCATCAGCGGCAGCCAGAGCGGCGGAATCATGTTCACGACGCGGAGCGCGAGGTCGACCAGATCACGCGACGTGTCAGTGACCTGGCTGCCGACGGCGGTGCCGCCTACGATGCCGGAGTTGATCTGCTCGGTGCGGTCATCACCGATGAACAGCACCCGATCCGGACGGACGCGCAACCCGGCGAGCAGACTGACGGCCGAGAACAGCACGACCGCAATCGTGACCACCAGGAACGGGCTGTAGTAGCGCCGGCGATGCCCGGCGAGGTATTCGCTGGTGAGCAATCCGGGGGCAAGCAGCAGCGTACCGATCGTGCGCAGTGCCCGCGACGGGCTATGCACGAAAAATGAGACACATCGCTGTACGAGGCTCTGGTCGCGCACCCGTGCGCGGACCGGCGTGTGATGGCCGCAGGCCGTGCACCGCCCATCGATGAAGGGGGCTCGGCAGCGCGCACACTCGGGCGCGCCGGCACCCAGTTCGGCCGGGGTGGGCCGTCGCGGCCAGAGCACCGACGACGCGACGGCCGTTTTCTCGAAGTTCGCGACTGGTGTGTCCGGCCGTCGTCGGGCGGGCTTGGTCGGCTTGGCCGCGATCGCCAGCGGCGTCGCCGGTCCGGTGGCCCGTGACGGCAGCATCGACACTTCGGCCGTCGGTGCGTCGCTCACCGTTCCGGTGACGACCCATGCCGCCGGATCCACGACACGGACGTTGACGGTGACGCCGGCACGGTCGGCTGGTTGCGACGAGGTGTCGTCCGTGTGCAGCGCTCCGACGGTCGACCCGTCGATGGCCTCGCGCGTCAGCCGATCGAGGTCTGCACCCGTCAGCGCACCGAGCCCGCCATTCATCGACCGCTGAGCGTTTGCGTCGCGTGGCGCTCCGTTCCAATCGCCGCCCCCCAGCGGGAGCGGCAGATCGAGGTCGTCGTCCGTGAGATCGAGGAGCGACGCCAGGGAGAGCTGCGGCTGCACGATGCTCTTTCGGGCGGGGACGACAGCGCCAGCCGGGGCGTCTGGCCCGGCTGGCGGCGTGCGGTGCTGCCGTTCGTCGTGCGCCATTGATCCCGTTGCAGACGTGTGCTGGTCAGTACACCAACATTAAAGGATTCTCGATCAGTCGACGCAAGGTCTGCAGGTAATGTGCGCCCAGCGCCCCATCGATGACACGATGGTCGCAGCTCATCGTCACACGCATCCGCTTCCGGATCACGACACTGCCATCGACGACGACCGCCTTGTCCTCCACGGCGCCGACGGCCAGGATCGCCGCCTCGGGCGGGTTGATGATCGCGGTGAACTCGTCGATGCCAAGCATGCCAAGATTCGAGACTGACATCGTCGCACCAGTATACTCGTGCGGCGCCAGCTTGCGATCGCGCGCCCGCCTGGCGAGTTCGCGCGCCTCCTGACTGATCTGCGACAACCCCTTGGTGCTGGCATCGAAGATGACCGGCGTGATCAGGCCTTCGGGGACGGCCACGGCCATGCCGACGTGGATGCGATGATGCTGGCGGATCCTGTCGCCCATCCAGTGCGAGTTCACCTCGGGGTGCCGCGTGAGCGCGACTGCGACGGCCTTGAGGATGATGTCGTTGACGCTGACCTTGTATTCCGGTCCCACGGCGGCCATCGCAGCCCGCATGTCGGTGACGCGTGAGAGGTCGAACTCGGCCGACAGGTAGAACGTCGGCACCGGCCCGATCGACTCGGCGAGCCGGCGCGCGATCGTCTTGCGGATCTGCGTCAGCGGCTGATCGGTGTAGTCCGCCGCGGCATCGGCGGGCGCCGTGGGACGCGCGCCCGCGAGCAGCGTCGCGCCACCGGCCATCGCTTCCTCGATGTCCCGCTTGATGATGCGGCCGCCCGGACCCGAACCGCGCACCTGGTTGATGTCGAGACCACGCTCGCTCGCCATGCGCCGCGCGAGCGGTGACGCGAGATGCCGGCCCCCCGTGTCGGCGGCATGTGACGCCTGCTCCGAGGCGTGATGATCCACCGCCGGCATCGACGTTCGCGGTGCCGAGGCCGCACCGGCTGGCGCTGGCGCTGGCGCTGGCACGGACGGCGCCTGCGCCGGCGGCGCGGTGGCGGGTGGCTCGGCAGCCGCTGGAGCGCTCGGTGTCGGCGGCGCGGCGGCTGCCGGCGCCGGTGCACCAGCGGTCAGCGCGGAGATGTCCTCATCGGCCGCCGCAATCACGCCGATCAGCTGACCCACCGGCGTCGTCGCGCCTTCCGGGATCAGTCGCGCGCGGAGAATCCCGTCACCCCGCGCGACGAGCTCCATGATCGCCTTGTCCGTCTCGACCTCGGCGAGCACGTCGCCCGTCTTCACGGCGTCGCCCTCGTTGGTGTTCCACTTCACGAGGCGCCCTTCTTCCATGGTCGGAGAGAGCGCTTCCATCATCACCTTGGTGGCCATCGGCAGTGTTCCGGCGGTGTGGGATCAGTCGAGATAGAGGGCGCGGCGGACCGCGGCGATTGTCTTCGGCATGTCGGCCTTCGCGTGCTTCTCCAGCCCCTTGGCATAGGGCATCGGGGCGTCGGCCTGATGCACGCGGATCACCGGCGAATCGAGGTCGTCGAAGCACTCGCGCTGCACGAGGTCCGTGATCTGCGCGCCGACTCCCGCGAAGTACCACCCCTCCTCGAGCACGACACAGCGATTCGTCTTGCGCACGCTGTCGACGATGGCCCGTTCGTCGAGCGGGCGGATGCTGCGCAGGTCCACCACGTCCACCGTGATGCCGTCCTTCGCGAGCTGCTCGGCCGCCGCCAGTGCCACGAGCACCTGCTTGCCCCACGTCACGATCGTGCAGTGCTCGCCGGTGCGCTTCAGGTCCGCGACGCCGAGCGGCACGATGTACTCGCCGTCCGGCACCTCGCCCTTGTTGTTGTACAGCATTTCGCCTTCGAGCACGCACACCGGGTTGTCGTCACGGATGGCGGCCTTGAGCAACCCCTTCGCATCGTACGGCGTCGCCGGCGACACGACCTTGAGGCCGGGGATGTGCGCCAGCCAGCTCTCCCACGCCTGCGAGTGCTGCGCACCAAGCTGCAGTGCCGCGCCGTTGGGCCCGCGGAAGACCATCGGGATGTTGAACTGCCCGCCCGACATGTAGAGCATCTTGGCGGCTGCGTTGACGACCTGGTCGAGTGCGAGCAATGCGAAGTTCCAGGTCATGAACTCGATGATCGGCCGCAGCCCCACCATCGCCGCGCCCACGCCCACGCCGGCGAATCCGAGCTCGGTGATCGGCGTGTCCACCACGCGCATCTCGCCGAACTCCTGCAGCAACCCCTTGGACACCTTGTACGCGCCCTGGTAGACGCCGACTTCCTCACCCATCAGGAAGACGCGCGCATCGCGCTGCATTTCTTCGCGCAGCGCCTGATTGAGCGCGTCGCGGTATGTGATGATCGCCATCGGTCAGCCCCACGCCCCGGCAGCGCTGCCGGCATCGGAGGTGGTGTCCACGTACACGTTTTCCATCAGCGCTTCCAGTGGCGGCTCGGGGCTGGCTTCGGCGAAATCCCAGGCATCCTGCACGATCGCCTTGATCTCGGTGTCCATCTCCAGCAGGACCGTCTCGGTCAGGGTGCCACGCTCCTCCATGTGGGCGCGCAGCAGGGCGATCGGGTCACGCTTGAGGTACTCGTCCAGCTCCGCCTTGCTGCGATAGGTGCCGCTCGCGGCATCGGACATCGAGTGCCCCATGAAGCGGTAGGTGCGCATCTCGAGCAGTGTCGGGCTCTGGTCGGCGCGGGCGCGGCCCACGGCCTCCTCGATCGCGGTGCGCACGGCGAGCACGTCCTGCCCGTCCACCACGGCCCGGTGCATGTCGTAGCTGGCGGCGCGCTCGTAGATGTCGTTGATGGCCGACGCACGCTCCACCGACGTGCCCATGCCGTAGCGATTGTTCTCGATGATGAAGAGCACCGGCAGCTTCCAGAGCGCGGCCATGTTGAGCGCCTCGTGGAACGCGCCGTTGTTCACCGCCGCCTCACCGAAGAAGCAGACGATGCACTGGTCACCGCCGCGATACTTGATGGCGAAACCGACGCCCGTCGCGATCGGGAGGTGCCCGCCCACGATCCCGTGCCCGCCGAGAAATCCGGTCGCCTTGTCGAACATGTGCATGGAGCCACCCTTGCCGCCGGCACAGCCGTCGATGCGACCGAACAGCTCGGCCATGATCGCGCGGGGCGTGATGCCGCGCGCCAGCGCCTGGCCGTGGTCGCGGTAGGTCGTGATGACGTAATCATCAGGACGGAGGTGGCTGAGCGTGCCGGTGCTCACCGCCTCCTGACCGATGTACAGATGGCAGAAACCGCCGATCCGCCCGATCGCATATGCCTCGGCGCACCGCTCCTCGAAGCGGCGCTGCAGCAGCATCGAGCGGAGCAGCGAGAGATGCAGCGTACGCTCGGCATCAGGTGCCGGGGCAGACGCGGGCTTTGGCGAGGGTTTCGCCGCGGGGGTGCGCTTGGCCATGGAAAATGGGCGACAGTGGGTTGAACGACAGTGTCACGTGGCCGGCGACGGCCCCGCGATGTCCGGACGCTCCCTACTGTGAGCGACACAAGGCACAAACTGCGGTACGATGCCGCGACTACTCCGCGGCACCAACCGGTCTTTCAGCCTGCGATCAGCCGACGGTGGCCGCCTGCACCTGCTCCCAGGCATGGTACGACGACCGGACCAGCGGGCCGCTCTCGACGTGACGAAACCCGAGCGACATGCCCACCTCGTACAACTGTCGGAACTCCTCGGGCGTGTAGTAGCGGTCGAGGGCGATGTGACTCTCCGACGGCTTCAGATACTGGCCGAGCGTGAGGATGTCCACATCCACCGACCGCAGGTCCTTCATCACCTCGATCACTTCCTCGATCGTCTCGCTCATGCCGAGGATGATGCCGGTCTTGGTCAGGATGTCCGGGGCGTGCGCCTTGGCGATGCGGAAGATGTTCAGCACCCGCTCGTAGCGACCGCCCGGACGCGCCTTCTTGTACAGGCGCGGCACGGTCTCGGTGTTGTGATTGTAGATCTCGGGGCGCGCGTCGAGCACATGTTCGATGGCATCCTGCTTCCCCTGAAAGTCCGGCACCAGCACCTCCACCGAGCACCCCGGCACCTTTTCGTGGATGAGCCGGATGACCTCGTGGAAGTGGTGCGAGCCGAAGTCCGGAAGGTCGTCACGGTCCACCGACGTGATCACGGCGTGCCGAAGGCTCATGGCCGCCACCGCATCGGCGACCTTCTCCGGCTCGGCCAGGTCGTAGCTGGGCGGCCGGCCATGCGAGACGGCGCAATAGGCGCAGTTCCGCGTGCACACGTCGCCGAGGATCATGAACGTGGCAGTGCCGTGGTCCCAGCACTCACCGATGTTGGGGCAGTGCGCCTCCTCACACACCGTGTGCAGGCCCAGCTCGCGCATCATGCCCTTGATGCGCAGATAATTCTCGCCCCCCGGCGCCTTCACCTTGAGCCAGGATGGCTTGCGCTCAGGCAGGGGCTCGGCGCGATGGCGTCCGAGGATCTGGTACAGGCGGTCTTCCATGATCCGACGTCCTGGGACGGTGCCGCGCAGCGGGACGGGAGCGCCGACGATACGCCGCTCTGCCGCCGTCGCGCTGTGGCGCCGTCCGGTGTGAGAGAGAACCTATGGAACGGGCGATGTGATCGGAAGATGCGTAACCGTCTCCTGGTCAAGAGACGGTTATGCGCTGCGTCACGAAAAGCCTGTCACGCCCGGCAGCGCCATGCGTAACGGGCTGAAGGGGTTAGCTCCGGGTCGTTCTGCCACGCCCGTGATGGCTGCCGCGACCAGCGCACCGGTCATCGGGGCGAGCAGAATGCCGTTCCGGCCATGTCCGCAGGCGTAGATCACCGAGGGCACCTCGGGGTCCGGGCCGATGAACGGCAGGCCATCGCGCGTCATCGGCCGCAGTCCAGCCCAGGTATTGAGCATCGGGGCGCTGCCGAGGCTGGGCAACATGGCGGCGGCGAGGGCGCGGATGGTCGCGACCCCCGCGTCGGTGTGCCGGGTGTCGAAGCCGGCGTTGTCGTCGGCGACGCCGAGGATGGTCCGGCCGTCGCCACGGGGGATGGCGTAGCCCGACCCGAGCATGACCACGTGGCGGAGCGCCTTGCTGGCGACGGACATCATCTGACCGCGCAGTGGCGCCACGGGGAGATGCATCGGCACCCCGCTGAGTCCGCTGGACCAGGCACCGGCGGCGATCACCACGCGCACGGCGGAGACCTCGGTGCGGTCGGCGAGGGTCAGGGTGACCGGATCGGTGGGGCGCCCGTAGGCGAGCCGAGTGACCGCCTGGGGGATGAGGCGCACGTGCACATGGCGCCCGACGGCCTGCTTGAGTGCCTTGAGCAGTGTGAGCGGATTGAGGGCCCCGTCGTGCTGGAAGTGCAGGGCGCCCTGGGGGTGGGTCAGCTGCGGTTCGAGCGCCTGCAGCGCGTCAGCGTCGAGCCAGTGTGCGTCAGCATCAGCGAGGCGTTCCAGGCGCTGCGCGTCGTGCACCGTCGTGGCGAGTTCGAGAATGCCGTCACGGGTGACCGGCACGGCCACCCCGGTGCGTTCCTGGAGGTCGGCGGCGAAGGCGGGCCACCGATCGCGCGCGGCGCGGAACAGGGTGGTGAGTTCCGGCGTGGCAAGGCCGTGGCCGGTGTCCAGAATCCCGCCGGCGGCGGCCGACGCCTCCCCGGCGCGGACATCGGCGAGCAGGATCACGTCGAGGCCGCTGTCGGCGAGCGCGAGCGCGCTGCAGAGTCCGACCACGCCGGCGCCGATCACGGCGACATCAGCGGTCGGGTGGCTCACGGTGTATGCAGGAAGAAGGGCATGGAGACAATATCACTGCAGCCGAAACTCTCCGACATCGCCGCCGTAGGGTGCGACAGGACTTTCTGGAGGAAGATGAAATGCTGAAGACGATATTCATGATCGGTGTGGCGTCGCTGCTGGCCCTGTTTGCGCTGAAGGTGGTCGGGTTCCTGTTCTTCCCGCTGATCGGGCTCGCGGTGAAGATCCTGCTGCTCGGCGCCGTCGTGTACGCGGTGATGCTGGTGGTGGCGCCGGGGACGGCCCGACGGCTGCGCGACAAGGTCAACTCACCGCGGTCGTACTGATCTCACGGCGCGCGCAGGTGCGAAGGGTGGGCCGGGCCGCTCCGGGCCACCCCTTCGCGTTTGTCCGTCGGACCATGGCTCGCGGGTTCGCCATGCCATGTGCGACGCAGACGTGCGCGCGCACCCCGCCCCACACACGCCATCCGGCTTCTCCTCGTCATGACTGACGCGATCCAGTTCGACGATGGCGCCGCGTACGAGCAGTTCATGGGGCGCTGGAGCCAGCTCGCCGGTGACGTCTTTCTACACTGGCTCGATTCAACGCCTGGCCGGCGGTGGCTGGACGTCGGGTGCGGGAACGGTGCGTTCACGGAGCGGCTTGCAGTGCGCTGTACCCCCGCGGCGCTGCACGGGATCGATCCGTCGACCGCGCAACTCGAGTTCGCGCGCCGCCGTCCGCTGCTGCGTGACGCACAATTCGTGGAGGGCGATGCGATGGCGCTCCCGTTCGCCACGGACTCCATCGATGCCGCCGTGATGCCGCTCGTGATCTTCTTCGTTCCCGAGCCTGCGCAAGGCGTGGCCGAGATGGCGCGGGTCGTCGTGCCGGGCGGCGAGGTCTCGGCGTATGCGTGGGACATGGACGGCGGTGGCTTCCCCTATGCCGACTTGCACGCGGAGATGCGTGCACTGGAGCTGGCAGTGCCACTGCCCCCGCATCCGGAAGCATCGAGCCGCGCGGCCTTGGCGTCGCTGTGGTCGGCGGCAGGGCTCGTGGATGTCCTGACGCACGAGATCACGGTGACTCGCCGCTACGCCGACTTCGACGAATACTGGTCGCACCTGCGCTGCGGGCCGAGTATCAGCCGGACGCTGTCTGCGATCGACGATGTACGGACGGCGGCGCTGCAGTTGCGCATGCGAGCGCTCGTGACGACGGATGCCGCGGGTCGGATCACCGCGTCGGCGCGGGCGAATGCCGTGCGTGGGACCGTCCCGGCGCGTGCGCAGCACGCCGGCTGACCGGCACCGCGAGGAGCCGTCGAGCTCAGGCGCGCGCGTGCGCAGCGATGCCGAGCTCGATCGCGGCGAGGGTGCCCCGGGCGCTGCGTGCCCAGGAGAATTTTCCCGCTTGCATCGCGCCGGCGCGCGCCAGCGCACCACGCAGTGATGGGTCCTCGCGCAGTCGCGTGACCTGCGCCGCCAGCGATGCCGGATCATCCGGCGGGAAGTAGAGCGCGGCCTCGCCACCCACCTCGGGGAGCGTGCTGGCATCGGCGCAGATGACGGCGCCTCCGACCGTCATCGCCTCGAGGACCGGCAGCCCGAACCCTTCGTACTTCGAGGGGAAGACGAGCGCGAGCGCCTCGGTGTAGAGTGCCGAAAGTTCGGCATCGCCGACGAAGCCGGCGAGATGGAGCCAGGGTGGGCGGGCATCACCGACGCGGTACCCGTGGGCGCCTTGCGGACCGCAGAGCACGAGCGGGATCGAGTGGCCGGCGTCGTGCAGTTGCTGCATCGCGGCGTACACGACCGCGAGATTCTTGCGTGGCTCCTGCGAACTCACCGCGAGCAGGAATGGTCCGGTGACACCGAGTCGCGTGAGGATGGCGTGCGCGAGCGCGGGGTCGGCGAGGCGGAAGTCGTCGGCGGCATGTGGTACCACGCTGATGCGCGACGGTGCGAGCGCGAACTGCTGCGCGATCTCCTCGGCGGCGCGCGTGGCGCCGGTGATGACGTGATCGGCGGCGGCGATGGTGCGTGCATAGCGGCGGCGCGCCCGTGTGCGCTTGATCACCTTCCACCAGCGCCCGTCGAGTTGCAGCATGGGGAAGAGATCGTGCACCGTGGGCACGATCGCGCCGCTGCGTGGCCGGTACGTGACGACGTTGCACGGGTACCAGGCCGCATCGCAGTGCACCTGCGCCATCTCCGCGGCGGGGCGCACGATGGCCCGCTCCAGGACGCCGGGAAGCAGTGCGAGCTGTGCCGACAGGGCGCTGACGTCGCTGGCATCCCGCACGAAAATCGAGTAGCGGAGGCCGGGTCGCTCGCGCGCCATCGCGGCGAGCAGGCTGCGCGCATAGCGTCCCATGCCGCGCATGTTGCGCGTGATCGCGATGGCCTCGATGGCGAGGTGCATGCCTGGCTGTGAAGGTGGCCGTCAGCTGCCCCGGATGAGCGCTGCGCCGGCCGCCGGGCGGTACTCCCGAAGGTAGAGGTTCAGTGAGCCGATCGGGAGCGACGACTTCATCTGGACCATCGCCCGCACCGAATCGTCAGTGAGCCACACCTGTGCCTTGCCGCCTTCGCTGAACAGGCCCTTCGCCTTGATGATCGGCTGGATGACGATCGTGTTGAAGGTGCCGGCAGGCACGCGAATTCGTTCGCGGCGCAGGACGATGATGCGGACCGGGTTGCGGTCGGGTCGGAAGTAGCGTGTGAATTCGTAGGTGCGTCCCACCTCGAGCGGCACGCGCCGCACGAAGTACAGGAAGCTGGCTTCGTCGAGCGGGTCGGCGATGCCGGGTTCCTCCGGCTTGCCATCCTGCGCGAAGGTGCGGCGCTCCGGAAAGAACTCGAACGCCCGCTCGCGGTCCTTGCGACCTTCGGAGAGGTCCTGCCGATGGCGCAGCGAGAGGAACCGTGTGGTGTCGATCCAGCTTTCGAGGACGTCGTCGACCCGGTAGAAAAAGGTCCCGCCGCGCACGACGAAGCGGACGTGCAGCGCGCTGACACCGCGCACGTTTTCATACCCGACGGTTTCCATGAAGCCGCTGCCGACTTTCACGGCGCTGAACTTCACGTCGTAGGTCAGCCGTTCGCCGACCGCAGGGACGGTGCGGGTTTCGGTGACCTGGTCCTGCAGGGAAGGGCCGACCGTGGGGGGCTGCACGGCTGCCGACGCGGTGATTCCCGCGACCACACCCAGCATCGAGGTCAGACGCGCAAGGAACACTGGCAAGTCCTGGACTGTGGGACGGCGTTACGCCGCTGGAGGCTCGGCAGCGGGCGGCGCGACGTCGACGGCGCCGGACGCGTCCGATTCTCCCGGACGACGCCCACGACGGCGCCGCCGGTTCCGCCGTTTCCGGCGTGCCGCTTCACCACCACCCTCGACGCCTGCCTCACCGGCATCGGAGCCGTCAGTGTGCGACGCGCCTTCCAGTTCCGGACCCTCGCCGTCGTCAGACGTTCCAGCGTCGTCGTCGGGACCACCGTTTTCCGCGCCGTCCTGGCCCTCGGCCATCGCCTCACCGCGACCCTTGCGCGAGCGTCGCCGGCGGCGCCGCTTGCGTGCGGTGGTGTCTGCGACGTTCTCGCCGTCCGCGCTCACCGCGCCCTCCGGGGAGACGTCAGGCGCGAGTGACAGGATGCTCACCTCGGCCTCGTCCAGCGCCGCGTCGGCCGGCGCGGTGTCGTCGGGGGTGGACTCGGCGGTGACGAACCGTGCCTCGGCTCGGTCTGCCCGATCGCGGCGACCGACACGCTCGGCCACGTCCGGCTTCACCGGCTTCTCCGGCTTCTCCGCGCGTGTGGGGCGAGGCGGACGGGCCGCACGTTCGGCGGCTTCGGGCTCGTCGGTGCCGGTCACCGGGTCGTCGCGCTGCTCCGGTGCGCGGGCGGGTCGCTCGGTCCGGCGCTGGCGCTCGTCGGCTCGACCGATCGGCGCGCGATCCTCACCGCGGAGCGCGCGTTCCTCCCGCGCGCCACGGGCTTCACGCGGTTGGCGGTCCGCCCGTCCGACCGGCGCGCGCTCCGGTTCCGCGGTCTCGGCTGGTTGCGGGCGTGCGCCACGCTCCGGCCGAGGGCGCCGGTCGCCGCGCTCGTCGCGCGCCGGCGCGTCGCGAGGGGCGCGCTCGACCGGCGTCGTGACGAGTGCCGCATCGGCACTACGATCGCGTGCAGCGGCGTCGGCGGCCGGCTTGCTGCCGGGCACCGGCCGTGCCGTCTGCCGGGCGGCGCGTGCCCAGTGAAACAGCGCCACGACGTCCGGCCAGCCGCGGCGACGCGACGGGCGCTGGCGCACGTCGTAACGCGGGGCCAGTTCGACGTTCTCGATACGGCGCGCGAACGGCGAGACGTTGAGTGCGAAATCGATGTTCGCGGCCCAACCCTCGCCGGCGCAGACCGGCCGTGAGCCGAGCGCCTTGAGCAGATCGCGGAGCACGGAGATCCGCACCAGGCGGAATCCGGTGAACGGGTCGTCGAGCGGCGGCAGCCGAAGGAACGGCTTGACGGCCCAGCGGCCCCAGCGGCGCAGGCGGCGCTCATCGCGGGGGGTGCGGTCGGAGAGCGTCCGTTGTACGGCAACCAGATCGGCCCCGCCTTCGAAGCGGCGCACGAGCTCGGGAAGGTGTTCCGGCGACTCGGTGAAGTCGCCCTGGAGGAGCACCATGGCGTCCCGGCGCGCGTAGTCATCGTCAGCGGCGACGTGGCGGACCAGCGCGTCGATGCTGGCTGCATATCCGCGATGCGTGGCAGCTCGGATCACGGTGAGCGGCATGACGGCGCGGTACGGCTCGAGGACCTCGGCGGTCCCATCGGTACTGGCGTCGTCGCAGACCACGACATCGTACTCCCGGGAGAAGCCCTGAAACACCGTACGCAGGCGCCAGAGCAGGACGCCGATGGTGGTGGCCTCGTTGTGGACCGGGATGCAGATGCGCAGCACGTCGGACGGGTGAGCGGGAATGCGGACGGGAGCACACGAATCTAACCCCACGGGCGGAGCGCCGGATACCGGCAGCACTCGGGCCCGACGGGCGCTGACCGTGTCACCCGTCAGCGGCGTTGCGGAAGAGTGGCAGCGCGCGTCGCTCTGGTGTAACGCAGTCAGGAGCGATGCACGCAGCTCGTCTACCCGGTGTCCCCAAGGAGATTGCGACGGATGATCCAGGCAGACCTTCGGCACACGCTCACGCGCGACGATGCGCAACTGGCAGTGCACCTCGTCTCGCGTGATTCCGCCCGCGACCGCGAGGCGTCGGAAGAGGTGCTCCGCCATGACGGCATCGATGCCCTCCTGGATGATGCGCGATTGCTGGCGGCACTGACCGGCGATCCGCGCGCAGCCCATGCGTCGCTGCCGTTGTTCGCGTACGTCGTGGTACGGCACTCGTTGCGCGACCTGGGTGAAGCCGACCGGCGCGTGGCCGACTACGTGGCGAGTGTGGTGGTGCATTTTGCTGATCACGACCGCGCCTGGCGGATCGCGGTGCACGATGATGAAGCGTACGACAGCCTTACGGCACTGCTCGCCGATGCCGACGTAACCGACCCGAAGCGCAGCTTTCTCGTGCGGCAGCACCTGGCCAACCATGCGCTCTGGCTGTCGGGGCTCTTTCCCGATCACGTCACGTTGCGCAAGTGGCGTCGCGGGGGGCCTGACCTGTCGTATTACGATGAGATGGGGCGGCAGGGCTTCCTGATGGCGGCTGAACATCGGCTGGCCGACAGCACGGGCCTGCGACCCGTGTTCGCCCGGGCCGCGGGCGAGTTCCCGCTGATCCGGCAGGCGCTCAACCGCGTGAGCGACCGATTGCTCTTTCCTGGTCAGCATTCGCCCGAGCGGCTGATGCGGCAGGTGAGTGACGGGGTGCGCTGGCGTCAGGCGTCGTAGGCGCTGTCGGTGGCGCCAGCAGGTTTGTGGTGCACCGTCTGGCGCGGTGTGTGACGGCCGGCGTGACGGCCGGCGCGACGATTGGGTGACGGCTGCAGTGGAGGGGCTGCGCGCTGGTTGCGGCGAGCCGGATCTTCGGGGTACTGTGGCGGACGCGATGCAGGCTCCTGTCCCCCGTTCCCGTCTTCGGTGTCGTCGTCCGGCAATCCCTCCTCGCGCCGCCTGCTGGCGGAGATGAAGCAGACCCTCGCGCTTGCTCGCGTGGCGCGCGACGACGTGCGTGAGGCGCTGGCGCGCTCGCGCACGCGTCTCGCCGCGGCCGCGCAGGAGCTGGCGACGATCACGCGGCGCAGCGACCTCGCGCGCCAGATCGGGGATGACGAGACGGTGGCGGTCGCGCAGCGGTTTGCCGACTCGCAGCGGGCGACGATCGGCGTCCTGGAGCGCAAGGTGGCGGTGCAGGAGGAGGAGCTGGCGCTGCACGAGCGCACGGTTTCCGACATGGAGGCCGAGTTGCGCGCGGCGACGGGGATCGGCCCGATGCCGTCGGATGCCGGGGTGGATGTTCGCGGGGCGTCGCCGGTCGACAGTTCGGATTTCCGTGGTCTCGACGATGCGGCCCGGATACAGGCGGCGGACGACCGGCTGGCAGAACTGAAGCGCCGCATGGGGAGATCGTGACTGCACGGTGGGCGTTGGTGGCAGGGGCGCTGCTGCTGCTGGCGAAGCCGAGTGTGGGGCAGATGGCGGAGGGAGACACGGCGCTCACGCGGTGCCTGGGCCAGCGCGTCACGAAAATCTCGATCGAGCCGATGGGGCCGGAGTTTTCGGGCCGATCGGCGACGTCACGCTTCATCACCGGCACCGTGCGCAAGTTTCATGTCGACACGAAGCGCTGGGTGCTGCGTGAGTTTCTCCAGGTGCGTGAGGGTGAGATCTGCACCGAGATCAAGCGCCGCGAGACGGAGCGCGTGCTGCGGGCGCAGTGGTTCATCCAGGACGCGCGCGTGCTCGTGTACCCGGATGGCGACGGCGTGCAGCTGATCGTGACGACGGTGGACGACATCTCGGCGACGGGGAACGCCTCGTTCGCCGGCACCACCGTCCGCGCGGCAAGCATCGGCAATACGAACTTTCTGGGCAGTGGCACCCTGATCGAGGTGGGATGGCGCGACAACGGGTCGCTGCGCGACAGTCGCACGCTGCGCCTGCGTACCGCCACGACCCTGGGCCGTCCGGTGCAGACGCGCCTCACCTGGAACCGGAATGCGCTCGGCAGCCAGACCGATGCCGAGCTGCGCTATCCGTTCCTCACCGACCTGCAGCGTTTTGGGTTCCGCGGCCTGATCGGGCGTGAGGATGACTACCTGCAGTATGTCCGTTCCAGCGGTGTCCTGCCGCTGCAGCGCGCGACGCGGACGTTCAGTTCGGTCGGCGGTGTGACGCGCATCGGGCGTCCCGGCGCGCTCCTGCTCGCGGGCGCCTCGGTGAGCTACGACGGCGAGGACGTGGGGCCGGGTGTGGTCGTGACCGACAGCGGTGCGCAGCCCTTTCAGGAGCCGTTGCCGGTGCTGCCGGCAGCGCCGTTCAACGGCACGCGCATGAACCTGCTGATCGGCGGCCGCGCGATGCGATTTCTGCCGGTGGAAGGCTTCGATGCACTGACAGGCGTGCAGGATCTTCGCATCGGAGTGCAGTTCGGTGGTCAGTTCGGCCGTCCGCTGACGCTGAGCGGCCTCACCACCGACGACTTCTTCGTGTCGGGTGACCTCTACGGTGGCTGGGGCACGGAGCGGATGTTCGTCGGCACCGAGTGGATCTTCTCGGGGCGCAAGTCGCGCAGGGCGGGCTGGGATGGCCGCATCGTGACGGGTCGGACCGCGGTGTACCTCAAGCCGTCGCGGCGCGCCACGAGCATCGCCTCGGTGGAGTTCACCGGCGGCAAGGACGTGCGGGTGCCGTTTCAGGTGCCGCTGGGCCGGTCGCGGGTCGGTCTGCGCGGCTTCCGCGATTCGTTCGATGCGGGGCAGAGCCGGGTGATTCTGCGGCTCGAGCAGCGGCAGTTGCTGGGTCGTCCGTGGGGCTTTGCCGACGTGGGGACGGCGCTGTTCGCCGAGTCGGGGCGGATCTGGGCGGGAGAGGCGCCGTTCGGCGTCACGTCACCGTGGCGCGCGGCGGTGGGCACGGGGCTGCTGCTGTCGGCGCCACCGCGGTCGCGCCGGATCTACCGTGCCGATCTGGCCTATGCACTCAACCCTGACGCGAGGTCGGGGCGCTGGGAACTGCGGATGACCTCGGGCAACTTCACGCGGGAATTCTGGCAGGACGCGGACGAAACGCGCCGGGCGCGGGAGCGGTCGCTGGTCACGAATCTGTTCGCGTTCTAGCCTCTCGCGGCTTGTGCGCGCGGCCGCCGTTGGCGTGGCGCCGGCATCCTCGACTGTTTTCGCGCAGAGCGGCAGAGTCAGCAATGCCGACTTCAGGCTCAGGCGTCGGGGACACTGCGCGTGAGGCGGCGGAGGAGGGGGACGGAGAGAAGCATCAGGACACCCGCGCCCCACGCCGTCGCGGTGGGGATGGTGAAGAAGGTGGCGCGGCTGGGGATCTCGTCGATGAGACCGGCGAGGAACCCGCCGAGGAAATTCGCGGCCGAGATCGCGAGGAACCACGTCCCCATCAACAGCGAGACGAACTGCGCTGGCGCCACCTTCGTCACGTAGCTCAGGCCCACCGGGTAGAGCGCGATTTCGCCGAAGCTGTGGCAGATGTAAGCGCCCACCAGCCAGAGCGGTGAGACCTTCGAGCCCGCATCGACGGCCTGGCCGGCGAAGTACAGCAGGAAGAAGCCAAGGCCCGCGAGGAAGAGGCCGTAGACCATCTTCATGGTCGTTGCCGGTTCCTTGCCGCGTTTGTGCAGGTACAGCCAGAACCAGCCCGCGAATGGGCCGATCAGGATGATGCAGAGTGGCTGAATGCTCTGGAACCAGCTCGCCGGAATGCGTTCGAGGCCAAACAGCGACGCGCCGCGTGTCAGGTCGGTGTCGCGGTCGGCGAAGAGGGTGAGCGAACTGCCCGCCTGCTCGAAGACGAGCCAGAAGAACACGACGAAGAACGACACCAGCACGAGCGCCCACACGCGGTCGCGTTCCTCGCCCCTGGTGCCAAGCACCGCGACGGTGAACGCCGCGCCGATGATCAGTCCGTAGGACAGCGACATCAGGCCCGAGAGCGAGAAGAACCACGCCGGGATGCCAATCGCGCTCCACGTGCCGATCGACGCCAGCGTGGCGATGATGGCGCCGCCGGTGGCGCCGAGTGCGGCGTTGCGGCCGTACTGCGGGATGCCGATCTCACCGATCTCCGCCGCGGTCTCGCCGTCGATGCGATGGGCCGGCGCGGCGCCGATGCCGGGCAGGTACTTGTCCCGGCCAAGGAGATAGACGATCAGCCCGAGCACCATCCCGACGCCGGCAGCGCCGAAGCCGAAATGCCACCCGTAGCGGGGATCTTCGGCGAGGTAGCCGCAGATGAGCGGGGCGAGGAAGGCGCCGAAGTTGAAGCAGCTGTAGAAGATCGTGAAGCCCGCGTCGCGCCGCGGATCGCCCTCGGCATAGAGCTGGCCGACCATCGTCGAGACGTTCGGCTTGAAGAAGCCCGTGCCGATCACGACGGCGATGAGGCCCGCGTAGAAAAACGTCATCCCTTCGACGGCGAGCAGGAAGTGGCCGATGGCGATGATGATGCCGCCGATCACGAGCGAGCGTCGCGTGCCGATGAAGCGATCGGCGATGTAGCCGCCGATCATCGGGGTGAGGTAGACCGCACCGGTGTAGGCCCCGTAGAGGCGCGAGGCGTCCTGTCCGCTCCAGTTCAGCGACTTGGTGAGGTAGAGCACCAGGATCGCGCGCATGCCGTAGTACGAGAACCGCTCCCACATCTCGGCCGCGGCAAGCAGGCCGAGCCCGCGCGGGTGGCCGAAGAATGCCGTGTCGGTGTTGGGGGCGGGGCGTGCGGCGGGGGTGGTCACAGGGTCAGGTCACGAGGGAGGCGCGGCGGCTGCGGAGGGCAGCAGCGGGGAGAAAGAACTCGGCGGTTCCCGCAGGCTGCTTGATGCAGGCAGCCCAGTGGCCGGGCCGCTTTTCCTCCAGCGGAGGCACGACCTGTGTGCACGCGGCGTCCCTGTCGGGATGGAAGCAGCGCGGATGGAAGACACAGCCGGCGGGGGGATTGGCCGGTGATGGCGGATCGCCCTGCAGCACGATGCGATCACGCGGCGCGAGCGGGTCGGGAAGCGGGATCGCCGAGAGCAGCGCCTGCGTGTACGGCATGACCGGCGCGGCGAAGAGCGTATCGGCGGTGGCCATTTCGACGATGCGCCCGAGGTACATCACCGCCACGCGCGTCGCGATGTGCTCGACGACGCCGAGGTCGTGCGCGATGAAGAGATAGGTGAGGCCGCGATCGCGCTGCAGATCCTGCAGCAGGTTGATCACCTGCGCCTGCACCGAGACATCGAGTGCGGAGACCGGCTCGTCGAGCACGATGAACTTCGGCTCGACCGCGAGCGCGCGAGCGATACCGACGCGCTGGCGCTGGCCGCCGGAGAACTCATGCGGGAAGCGGCGTGCCCACTCGGGACGCAGGCCCACTTCCTCGAGCAGCGACTGCACGCGGCGGTCGGCCGCCGCACCCTCTGCCAGCTCGTGAATGATGAGCCCTTCCCTGACCGTGTCGCCGATGGTCATGCGCGGGTTGAGCGACGCGTACGGATCCTGAAAGACGAGCTGGATGTGGCGTCGCATTTTGCGCAGCGCGGCGCCCTGCAGGGCGAGCAGATCGGTGCCATCGAACCGGATGGTGCCGGCCGTGGGTTCGATCAGGCGCAGGATGCAGCGGCCGGTGGTGGTCTTGCCGCAGCCCGATTCGCCGACGACGGCGAGCGTCTCGCCGGCCGCCACCTCGAAGGAGACGTCGGTGACGGCGCGCACCGAGCCCTGTACGCGATTCAGGATCCCGCCCCGGAGGGGAAATGCCTTCGACAGTCCACTGACCTGCAGCAGCGCCCCGCTCATGCGACGCCTTGCGCGGCCAGGCGTGGAACCGCCGCGCGCTGGGGCTCGTCCACGAGGTGGCAGCGCGACGTGCGACCGTTGCCGAGCTGGTGGAGCGGCGGAGCCTCGGTGGTGCACCGGCTCCACGCGAAGCTGCAGCGGTCCGCGAAGCGACAGGCCCTGGGCCACGCGCCCGGCGGCGGCACGGTGCCGGGGATCGTGGTGAGGCGCTCGCGACGGGTGCCGGCCCGTGGCATCGCGGCCATGAGGCCCTGCGTGTACGGGTGCTGCGGCGTGGCGAAGAGGGCGGTCACCGGCGCCTCCTCGACAATCTGGCCCGCGTACATCACCGCCACGCGCTGCGCCGACTCGGCCACCACGCCGAGGTCGTGCGTGATGAGCAGCATCGACGCGCCGCGCGCGGCCTGGGCCTCGCGCAGCAGATCGAGCAGCTGCGCCTGGATGGTGACGTCGAGCGCGGTCGTCGGCTCGTCGGCGATGAGCAGCGTGGGATTCATCACGAGCGCCATGGCGATCATCACACGCTGCCGCATGCCGCCGGACAGCTGGTGCGGAAACTGTTTGGCGCGGATCTCGGGCGAGGGGATGCCCACGGCACCGAGCATCGCGACGGCCTGCTCCCACGCCTCGCGGCGGCTGGCGCTCGTGTGTGTCCGCACCACCTCGGCGATCTGTTCGCCGGCGGCGTAGACCGGATTGAGCGCCGTCATCGGCTCCTGGAAGATCATCGCCGCCTGGCGGCCGCGGACGGCGCGCAGGTCGCGATCGCCGAGGGTGAGCAGGTCGCGCCCCTCGAACATGATCCGCCCCCCGGGCTCGATGCGGCCGGGCGGGTCGATGAGGCGCAGGATCGTGAGCGCGGTGAGCGACTTGCCGCAGCCACTCTCGCCGACGAGCGCGAGCGTTTCGCCGCGTGCGATGTCGAACGAGATGCCGTCGACCGGTGTGATGAGGCCGTCGCCGGTGCGGAAGGTGACCCGCACGTCACGCACTGAGAGCAGGGGATCGGTCGATGTCGCGCGTGACTCGGTCATGTGCGGGGAAGCTGCCCGGGAGCGAGCGCGTCGCGCAACCCGTCGCCGAGGGCGCTCAGCGCGAGGACGACGAGCACGAGACAGCAGCCGGGCGCCAGCGAGACCCACGGGGCGGTCGCGATGAACTCGGTCCCGTCGCGGATGACGTTGCCCCAGCTCGGTTGCGGCGGCTGCACTCCGATGCCGAGCCAGCTCAGTCCCGCCTCGAGCACGATGACCTGGCCGACGGCGAGCGTGGAGGCCACCAGCACCGGGCCGAGCACGTGCGGCAGCAGGTGACGCAGTGCGAGCCGGATGGGGGAGGCGCCGAGGGCGCGCGCGGCGAGCACGAAGTCGGCGCCGCGCACGCTGCGCACCTCACCGCGCACGAGACGCGCAGTGCCGAACCAGCCCGTCACGCCGAGGAGCAGCACCAGCAGCCAGATCGAGACATGCGGGACGGCGGCGAGCAGGGCAAGCAGGAGGAGCACGCGCGGGATGCTGAGGGCGGCGTCGACGGTGCGCATGAGCACTGCGTCGAGGCGGTCGCCGGCCATGCCGGCGCACATCCCCCACGCGATGCCGATCACGCTCTCCATGAGCACGGCGCAGGTGGCGAGCGCCAGCGATATGCGTCCGCCGCTGAGGAGCCGTGAGAGGACGTCGCGCGAGAACACGTCGGTACCCAGCAGGTGGCGTCGACTGGGCGCGGCGTGCACGAGGTTCACGATGTCGAGCTGTTCGTAGGGCGCGTCTGCGATCACGAGTGGTCCGAGCACCACCAGTCCGATCACGGCGGCCAGGGTGAGCGCGGCGGCGCGGCTGCGTGCGTCATGTCGCAACTGATGCGCGATGACTCCGCGCAGGTCGGTGCGCCGTGCGCGATCGTGCGTCACGCCGAGCCGGTGCGCATCACGCGAGGCGCGCGCCGGGATCCGCGCCCGCGTCCGCCGTGCGCGGATCGAGGCGTTGCAACGCGACGTCGGCGAGTGCCGAGCCGACCACCACCATCAGCGACCCGACGATCACGCAGCCGATGACGAGGTGATAGTCGCGGGTGGCGACGGCGGAACTGGCGAGCTGTCCCATGCCGGGCCAGGCGAAGACCGTCTCGACGAAGACGGCGCCACCCACCAGTGCCGGCAGCGCGAGGCCGGCGAGTGTGACGACCGGGCCGAGTGCGTTGCGCAGCGCATGCCGTCGAAAGACGGTTCCCGGTGAAACACCTTTCGCGGTCGCGGTGCGTACCCAGCCGGCGCCAAGCCGGTCGAGGAGGGCGGCACGCTGCTGGCGCGCGACGGCTGCCGTGATGAGCAGGACGAGCGTGCCTGCCGGCAACACGAGATGATGCAGCCGGTCGATCACCACGGTTCCAGCGCCCGCCGTCAGCGGCAGCAGTGGATCCGCCGCGCCGCCCACCGGGAAGAGGCGCAGCCAGTAGGCGCCACCGAGCAACACCACGAGGGCGAGCCAGAAGTCGGGGACGGCGGCGCCGACGAGTGTGCCGGCGCCGAGGAGGCGGTCAGCGATCGAACCCTGGCGCCTCGCCTGCAGCGCACCGATGCCGATGCCCAGCGCGAAGGCAATGCCGAGCGATGTTCCCATGAGCGCGAGCGTGGCAGGGAGTGCGCTGGCGATCGCCTGCGACACCGGCATGCTCATGCTCGTGGACCAGCCCAGACTCCCGTGGGCGAGCGCACCGATCCAGTGCAGGTATTGCGTGCCGATGCTGCCATCGAGGCCGTAGGTCGCCCGCAACTGGGCGCGGAGCGCGGGAGTGAGTTGCGTATTCTCCAGTGCACTGGTGAACGGGTCGCCCGGGGCGAGGCGCACGAGGACGAAGGTGGCCGTGGCCACCACCAGGACGGTGAGGAGGCTCTGGCAGGCGCGCTGCAGCGTTCTCACGTCGCGGCCCTGGCGCGTGCGCTGGCGGGCATGGTCAGCGTGCGGCCGCGGGGGCGTCGCGGGCGATGCGCTTGGCGGCGGGCACGCTCCACCCTGCGAGGCCCGCCCACCAGGCGTCGGGGCGCATGCCCGGGGTGTCGAGCCGCGCGTGCACGGCCATCACGCGCCGCGGCTCGGCGAGCCAGATCGCGGGGGCATCGTCCCTGATGATGGTCCATGCGCGGGTGAAGTGCCCACGCATGACGGTGGTGTCGAAGGTCAGGCTGCCACTGTCCAGCTGCGCATCGAAGGACGGATTTCGGTAGCTGCCGAAGTTGTTGCCCCCCGGCCCCGCACCGGCGCTCGCCCAAGAATCGCTGTTGACGGTCGGGTCGGGCTGGAAGGACGATATCGCCGCATCGAACGTGCGACCCATGTAGCGCTCCACGAACGCGGACATGTCGTTGCTTTCGACCTGCACATCCACGCCGACGCGTCGGAACTGTTCCTGCAGCAGCACGGCCATGCGCATGCGGCTGCTGCTGCTCGACGGGACGATCATGCCGAAGGTCAGTGGCACGCCGTTGCGACGTCGCAGCGAGTCGGTGCCCCGCGTCCACCCCGCGGCATCGAGCAGCGCATTGGCGCTGTCCGGGTCGTAGGGCAGCGGGGCCAGCGACCGGTCAGCGGTGGCGAGTGCACTGGAGAAGGGGCCACGAGCCAGAATTGCGAGTGTGTCATAAGTGGCGGCCACGATGCGCTGTCGGTCGGTCGCCATCGTCAGCGCGCGGCGCACGGAGCGATCACCGAAGATCGGATGTGGCCGTCCGGTGGCGCGGTCCACGAGATTGAACGAGAGGAAGTTGTACTCGATGTTCGGTAGCACGACGAGCCTGAGCTGCGCATTGGCGAGGACCTCCGGCACCTTGTCGGGGCGCACCGCCTCGTACAGGTCGGCCTCGCCGGCCGCCACGCGGGTGAACGCGGTGAGCGGATCGGGCGCGACGGTGAAGAATACGCGGTCGAGCCGCGCGCGCCGCCGGCCGCCGGTGGTGTCGGCGGCGAGTTCGAGCACCCGCCGCGGTTCCCAGCGCACGACGCGAAACGGGCCGCTCCCGATGGGGGCGCGCGCCGCGGGCGACGATGCGAGCTTTGCCGGGTCCTCGCGCTCCAGCACATGCTTCGGCACGATGAGGAGATAGTACGCGAGCTCGAAGAACTGTTCCGGTTTGCGCCTGCGAAAGTAGACCCTGGCCGTCAGCGAGTCGGGTGCCGTCACCGAATCCACGTTGCTCAGCGTCGTGGCCAGCGGCGAGGCGGTGCGCGGATCCATTGCGAGCCGGTAGGTGAACACCACGTCGCCGGCGCGGACCGGCCTGCCATCGTGCCACCGTGCCTCGGGATCGAGTTCGAACGCGATCGAGAGGGAGTCGGCGGCCCACGTCCAGCGCCGCGCGAGGTCAGGCGTGAAACCCGCATCGCCCACGGTCTGCAGCGCCGGACCAATCGTGGCCAGGTGCTGGAAGACGAGGTCCTCCACCTGCCGGCCCGAGACCGTGCCAGTGATCGGCGGCACGAGGTTGTCGGGTTCCGCCGGCGTGGCGATGACCAGGGTGCCGCCGAACTCGCCGCCGTCGGGTCGCGACGGGGCGGCATCGGGGCCGCCTCCACACGCGGCGAGGGCAGACAGCGAGAGCAGGGGCAGCGCGCGCAGGCTCGGCATCGAGATGGCGTCGTGGAAGGTGAGGCGCGAGGCGCACTCAGCGCCGCCACGTCCAGCACGGATCACGATAGCGACTGCGCGCGGACTGCACATGGTCCGGCGGGATGATGGCATCCGACTCGATCGGCAGTGCGGCGCCGTGCGCACGCCGCAGCGCGGCGGTGATCGCGTCGACCACGTCGCCGAACGACACGGTGGGCAGCGACGCGCGGAGCGTTGCCGGCGGCGGGACGGCGGGGAGCGGCACCAGGGCGAGGGCCCCGAGCATGCCCTGATCATCGTCGAGCAGGATGGAGCCATGCTGCAGAAAGGCGTCCTGTTCGCGGTGCTGGGCCGAGCCGACCAGTTTCCGGCCGTCGAGCACGAGCTCCCCGGCCGATGGCGACTCGAAGCAGGGGGCGAGGCCCGGCACGGGCGTCCGGCCCGCGGGGCGCGCTCGGGTCGCGGCCACGCCCAGCCGCTGCAGCGCGTCGAGCAGGAGGGTGTTGATGGCCTCGTACCCCCCCCGGAGCGTGGGGGCGAGCGCGGTGGGGGCGGCCACGCAGTACGTGACCTCACGCGCGTGGAGCAGCGCCCGGCCGCCGGTGGGACGGCGCACCGCGGGCACCGTCAGAGCCGCGCAGCGTTCAGGACTGTAGACGTCGCGGCAGCGCTGGTTGCGACCGAAGGACAGGGTGGCGGTATCCCATTGATAGAGACGCACGAGCACTTCGCCGGTGGCGGCGGCCGTGCCGAGCATCACCTCGTCGAGCGCCATGTTGGTGGCGGCGTCACGGGGCGGGCTCACCATCAGGCGCAGGGGCCCGCGCCAGAGCGGATCAGTGGGCACGCAGTTGCACGGGATATGGGTTCAGCGTCCACCGTCGTGGTCGCCGGACAGTTTAGGTTTCACTGGCGCTCGCCGGACGTGCCGGCAGGCCGCCGTTCCAGCTCTCAAATCTGACGATCGGGCGCGCGATCCGGGCGCCCTGTGGAGTCCTGTCGCATGGCCGTCCCCGTTCGCTCCGCCTCCGCACCCCCGGCTGCGCTCGACGACGCCGGGAGCTTCATCCAGCGCCACGTCGGTCCGACGCCCGCCGAAGTGACGTCGATGCTCGAGACGCTCGGCTATGCCAGCCTCGACGCCCTGATCGACGCCACCATCCCCGAGTCGATCCGGTTCCGCCGCCTGCTCGACCTGCCGCCAGCCGAGAGCGAGTTCGACGCCATCACCCGGCTGAAGGGCATCGCGGCGAGGAACGAAGTCTTCACCACGTACATCGGCCAGGGTTACTACAATACCATCGTGCCGGCGGTCATCCAGCGCACGGTCCTGGAGAATCCGGGGTGGTACACGGCGTACACGCCGTACCAGGCCGAGATCGCGCAGGGGCGCCTCGAGGCGCTGCTCAACTTCCAGACGATGGTGATCGACCTCACCGGCCTCCCGATCGCGAACGCCTCGCTGCTCGACGAGGCCACGTCGGCGGCCGAGGCGCTGGCGCTGTCGCATGGCGCAGTCAGCGGCGATCGCACGCACTTCTTCGTGTCGTCCGACTGTCACCCGCAGACGATCGCCGTGGTGCAGACGCGCGCCGAGTCGCGCGGGTGGACGGTGGTGGTGGGTGACGCGGCGACGGTCGAGTTCACGGCTGACTATTTCGGCGCGCTGGTGCAATACCCGACCACCGATGGCGCGCTGGTGGATTACTCCGCCTTCTGCGAACGGGCGCATGCCGTGGGCGCGCTGGTGACGGCGGCCACCGACCTGATGGCATTGACGCTGCTCACGCCGCCTGGTGAGTGGGGCGCCGACATCGCCGTCGGCAGTGCGCAGCGGTTCGGCGTGCCGATGGGGTACGGCGGCCCGCACGCGGCGTTCTTCGCCACGCGCGACGAGTTCAAGCGATTGCTGCCCGGTCGCATCATCGGTGTGAGCCGCGACAGCCACGGTGCACCGGCGCTGCGCATGGCGCTGCAGACGCGCGAGCAGCACATCCGGCGCGAGAAGGCGACCAGCAACGTCTGCACCGCGCAGGTGCTGCTGAGCGTGATGGCGAGCATGTACGGCGTGTACCACGGGCCGGCGGGACTGACGCGCATCGCGCGCCGCATCCAGCGCCTCACGGCGACGTTCGTGGCCGGCCTGGACACGCTCGGCCTGCAGGTCCTGCACGACGACTACTTCGATACGGTGCGGGTGGAAGTCGGCGTGCACGGCATGCAGGACATCATGGCCGCGGCCGCGACGCATCGCGTCAACCTGCGCCCCCTCAGCGAAGGGTCGATCGGCGTGTCGCTGGACGAGACGACGTCGCTGGCGGCAGTGGGCACGCTGCTCACGATCTTCAACGGTGGTGACGCGCATGGCCTGGATCTCGACGCGATCGCGGCCGAGACCACCCCGCGCTACGACGAACGCTATGCGCGGACGTCGCCGTTCATGACGCACCCGGTGTTCAACTCGCACCACAGCGAGACCGCGATGCTGCGCTACATCAAGCAGCTCGAGGCGAAGGACCTGTCGCTGACGCACTCGATGATCGCGCTCGGCAGTTGCACGATGAAGCTGAACGCGGCCACCGAGATGTATCCGGTGACCTGGGCCGAGTTCGGGCAGCTGCATCCGTTTGCGCCGCGCGAGCAGGCGCAGGGCTATGCGCAGATGTTCACCGAGCTGGAGGCGGCGCTGGCCGACGTGACCGGCTTTGCTGCCGTGTCGCTGCAGCCGAACGCCGGTTCACAGGGCGAGTACGCCGGCCTGCTCACCATCCGCCGCTATCATCAGGCGCGTGGCGATGGTCACCGGACGGTGTGCCTGATCCCTGCCAGTGCGCACGGCACCAACCCGGCCAGCGCCGCGATGTGCGGCATGACGATCGTGCCGGTGAAGACCGCCGCCAACGGCAACATCGACGTCGAGGACCTGAAGGCGAAGGCGGTGCAGCACTCCGCCACGCTGGCGGCGCTGATGGTCACGTATCCGAGCACGCACGGCGTGTTCGAGGCCGACAT